>ERZ780167.2204-NODE-2204-length-15698-cov-11.535831_pt1 | contig 15698 bp, 11 predicted proteins | sample MGYA00510982_ERZ780167 | MGnify/ENA primary metagenome ERZ780167 (study PRJEB29588, sample SAMEA2146107) | human gut metagenome | biome: human gut; feature: human-associated habitat; material: faeces | place: Denmark | collected 2008/2010 ... | reverse complement strand
AAGGCTGCTACAGGAATGCCTGCTGCCGCTAGTTTCAAACACGTTTCTCCTGCCGGTGCTGCCATCGGCTTGCCACTGAGCGACACATTGAAGAAGATTTACTTCTGCGATGACGTAGATTTCGAACTTTCTCCTTTGGCTTGCGCTTATGTTCGTGCTCGTGGTGCAGACCGCATGTGCTCTTACGGTGATTTTGTTGCCCTGAGCGATGTATGCGATGAGGCTACTGCCCTCCTCATCAAGCGTGAGGTAAGCGATGGCGTGATTGCTCCAGGCTTTACCCCTGAGGCTATCAAGGTGTTGAAGGAGAAGCGCAAGGGTACTTACTGCGTCATCCAGATTGATCCTGACTACGTGCCAGCTCCTATCGAGCACAAGCAGGTATTCGGTGTTACCTTCGAGCAGGGACGCAACGAGGTGAAGCTCGATGATCCAGCTCTCTTCGAGGATATCCCTACCAAGAACAAGAACTTCACTGCAGAGGCTAAGCGCGACCTGATTATCTCGCTCATCACCTTGAAGTATACTCAGAGCAACTCTGTATGCTACGTGAAGGATGGTCAGGCTATCGGTATCGGTGCCGGTCAGCAGAGCCGTATCCACTGTACCCGTCTTGCAGGTTCCAAGGCAGACGAGTGGTGGTTGCGCCAGTGTCCTAAGGTGATGAACCTGCCTTTCAAGGAGAAGATTCGCCGTGCAGACCGTGATAACACCATCAATGTCTACATCTCTGATGAGTGGGAAGACGTATTGCAGGATGGCGTTTGGGAGCAGTTCTTCACAGAGAAGCCTGAGCCATTGACCCGCGAGGAGAAGAAGGCTTGGATTGCACTGAACAAGGGTGTAAGCGTTGGTAGCGATGCTTTCTTCCCATTCGGTGACAACATCGAACGTGCTCACAAGAGTGGTGTTGAATACATAGCAGAAGCAGGCGGTAGCATCCGTGACGATAATGTTATCGATACTTGCGACAAGTACGGCATCGCCATGGCGTTCACTCACGTTCGCCTCTTCCATCATTAATTTATATAATATAAAAGGTATATGAGCGATATTGACGATATTATCATGGGTGGTATGGTTTTCAAGGGCGGCGGCGGACCTAAGAAGGACGACGACGACAAGGTGAAGACCAAGGCCAAGAAAAAGAAGTATATTACGGGTGCTCACGGCAGCGGCTCTGCCCGTCAGAAGGCAAAGTATCGCCAACAGAGAGCCAACCGTAAATCGCAGAAGAAGAAATAATCTCTAGCTCTATCTTTGTCTTTCTGTAAACACAGATAAAAAGATTGATAAAGAGATTGATAAAAGATTGATAAAAACATTCGCCCGTGGGGTGCTGGGAGTTTTCCCTGGCAGCCCACGGGCGAAGTTTTGTTATTCTAGTTCAGTTACTAGTACTTTATCTGTTCATGACGCTCTTCACACCCTTTCCCTTAGTAAGATGCAGGGTGGCAGCCTTGAGCTTATGGTTGCTGTGGTCGAAGATGATGGCCGGGTCGAGGCGCTTGCCGCCGAAAGACACCTCGAAATGGAGATGCTCTGTGGTGGCCCTGCCGGTGCGGCCCGTAAGACCGATTACCTGTCCTGCCTTCACCTTGTCGCCCTTCTTCACCATGTTCTTACTCTGATGGCTATAGAGCGTTTCCAAGCCGTAGGCATGCTTGATGCGGATGCAGTTGCCATAACCGTAGTAAGGTCCCGAGGCAACCACCTCGCCATCGAAGGCGGCATAAATCTCGTCGTTAGGCTTGGTCTTCAAATCCACCCCCGAGTGACGGCGGGCACCTCCGTATGGACTGATGACACGGGCATCAGGCAATGGATATGCCCATGCCTTCTCCTCTATCTTCTCCAGATCGAGCAGAAAGGTGTTAGTGATGGTAAACGGGTCGTACACCTCGTCGGGGTCGAGAGTCATGGCGTGATCGCTACGGCTGCTTCCCGATTTCTTATTTGTTTCCTTATCGTTTCTATCATTCTTATCGTTCTTGGAAACGGAGGAATCCTTGCCACCTATCACCGTGATGTTGATGCGGCTTCCTATCTTGCGGAACTGCACGGTCTGTCGGCGGAGCTTATGGCTCTTCAGTTCGATGATGGTTTCCGGGTTGATGCGTGCACCATTCACCATGATGGAGAAATCGCAGTAGGTCTCACCCTCCTTGGTACCCACGATGGCGATGGTTTGTCCGGCATCCACATGCTGTCCCACCTTCATCAGGTTCTCGGCATTGTTGGCATACACGGTTTCCAGACCATTGTCGTGACGGATGACGATGACATTGCCCATCGACTCGGTTTTGCGCGAGAGTCGCACATAACCTTCAAACATCGCCTTGACGGCGTCGCCCTTCGAGGTTTCGATGCGCATCACGCTATTGCCACTGGTAAGGCTAGCCTTGCCCACAGGAAGCGGGAAGGAATATTCCTTGGCACGGAATATCTCAAAGTCAACATTGAAGGCTTGACTCTGGGCAAAGAGGCCTGGCGTTGCGATGCTCACCTGCTGTTGCTCGGCGGCAGTAAACTCATTTTTGGCGGGCATGAAACTGCTCAGGGATAGCATCAGCATGCCCGAGACGGCTACAAGCCCCAATCTCTGTCTTAATCTACTCATTATCTCTATCGTTCTAAATCTCTAAATTAACTATAAACTATAAATTATTAACTATAAACCTGTAAATAGAAAAACATCCACTTCTCCCTCTTCGTTCATAGAAAAGACAGAAATGGATGTTATCATGAAAAATCTTGTTTATTTCTCCAGGAGGATGGCAGTATAGATTCTGCCGCTCTCTGTGCCCAACTTGCGAGCAGAGAAATACTCGTCGCTATGCTGGAAGGTACAGATGCCGCAATCCTGGATATTCTCTTCGGCTACCCCGCAATGCAGAAGAATCTGCTTGTTGCAGAGCGGAAGATTGAGGTGCCACTTCTGTGGCTGAACGATGTTGCCCTCGGCAGCCAGACGTTCACGCTCAGCTGGGTCGGCAGAAAAAGATGCATTAGGGCGCTGCTCTGCAATCTCTTCCATCGGGAAGGCTGCCTGCTCAAAAGCCTCATACACCTCATCGCCCACCTCGAAACTGTCGAGCGAGATGCCCGGACCTATCACAGCCTTCAGCTTTTTAGGGTCGGTATGATAGGTGAACGCCATCTCCTGGATGGTTTTGTGAACGATGCGCGCTAAAGTACCTCTCCATCCGGCATGGATGGCAGCAACAGCATGATGCTCCTCATCATAAAGAAGCACCGGGATGCAATCGGCAGTGGATACGCCTATGCACACACCTGCCTGATTCGTCATCAAGGCATCTACCCCTTCGAGTAACATCTTGCGGATGTTCTCAGGCATGGTAAGGAACTCACCGGCGATATTACGCACCTCTACTCCATGCACCTGATGCGGCATGATGAGATGGGCAGTATCTATGCCCAACTCTGCGGCAAGACGCTTGCGGTTCTCAACTACATGTTCTGCATTATCACCGCAAAACTCATTGATATTAAATTCGCCATAGTTGCCCTGGCTCACACCACCCTTACGGGTAGTAGAGAAAGCCTTGACACCAGAGGCTATATTATATTCCTTCAACATTGAACTTCCAACTTTGAACTTTATGATTACTCATATTCGAAATCATCGAGGTCATCAACGTCCTCGATTTCATCCTCATCGATATATTCCACGATGTCCTCACCTTCAGCTTCTAGTTCCTGCTGGAAGCGTGACATGTCCTTATCACGATGCACGAGGGTATCCTCGGCTGTAATCTCCTGCAGTTTATTACTCTCAGAGTTCAGTTCCTTCCAGAGCACATCCTTCAAATCCTGAATACCCTGACCAGTAACAGAAGAAATGAAGACTACAGGAAGGTCGGTAGGAAGAGTATCCTTCAACATCTCGATGAGTTCATCATCCAGAAGATCACACTTGGTGATAGCCAGCACACGGTGCTTATCGAGCATCTCAGGATTGAAATTCTTCAACTCGCCCAGCAACACCTCATATTCCTTCTTGATATCATCAGTATCGCCCGGTACCATAAAGAGCAGCAGGGAGTTGCGTTCGATATGGCGCAGGAATCGCAAACCTAAGCCCTTTCCTTCGCTCGCACCCTCGATGATGCCAGGAATGTCGGCCATGACAAAACTCTGGTGATCGCGATAATCCACGATACCCAGTGACGGTTCGAGCGTAGTAAACGGATAGTTGGCAATCTTAGGACGAGCACTGGATACAGCACTCAGCAAGGTAGACTTGCCGGCATTAGGGAAACCTACCAGACCCACATCGGCAAGGAGCTTCAACTCCATGATGATGGTCATCTCCTGCATAGGTTCTCCAGGCTGTGCATAACGAGGCGCCTGATTAGTGGCAGAACGGAACTGGAAATTACCCAATCCACCGCGACCACCCTTGAGAAGCAGCACTTCCTGACCATCGTATGCCACATCGCATACAAACTTGCCGGTCTCGGCATTATACACCACGGTACCGCAAGGCACATCAATATAGATGTCCTTACCATCGGTTCCATGACACTTGTCACGTCCTCCATTGCCACCATGCTCGGCGAAGAAGTGGCGCTGATACTTCAGATGCAGCAAAGTCCAGTAGTTGTGGTTGCCGCGAAGATAGATGCTTCCTCCACGTCCGCCATCGCCACCGTCAGGTCCACCATTAGGTTGGTACTTCACGTGGCGCAGGTGCATGGAGCCTTTACCACCCTTACCAGAGCGGCAGTTGATCTTTACATAATCTACGAAATTGGATTCAGCCATTTATTTTTCCTTTTTAATTGAATGAATAAATCTTCTTTTATTGAACAAAAGATTCTTCTTTTATTTAACGAATAAATCTTCCCCGCAGCCTTGCGGGGAAGATTATTTTATCTTGATTACAAGTTGTCGATTACATTGCAAACACGTGCAAAGATCTCATCTACTGTACCGAGACCCTCGATGTGGTGGTGGATACCTTCCTTCTCATACCAGTCGATGAGCGGAGCAGTCTGTGTATGATATACGTTGAGACGCTTCTTGATAGTCTCCTCGTTATCATCAGAACGGCCACATTCCTTACCACGGTTAATCAAACGAGCCATCAACTCGTCCTCTGGTACTGCCAACTCAATCATGGCAGCAATCTTATGACCGCGCTCAGAGAGCATCTTCTTCAAAGCCTCAGCCTGTGGAGTAGTACGAGGGAAACCATCGAAGATAACACCAGCGTGCTCCTTACCAAAGCCATCGTATACACTTGCGAGGATGTCGATCATCAACTCGTCTGGAATCAACTGACCATTGTCGATAAATCCCTTAGCTGTCTTACCAAGCTCTGTACCATTCTTGATTTCATTACGAAGTACATCACCTGTTGAAATGTGACCGAGACCATACTTCTCAATCATCTTGTCGCTCTGTGTACCTTTACCTGCACCTGGAGCGCCGAAAATTACGATATTTTTCATTTTTACCTTAAATATATATATATAAAATTATATGTTGTATTACTCTACAATCGTATAGATGTCGCGGAGGTTTCTGCCTTCCTGATCATAATCTAATCCATATCCCACGATAAAATCGTTAGGAATTTCCATCACGGCATAGTTGATGTCCAAATCAACCTTCAGGTTGCCTGGCTTTACAAGCAAAGAGCAGACTTCGATACTAGCCGGATTCTTCTTCTTGAGTTCATCTATCATGTGGACCATGGTAAAACCAGAGTCAACTATGTCTTCTACAATGATGACATCCCGACCTTCCAGGTCCTGGTTGATACCCATGAGTGTCTTCATGCTGCCAGTAGAGGTGGTACCCTCATAGGAAGCATACTTCACAAACGAAATCTCGCTCGGTATCGTAATCATACGCATCAAATCGGCTGCGAAAATAAACGCACCATTCAACACTGCCAGGAATACCGGCTTCTTACCTTCGTAATCCTTGTTGATACGGTCGGCTACGACCTGTACTTTCTTCAGAATCTCAGCTTCAGGAATCGATGTTTTGAAGCTCTTATCCTTGATTTTTACTATGCCCATCGTCTTTAAATATAATATTTTCTGCAAAAATACGAAAAAAACATGAAACATCATGCTTTCATCCACCTTTTTTTAGTACTTTTGCATTTAGAAAGCAATAAATGTCAAGGTTTTTACCCAAACATCATAGTTTTAACATAAATCGAAGTATGAAGATATTTACAAGTGCTCAGATACATGAGCTAGACAAATACACCATTGAGCATGAACCCATCTCATCGCTCAACCTCATGGAACGCGCTGCCAAAGCTTTGACTCGTGCCATCGAGGAAGAATGGACCAACCGTACACCCGTGGTTGTCTTTGCCGGACCTGGCAACAATGGCGGTGATGCCCTCGCTGTTGCCAGACTGCTCAGCGAGGACGGATATCAGGTGAATGTTTATCTGTTCAACGTGCACAATAAGCTCTCCGCCGACTGTGCAGCCAACAAGAAAAGGCTCCTGGAAGCAAAAAGAGTGAAATTTACGGAAGTCGTCCTCAACTTCGATCCTCCACAGCTCGAAGCAGGCATGCTTGTGATTGACGGTCTCTTTGGAAGCGGACTGAACAAGCCGCTGGCTGGAGGTTTTGCTGCTATGGTAAAATATATCAATCAGAGTGCTGCCAAGGTGGTAAGTATCGACATACCTACGGGACTGATGACCGAAGATAATTCCTACAACATCCACGCCAACATCATCCGGGCAGACCTGACCCTGACCCTCCAGCAGAAAAAACTGTGCATGATGATGGCAGACAACCAGCAATATCTGGGCCGCCTGAAAGTGCTTGACATCCGTCTATCTACAGAATATATCAAAAATACAGATTGCAGATACAGCATTCTGGAAGAAAAGGATATCAGACTGCTGATGCATCCACGCAATGATTTTGCGCATAAGGGCAACATGGGCAATGCACTCATCATTGCTGGAAGCTACGGTATGTGCGGTGCATCGGTCCTTGCCACCAAGGCTTGTCTGAGAAGCGGCGTAGGAAAAGTGACTACACACACGCCAAAACGCAACTACGAAATCATGCAGATAAGCGTACCAGAAGCGGTACTGCAGATGGATTCAGAAGAAACAATCTTCAGCGAACCGGTAGAAACAGAGAGCTTCCATGCAATGGGCATCGGTCCTGGACTGGGAACCAACGAAACTACCGCTATCGCTCTGATTGCCCAACTGCGCCGTGCCAGTTGCCCGGTTGTCATAGATGCTGATGCCCTGAATATTCTCTCCAGCCATCGCGCCTGGATGCAGCAACTGCCAAAGGACATCATCCTCACACCACATCCTAAAGAACTGGACCGTCTGGCTGGCAATACCAGCAGCAGTTGCAGCGAACGGCTCTTGAAAGCCAGTGAACTGGCTGAGCGCTTACAGGCGTACATTATATTAAAAGGCCACTATTCTGCCCTCTGCCATCCGGATGGAAAGGTAGAATTCTGCTCTACCGGCAACAGCGGCATGGCCACTGCAGGAAGCGGCGATGTACTGACCGGTATCATCACAGCCCTCCTGGCTAGAGGATACAAGCAGGCAGATGCCTGCCGTCTGGGAATGCACCTACACGGTCTGGCTGGTGACCTTGCCGCAAAAGATCTGGGCAAGGAAAGCCTCATTGCCAGTGATATCATACAATATCTGCCAAAGGCATTCCTTAGAATGGAAGACTAAGAATTATAAGAAAATGGCAAAACTTGAAAAACCACAATAATAAATAAAAAAGGGTAAGCTTCTTGTAAGCCTACCCTTTTTTAGTGTTGCATTATGATTCTACTTTGTATCTTGCGTCATAAAAGCGTTTTTCAAGTTCGCGCTTCAAATCGTCTTTTCGATCCATATTCAGCTTTTTACGGATATGACTACGCTGACTGGTGATATTCGATTCGCTTTTGTTCAATTCTATACAGATTTCCTTCAAGCTCTTACCTTCCAAAACCATTTCAGAGAGTACCAATATGGCTGCCAAGCTGAATGGCAAGGATCTCCGCAGCATTACCCGAGCAGAACTGCAAGATGTAACCTTCGATAATCCATTCGGCATTACAGCAGAAGGCAAGGCTCAGACTACAGAGGTTCCAACCGGCAAGGGTCTCCCTATTTCCCGTGCCATTACCAATATAGAATTAGCCAAACACGTAGCAGATACAGAGATTGAGGCAAAGGGCAAAGGAATTAATATTCCTCTGGTTCGCGCCGTTTCCAAGCTGCATTTCTATTTCGCCCGCAAGGCAAATGCCAATACAGAGAATGTAAAGTTAACAAGAATTGAAATAGATGGAAACACCTTCCCTACAGAAAGCTATGTCTTCCCTGATGAAGAGAACTATGCAACTGCTGATGCCAACAAGGCTGCTACAAGCAATAAGTACGGAACTCCTTCTTATGTTTCTACTCTCCTCAAGCTTGACGGTGTAGAGAATACCGGAATCAAGGAAGTGGAAGACCCTCTGACTTATAAGCGTGGAGCAACCGAAACAGCCCAGACTTATATGGACCGCATGAATACGGAAATCGGCGGACATAACTTGAGTTATCTTCGTGAAACCAATAAGCCTATCACAGGTAAGATTTACTATCAGTTGGCTGAAGGCGGCAGCGTAAAATCTCAGGGATTCACCATCCCATCCAGCGGCAACGCTATCCGCAACCGAGAGCTTGTTGTTTACGGCTACTTCCTCCAGGGTGGATCCCTCTGCCTCGACTGGCAGGTAATGCCTTGGAACGTGGTAACATCTGAAATCAGCTGGAGCAATGTAAATTGCCAGATGTTTGCTTGGCATAAATCATCTCCAAGTGCTACAACGGGTGATGAAGAAGGAAAATTCTGTCTGGTAAACTTTCCAAGATATGAAACCGACAAGCACAACTCTCTATTGGCTAAGTCATCAGGAGCAGCCTACTACATCAAGGTAGATGGTCCTACCGGACTGGTTTGGAAAGCTCATCTTACCAATACAGATGATTTTCAATTCTCCTATGGTAGTTCTATAGAGAACCAGACAAACTGCGTTTCTACAGGCATCGCCCGAACAGCTCCTTATCAGATCAAGGTAGAAGCCAAGAATCCATGGACAGAAGGAACATCATTTGATCAGTTGACAGAATGGGCAAAAGCTAAGGGCAGCAATCCTGTATATACCGACCTCTACGTAACCGTATCGCTGGATGGAATCCATGAATACGAAGTAGAAATCAACCCTGACAATGCAGAAGGTATGTATCAGAAAGGAAGAAAGTTCGCAGGAACCAATACCCGCATCCGCATCTTCCAACTGCAGGCAACCAAGGGAACTGCCTACGATAAGCTTCAGAGCAATAGTGGACATTATACTAATTATTTAAAATAAGGAGGGCAAACAATGAAAGCAATATCAAAATACTTTGCGATGTGTGCAATCGCCCTCTTAGGGCTTGCAAACACATCTTGCATGAGCGATGATATAGAAAGCACTGCTGCTTGCAACTACAGCGTAGTGCTGGAATATAAAGTAGGCGGTTCTGCTACTGAAACCCGTGCTGCTGTTACACGTGCTGCAGTAGAGGATGGATCAGAAGATCTCAATGAAAACAAGATTGAGCGCCTCGACCTCTTCGTTTTCAAACGAGATGGATCACGCGTCAAGCAGGTTACATTTAATTCAGCAGATGTAAAGGGTAGTCCAACTACAGAATACAAGCACAAGGAGTTGACAAGCAATGAACTGACACGTTCTGACATTGAAGGCAACGTTCTCTACTTGGTTGCAAACCTAGACAACTGGGGCAACATCAACAACCTGAATGATTTAAAGATTGCCACCATCAATCAGGCAACAACCTTCCAGCACAACCAGAAGCAGTCTGCTTTCGTGATGGATGCCAAGATGCTAACAAAAGAAGTAGTAACAGGAAAAATTCACCTGAAGTTCCAGCTGAAGAGAGCGCTTGCCAAGATCCGCCTCAACGTACAAGATGACAAGGGCAACGCAGTAGCTCCTACAGAGTATGCCTGCCAACTGGTAAACTATGCAGCTGATGGTTCCATCATTGAAGAAGGCATCTGCACCGACAACAAATTGACAAAAGCCGCAGCAGTCGCGACTCCAAACCTAAAAGTAGAAGGCAAGGCTGTGTTCTACTCATACGCCAACAGTTGGATTGACAAGACAAAGAATCCGTATGAAGAAGAGCCAATCGATGTCACCAAGCAGACCTACATCCTGCTCAAGGCAAAATTCAACAACAAGGATTACTTCTACAAGGTGCCGGTTAACAAGCGCCTCTTCGAAAGCAACGATGCCACAACAATAGATTGGGCAAACTACGAGCCTCTCTATCGCCTCGACCGCAACACCATCTACGACGTAACAGCCAAGGTGGACAGAGAAGGAGGCAGTGATCTTGAGCATCCGGCAGAACTGAATGTTTTACCAACAGTATTGCCTTGGGAAACCGGAGCAAATTACACTTTCAATGATGCCATCTCTATCAAGACAAACATCGAGAAGAATGGCGAGAACAGTAATGAAATAGCATTCAACAATGCAACATTCGGACCAAAGATCTCGTTCACAGAGATGAATACCAACGGCAAGAGCTGGGTACTCCAGACAGATAGCCCAGACTACGGATTCATTTATGCCAAAAATGTAAAAACTGATGGTTCTTACGATCTGGCTGACGTAATGACCGTGATTACCGGCAACGGCGCCACTACAGAGGTTAAGCCTTTCTATGTGGTTCCAAGATCGGTACTCGACTATACCCAGCGTGACAACTATACCTGCCGTGTATATATGGTAGCCTATAGTCCAAACATGAAGGTAATCATCAATGCCCCTTCTGATGGAAGCGCAGATACAGCCACAGGAACGGGAACGAAGACCGATATGGTTTTCACCCAAGTAAAGTAAACAATGAGATATAAACAACAATAAATGACAAACATCATGAAAACGTTGAATATATATAAGAATACGACACTGGCACTTATGGCTCTCACCATGGGATTATCCCTTGTGGGTTGCGCAGAAGACTCTGAGCTCATCTATCAGGGAGCTCAGCAGTTGAGCGTGAAGCCTCTCATCCTTGACAACAAGGTTTCGAGAGCAACTACCGCTTCTGACGCAAGCCTCAACGAGGATAAGCTCTATAATTTCAACATCAAGATGTTTGGTGAATATAATGAGTGCAAGGTAGATAAGACTTTCACTACCGGCTTGCAGAGCGGCAAGGAGGAAGTGATTGCTCAAAATAACTGGAAAGTGGAGAAAGATCTGCAGGAAGGTAATACTTACAGCGTGAAATCTGTGGCTAATGCCACAGGTTCTGAAGATGTACAGACCGACGTGGATATCTGGAAGCCATACGATGCTACCGGCAACAGCAACAAGATGTTTCTGATGAGTAGCATCCAGGACTACCAGGTAACCAAGGAACCTACACAGACCATTCCAGTTAATCTGGCTCGTGCTGCTGCCAAGATTGCCCTTACCATTCATGTTGACGTAGAAGGTTATACAGCTGGTCAGGCAAAATGGCAGTTGAAGAACTACAATGCCAAGACTACTATCTTCGGCAGCAATACAGCATCTGAGTTGAAGGATGGTGAAATGGTGGAAGCACAGGGTGAAAGTGGCGAATATACCGTAACCACTTACAGCTATGCCACTCAGTGGGATGACGACACCAAAGCACCAGCCATCTACCTCGAGGTTCCTCTTACAGCCGATGGCAATACGGAGATGAACTATTACAAGATTCCTGTCCGTGACCCTAAGGCTACCGGTGAGGATGCCAAGAAGCTGAACCGCAACACCATCTATACCATTGATGCCAATATCAACAACAAGGGCGGCAGCTCTGAGATTGAATACATCACAGCTGGTAAGGTTGTCTATGATGTTCTCCCTTGGTCGGATGGCGGTACTACAGATATCGATGCCAATACATCATATCTGATGGTCTATCCGCAGAGCTTGATCATGAAGAATATTGCAAAAGACAATACTTCTATCTCATATAAGTCTTCTAACGAGTTAGAGATTACCATAGATGAAGTTTACTATTATAACAAAAATGGTGTAAAGACCGCAATAAAGAAAGGCTATACAGAAAAAGATGACAATGGCAAAGATGTTCAATTGTATCCAAAAATTTCTTTAAGCACCGATGAAAATGGTAAATACCAAGGTAAGATCAATATCGAATCTGCTGTTCCAATCAACTTAACAGCCAAGTACATAGTCTTTTCTGTAAAGACTAAAGATGGCAAAGATTCAAAACAAGTAATTGTTAAACAATACCCACTTAAATATGTTCAGAACATAGCTGGTTGGTATTCCACAAAGGATAATTGGATAGATTGGGAAAGTGACCGAAATGTAAGAGGACCATTTAAAGAAAGACAAGACAAGAAAAAATACGAAGATAGTTGGATGACTAGTCGTGTTTATGGAACCTTCAGTGGAAGCACTGGTATTTGGGACATTTATGATGATGAAAACTCTAAATATGTAGGTGGTGGGTGGTTTAATCCAAAATATGAATATACATATCAGGCAAAAGTCCACAACTGCGAAACAGAACAGGACAACAACCATATGTATGTAATTCAAATTACCAAATCAGATGGTACATATAAGATTGCAAGGCCAAGGTTCAATAATTTAAAATCGGATGATCACACTGTATCTCCTGCGTTTATGTTAGCATCTCAGCTTGGTGTCGTAACCCCTTTTAGCACTTTTGAAGCTGCAGCTAAGCATTGTGATGCCTATGTAGAAGTATCAACGAGTAAAAAAAGGTACGATGACTGGCGTCTTCCTACACAAGAAGAGATAAATAGTATCGTAGAGTTCCAAAATGACAAAAAAGCAGCAAACACAATGGACCGAGTATTGAAAGGATACTATTACTGGACTGCAAATGGAAATAAATCCAATAAAGTACCAGGCGCCACAACAAATAATTCTCCAGGTGCCGTAAGATGTATCCGAGACCTTTCACCTGCAGAAGTACAGGAACTAGAGAACAATTTGAAGTAATAACATTTAAGGAAGTTACGAAATGAAAAAGATAAAGACATATATCGGAATAATGGCAGCGCTGTTAACAATGTTGACAGCCTGCTCCGACAGCATGGTGGACAATGGCGTTCCTTCCAAGAATGAGATAGGCACGTATCAAGCCCACTTCACCATCTCCGTTCCAAACTACTCAAAAGTAGAGAGCAGAGTAGCTAACTTCGCAACCGAAGGTATTGCAAGCGCTAACGATATGAAGCTGCTGTGCTTTGACAAAGATGGTTATTTTCTGGGACTTGCCAAAAATCTGAAGATCCAGACTGTGGCAACCAATGAAATCAAGGATGATGGCGGATCGGACAAGAAGAATATCACCGCAACGATTCCTACGGGAACCGCCCGCATCCACATCATGGCGAATGCCACTGCAGAAAATACAGTAACTACGGGCAACCAGCCGATTGATTTCAACAAGTCTGCTGAATGGATTGGAAGACATGAGAACAACCTCATGACCAGCTTCGATAACAGAAACAACGATCAGCAGCACGCCAAGATGGTGTATTGGGGTTATGTCAAGAAGAATACTCCTGAAGAAATGACAGAATTCCTCACCAAGGATGTAGTGGCAAACAATGTAATCCATCTGCTACGCAACCGTGCCAAGATTGAAGTGAAATGGGAGGATCCAAACATCCAAAACATCAGATATGCACTGGGAAACGTGATGATGCATGGAACGGTAGCTCCATTCAATAGAGAGCAGACAAAACTGACTTTCCCTGAAACCAATATGCTGACAGATGCAGCTGCGTGGAAAGCAGAATGCACTTACATTACTCCATCGCTGGACCCAACAAGATGGCCTTCTGAAGGAGAGACATTCTCTATAGGAAATGAAGAGATGTGGCCAAACAACAATAACCTGCCTATGCAATATACATTTGAGCAGGAAAACTCTTTGGAAAAGCCACTCAAGGTAATCATGGAAGTTACATACAAGGACGGAGTAACAAAATGGTTCCAGTTTCTGCTCCAGAACGAGGGTGTTCAGATTCCTGTCAAGAGAAACCATCTCTACCGAATCAACATCAAGAGATTGGGCAAGAATCTGGGTTACGCAAACTGTACACAGGCATACAATGGTACTCCAGCCAACAATCCTTGGATTACGGTAGAAGACATCATTCAGGAAATTTCTGATGGTACTTACACGATGAACATCGTAAATGGTACTTATCAGATGTTGACACAGGAATCTGCAAACAGCGAGCAGGTCATCGACTTTGAATACAAAGGTGAGGCTAGTCAAACTGCAGCCGACTTCGATGTTTCCTGGACAGAGAACAAGAACTTCACAAAACTGGAAGGTGGAAAGCTTCCTGTTCCTACAGTACAGTATGACGCAGCAACCGGTAAGGGAACCATCACATACAAGATTGGTGATATCAGTGCCGGTGAATGTAAGACTGCCACCATCAAGCTGGTAGATAAGAAGCATGGATTGACTAGAAACATCCATCTCTACAGTATCATCAATGTGGACTTCCAATTCCCATCTACCTTTACAATGGGTAAGGAGGTAACTTCAGAAGCCAAACTGACCTTCACAATTCCAAGTTACTATCCTAAGGAGTTGTTGCCAATAGAAATTGAGATTGCATCCAACGATGTGAACCCAATAGGCAGCGATGTAAAGGTAGCTTCTACAGCAGAGGTTGATGGAGGCGCTGGCTGGAACTGTTGGTTCGTCACCAAGTATGAAGATCCAAATGTGATCGGAAATACTCAAACCATCACTATGAAGAATGTACGTGCCGTAACAGGTACTAAAGGTACGTTCTACATCAAGGCTAAGCACTACAATGGCAACAAGCCTTGGAAGGTGACAATCAACTACCAATAAGTAGTGAGCAAAAATACTTAAGTTTAGAAAATATATATCAGTAAGAGGGAAGGAAGTTGCGAAAACTTCCTCCCCCTAATTAGTTTAGAACATTATTATCATTTACTATTATACAAAGAATGCGGAAACAAGACTAGACTGGTCGTTGGAATTTTAGTTGCCGAGGTGATCTCGCCCTCTAAGATTCCACGACTTTTTCTGCCCATAAAGGATTACTCTCCACAGTCCATGGTACAAGCGGGGAAGTTATCACGAATAAGTAATCGCCTAGCAGCTGAAGATATAGGCTTTTCCGGCTTATACTATTAGTTCTTCTGGCAACAAGTAAAGGTTTCTTCGAAGACTTTATACGTTAAAGCGATGCAACGAAAGTACTTTCAAGATGCAACAAAGGTACTTTCAAGATGCAACGAAGGTACTTTCAAGATGCAACGAAGGTACTTACGAGGCGAAAGAGGCCTGAATCGCAAAATTGCCTTACTATGGCACAACATTGCCCCTAACTGGGGCAATAATCTGCCATTGCCAGGCACAAAATGATACGTCGGGAGCTAGTAAAACAACCACTCTCTTTTTTACCCTTCACCCTTCACCAAATCGGCTGAAACCCCGATAAACACAGGGGTTGCGAGAGGTGAAGGGTCAGCGTAGCTCTTCACCCGCACAAGTTACTTAGCTACAGATATTTGTAAGCGGCTCCGCGTTTATACCTTGTATAATTCAAAAAAAGCAGTAACAGCAG
>ERZ780167.2201-NODE-2201-length-15706-cov-9.227845_pt1 | contig 15706 bp, 16 predicted proteins | sample MGYA00510982_ERZ780167 | MGnify/ENA primary metagenome ERZ780167 (study PRJEB29588, sample SAMEA2146107) | human gut metagenome | biome: human gut; feature: human-associated habitat; material: faeces | place: Denmark | collected 2008/2010 ... | reverse complement strand
GCAGGAACGCAGGGTCGGTACACAGCCGGAGCCGCAGAAGAAGGAGCAGACACTCTATCATCGCCCCGGTATCGCAGGAATCGCACCCACGGCAGTTGGGATCAACACGGAAGCAGCATCGGCGGTGCAGAAGCCCGCTGCGGAAAAGACGGTCAAGAAGCCGTTTGTTCCGCTGACCGGCAGAACCCCGGAATCCATCCCGTCGCATCTCGATCTGCATGAAACCTCACAGAAGACGACGAAGCGCCCGCAAGAGAATCAGCCGGAGGTGACGCCAGATGAATGATCAGAACCGCCGCTCCGCTGCGGAGGTCATGGCGAATGCGGCGCGCGTGGTCAAGGCATCTGTCAACATCGTGCGGGCGGCAATCGCAGGAGGGCTTCACGGCGCGGCTGCCGCCGCTGCGAAGGAGCTCCTGCCAACGATCATCAAGCTTGCCGTCGGCGTTCTCATTGCCATCATCGTGATCCCGATGTTCGTGATCTCCACGATGCCAAATATGTTTTTCGGCTACGAAACGTCCGAAAAGGACCCGCAGATCACCATGCGGGAGCAGGCGCTTTCCATCGGCGGCGCGTATCTGTCGTTGGAGGACTTTGAAAAGACGCAGCAGGACGCCATTATTACCGGCGAAGCTGCCGCGTATGAGAATCAGGGCGTCACGATCGATGAGATCCGGGTGTCCAGCAAGTTCGATGAAGAAGATCTTTGCTGGTACATCGCCATCAATTCCGTTGCCCACAAGCAGGACTTGTCAGAAATGAAGCCGGAGGAAGTTCAGTCACTTCTGATCTCCAATCTCAAGCACACGACGCGGCTGGAATCCTCCGGCAACCAGACTGTCCTCCGTATTATCTTCCAGCCACTCGATAAAGACAAGCTCATGGATGATCTGGAGTTCGATGAGGACGCCAAAACGTGGGCGGGTGCGTTGTTCGAGACAATCTACGAGAGCGACGCGGTCAATAAATATAAGGACAAATTTGAGGCATATAAGCCCAGCTACGCGGGCGATACCGGCTACACTGGTCCGGCGGAAACCTCACCCGGCGGTGGAGGTGGTGGCGCGGAGAGCGGCGGCAGCGCCGACAATACCATCGACATCTCCGGTTTTACAAATCCACGCACAAAAAACAACCATGATCTCGCCGCCTATGCGATACAGGCGTGGGAACACGGCTGGGGGTATGTATGGGGGACGTTTGGAGCCGTCCTGACGGAATCCATGCTCCAATACAAGCTGGAGCAGTACCCGGACATCGGCGCGTCGGAAGCATTTATCCGCGAACACTGGCTCGGCAGGCGTACAACAGACTGTGTTGGCTTGCTGAAGGGTTATGGATGGCTGAACCCTGATACGCTGACCATTGACTACAATACGAACGGGATGCCGGACTACAATGCCGACCGGATGTATGCGTCTGCCAAGGAAAATGGCACCGAGTACGGCGGCATGGACACGATGCCCGATATTGTCGGTCTTGGTCTTTGGAAGCAGGGACACTGGGGCGTCTACGTCGGGAACGGCTATGCCATTGAAGCGATGGGCACGCAGTACGGCGTGGTGCGCACAAAGGTCGAAGGCCGCGGCTGGCAGGGCTGGTGCAAAATTCCGTACATACAATATGACGAATAAAGGAGGGGCCTATGAAGGTCAGAAAATTCCGCATTCTCCGCCTGCGGCACCATGTCAGCATGGTAGAACTTGGCCGGGCCTGCGGCGTATCCGCGCAGCGGATCAGCGAACTGGAGCTGAGCGAGAATAAACCGTCGGCGGAGACTGTACAGAAAATCCAAAGCGGCTTTGAGGCAATCATTGCCCAGCGCGGAGAAAAACTTGATACGCTGCATCAAGAATATATTGCTTGCAAAAACAGTCTGATGGAGCGCGTGGGAGAATACGAATATGAGCTATGAAACCTATCATATCCCCGTAAATTTTACGGACGCGGGCAAGCTGTTCGGCGTGTTTGAGATCCGCAACGCAGTCGAAACGGTTCTTCTGTGCATTCCCATCCTCTTTCTCTGTCTGGCGCTGCTGCCGCTGACGCTTATGCCGAAGATCATCGTCACGATGACGATCCTCGTTCCCGTGGGCGGTTTCGCGCTCATTGGCATCGGCGGCGACAGCCTCACCAGATGGCTCAAGGCGTGGATAAACTGGCGCAAGCACCGGCGCATGATCTTTTACCGCGGGGAGGTGCGTCTATGAGCATGAAGGACGCCATTTTCGGCACGGCCGCGCCGACCAGTCACGGCGGCGCAACCTATCGTGACAGCATCCAGGCGTGGCTGCCGGTCAAGAATATTATCGGCGGCGTGGTCATCACGAAGGACAATCGGTTCATCAAAATTCTGGAGGTACTGCCCGTCAATTTCTACCTCAAATCACCATCCGACCAGCAGAACATCATCACGTCCTACGCCGCATATCTGAAAATCGCGCCGGACAGCATGAGCTGCGAGGTGCGCACACTCCCGCCAGACACGAGCGAATACGTCGAGCAGATGCGGCAGTTCCAGAAAACCGAAGAAAGCGAAAACTGCCGTGCGGAGATCGAGGACAATATTGAAAAGATCGGACTCGGCATTGCAAGTGAGTCTATCCGGCACAGGTTCTTTCTCGTGTTTCAGTACGAAGCCAAAATGCGCGCCAAACGCAACACCGTCAAAGGCATCATCCAGCGCCTGAACGAAGAAGCAGACACGGCGCGGCGTTATCTGGATATCTGTGAGCTGGAGGTCTTAGAGCCGCGCTACACGGATGATTTCGTGCTGAAGCTCCTGTACGAGCTCATCAACAAAGGCACCAGCCTGCGCGTCAAGCTCCCGGAAGGCGTGTTCGATATGACAACGGAGGTACATGGGGTGTATGGAGAATAAAAGAGGAACGGACGTATCCGTTCCTCAAAAACTGCTATTGTTGGATATCTGCGTTGAACTAACGCGTGATCTATACTTTAGCCCAACCATGCTGTCGTAATTGCCCTAGCATATATTGTGATTGTTATTTGCTTTATAGCCTATGCATTCTTTTTTAACAAATACTATCAGTTGTTGTCTGCAGTCATTTCATCCAAATACAAGCCAAAGATATAATTTGGCGACTGGCCGTAAAGTCCAGTTTCGTCATCGGCAAAGGACGCGCCGGTTGCGGAGGAATAAAAGGCCCTCAAGGCTTCATCTTCGCTCAGATGATCGTGCGCCATGATTTTCCGGATAATCTCCGGCAAAATGGTTGCGCGTGTTGTGCTGTGATTCATGGATTCACACTCCCGCATAGATAGCTGTTCTGAAAATAAAGCGTGCGCAGAGCCACTTCCGTGCAGAACGCAATTTGATTGTTGATCTGTTCAAACTGCAACCGCTCGATCGCATCCTCTTTGCGCATGATCCCTTGCATAACATAGGATACCGTCTCGCCGACGTTATCGTTTGCGATTTTGCCCTCGACAATGTCATAGCCGTGAGAATAATCTGCTCGGCTGCGGCAGGTCACGACCAAATCCAACCATTCCATGCTTGCGCCGTCAAACTGCAAAAACTGAAGCTGTTTTGCAGCATCTTCGTCCCATTCGTACACGCTGACAATAGCCTGAACCTTCGTTTTTGTACGGCGGCTCTCGATCATGGCGCGGCGTCTGGCCCAGCGTTCGGCCTGTGGCTGAATATCCGTGGTATAGAATGCGAAACCAAAGTCACGACCGATTTCGGATTTGAGAATGTGCGGCTGCGAAACCTCCATCGTACTTCCGTGATACAAAATCATGCCGCGCCCTCCAGATATCGGTCGAAGAACTGCATCAGGTATTCCATGCTCATGCCGTGCAAATCTTCATAATCTTCGTCGAGCAGTTTCAGAAGTCCCGTTTGTTCAAATAGTGCGTAAACCTCGTTGCTGGGCCGCCCGATATGCGCGGCATAGTATTCAATACAAAACGCTTTGAAGGATAATGTGCTCATACGAACGCCCCTTTCTGATTCTATTATATCCAAAACCCAAATTATTTCAAGGAGGTCACATCACTTGAAAAAGCACCGCAAGAACAAACCCGCCCCACCGCCCGGCTTGCCGCCGGAGGAGAAGCCGCCAGTCAAGGAGCAGCCAAAGAAGCAGCCGTTTCTCAAACGTCTGCTGTTCGGCGAGGAAACGCCGGACCTGAGTGAGCTGGAAGCGGGCTCTACAACAATTCTGGACATTCTCTCACCCACGAGCGTGGACACCAAAAGCCGGGACTACATTGTAGTGGACGGCATTTTTCATGCCTATCTTTACATCACGGGCTACGGATATTCCACGACCGTCGGCGCAAGCTGGCTGGCACCGCTGGTCGAGGCCGGCGAGGGCGTCAGCATTTCATTTCACTTTGACAAGCAATCCAAAGAAAAAATTCTGGCGAAGATTTCGCAGCAGACCATGATGAACCGCAGCCGAATGCGTGACGTTGCGGACACCCGGCAGGACTTCGAGGAGCTGGACAGCGCCATCGCCTCTGGAATGTACCTCAAGGACGTGATGAACCGGCAGGGTGAGGACTTTTATTATATGCACACGCTCATTGAGGTTACGGCCGGTGATCCGGAGACGCTGGAGCATCGTGTCACGGCAGTTGAAAAGCTGTGTGTCTCCGTGGACATGATCGCCCGCCGCTGCGAGTACAAGCAGGAGCAGGCGTTTTTGTCCATGCTGCCGATTCTCTATCTTGATCCGGACATTGAACGCAAATCGCGCCGCAATGCGCTTACCAGCGGTGTGGCGGCGGCGTTCCCGTTTGCGTCCTATGAGCTGTCTGACCGGAACGGCATCTTCCTCGGCCTCAATATGTACAACCGCTCGCCGGTCTTTCTGAACCCCTACGACGACTACAAATACACGAACGGCAACATTTGGATTGGCGGATCGTCCGGCGCGGGCAAGACGTTCACGCTCCAATGCGTCGGCGGGCGTCTGCGGCAGCAGGGCAAGCGCGTCATTTACATCATCCCGAAGAAAGGCCACGAATTTCGCCCGCGCTGCGAACAGCTCGGCGGTCTGTATCTGAGAATGTCTCCATCCTCGCCGGACTGCCCGAATATCATGGCCATCCGCAGAAAATCACTGGACACCTACGCAGGGCTCAAAGGTCTCGCCTCCCGTGATGATTCCGTGCTGGCGGATAAAATTTCACGCCTTATCATCTGGTACAGCCTGCAAAAGCGCGACCTCAGCGATGAAGACCGGAATTACCTGGACACGTCGCTGGTCGAGTGCTACCGACGCTATGGCATCACATTTAATAACACTTCCGTTCTGAACGAAGACGGGAGTTTTCGCGAAATGCCCGTGCTAGCGGATTGGTACGACGTGCTGCAGGAAAGCGCGGATACGCGGCATCTGGCCGTTGTGCTGGCACGGTATGTGACCGGCTCTGCCTCGGCCATGGGCAGCCGCAATGAGATCGATCTCGACAACAAATATATCGTCATTGACACCTCCGGTATGCCGGACGATTTGCTTCTGCCCGGTATCTTCTGGGCAACAGATATTGCGAACGACCTCATTTCCGGCGCGGGCGGGCAGCTCTCGGCGCTCATCTCAGACGAACTCTGGTCGCTGGTCGGTGCAAACTCCAACCCGTTGGCGGCGGGCTACATTCAGGAAATGGTCAAAACCATCCGCGGCCTTGGCGGTATCGCGATCACGTCCACACAGGGTATGCAGGATCTGTTCTCGCTGGACAACGGCAAATACGGCAAAGGCATTCTGGATTCCAGCCGCATCAAGATCGTCATGCAGATGGAGGAACAGGAGGCGCGGCTGATTCAGAATGTCCTGAATCTCTCCGAAGAAGAAGTCCGTCAGATCACACGGTTCCGCCGCGGCGAGGGGCTTCTGTGCATCGGCTATAACCATGTGCCGATCGCGTTCTACGCGACTCAAAAAGAATACGACGCCATTACAACATCCCCAACAGATTTGCTGAACAGAAAGGAACGAGAAGTATGAACGAAGAAAGCTTTGCAAAGGAAATGAAGAAGATCCAGTCGGTCGTCAGCAGGGCTTTGCAGAAGGCAAATACGCTGACGGCGCTTGCGGACGGCGGCAAAATGAGCCGTGAGAAATTGCAGCTCACGCTGGAGGAAACCGCGTATTTCTTTGAGGCCGCAACGCTCCGCCTGCGCACTCTCTGCGAAACGCAGATGCCGGGCGCTGGCGGATACGGGCGGCGTGACGGGCTGGAGTTCCAGCTCCCGTCCGGGCACATTGAAATCGCGGGCGCGGGCTGGGTACACATGCAGCTCGATACGCTCCTGCCGCACTGCCGGTATATGCCCGCGACTTGGCTGACAGACACGGTGCGGCAGCTTCTGACGGCTTATATGCAGCACACGAATTTCCGCCTGCATTTCAAACAGATGCTTTTGGTGATCGACGAACACAGCGATGTGGACGGACGGCATGTATTCGACCAGGACAACAAGGGCTGGAAAGCTGTGAGCAATGCGCTGAAAGGCTTGGTCATTGATGATGACGACCAGTACCACCTATCCGTCCACATGATGTCCAGCCGCAGCGCGGAGAATGTCTGCCACATCAGTCTGGTGCTGCCAGAATCCGCGGATGAGTTCTTTCAATATCATCAAAAAGGCATCGCTTACAATCCCTTGGAGCCATCCGTAATGGTCAATTTTTCGCTGGTTTCGGAGGCATCATCTGTACCGGCAACCTGCTGATGGCTTGGAACGGCAAAAAGTCCTTATCAATCAATGGATTTTTATGTGCCGACCCATCACGGGCCGTGAGAAAAGCTGTCATCTACGCAAACCCATCACGCGCGGCAGGAAAAACAGGCGTATTTGCCGAAATTGTGATTGCGCCGGAACCGGCGCAAGAACGGTTTCGGCAAACCGCAGGAAAGGAAGGGTGGGAAAGCTGCATGATGCTGAGTCAACGTGATTTTGATATTCTGCGGCTGCTCCGCTGGTGCCGAATGATACGGTCAAAGGAGCTTTGTGAAGCGTTCTCCGAAGATGAAGTTATGAATCTCAGCGCCGCGCAGATGATCCGGTTTTCTGATGCGGCAAAAGCCTGGTGTCTGACGCCGTGCGGTAATCGCGTTCTGGGCTCCTCTGGATTCGCTCTGCCGCCTGCCAAGGCACCAACGTACCGGGAACCGGATATTACGCGCAGACTGCGGCTGGCGCAGATCGTCACAACGGCGTATGCCGCTGGCGTCAACATGTTTCTGACAAAGGAATCTGAATTGCAATCTCAGCCATCTTTGTTTTTGCCGTTTTTGCATCGCAACCGCGGCTCCAATCCGTGGGGCAGTACCCGCGTGGCGGCGCTGCTCCATACCGGCAACCTCATGTGCGCGATCCACTGGGTCAGCCCTGGTATCGGCTGCGTCGCGCTGACGGATGAACTGACCGCGTTCCAGAATCACACGGCGGCGATCCATGCAAAGCAGCGCGCCCTGATCTTTGCCGCGTCCAGCTATGAGGAGATCCTTACCGAACTGGATGCCGGGCAAGAAAGCCAAAATACGCGCCTGCAATCCTACCGCGAGGCCTACGATTGTCTGAAGCTGCCGCTGTTTCTGCTCCCGTGCAACAAAACGGGCTGTTTGCAGCTCCGCATCATGGGTGTTCCAAATTACCGTGAACTTCTGGCGAGAATCATCCTGAAGTCGCACTACGTTCAGCCGCCTGCGGATCGGGCGATGTATGACGCGATGTATCAGGGCGTTCCATTCGTCATGGCGGCAGACATGGATCTGCGACGCATTGACGCGGCGGTGGAAACGGCCCGTTCGGACGGCATTTCCCAAATCGCGCTGGCCGCGCTGCCGGAGCAGGTGGAAGCTGTTCTGAACCGCCGTTACCGCGAAACCGGAAAAGCGCGTGTCTTTACCATTACGGATGCGGCGCTGCGGGAACTGCCCGGAAGTACCGCGCCATACACGCCGCCTGACCTGCCATTTTACACATCGGAAGGAAGTGTTCTGGATGTTCCGCCTCTCAAAGCTCCTTGAAAAGCTGGAGGACAAATCGGAAGCAAGATTCAAAAGCTGGTTTGCCCGAAACAAAGCCAAGCTGCCCATGCGCGTGCCAGCCGTGATCGTCGGCTGGTATTTTTATGGGATGTTTCTCAACTCCCTGCGGCTTGGAATCACTTCGACCTTTCATCAAACGGGCGAAGAAATCAAAAGCATCTGGGTGCTGAACCCGTTCAAAAATTGGGGTGCCGTATTCACGGGCTTTGGAATTGTAACAACGCTGGTGATCGTGTTGATCATCTGCCTCATCACGAAGAAGGGCTACATCTGGTTCTCCGGCTACAAATACACGCATGACCCGCGCGGGTTTGACATTCTCCCGGACGGCACGCATGGCACGTCCGGGTTTTTGACGGAGAAAGAAATGCGCGAGTTTCTGGAGCTGTCGCCCGCAGGCAAGACAGAGGGTATGATCCTTGGCAAAGTCAAAAAGCATCCGGACGATCCGGATGCTTACGCACTCTATGCTGCGCACCGGATGGTCGCCGGGGATAACAACAATCTGCTCTGCATCGGCGCACCGGGCAGCGGCAAATCCCGCGGATTCATCATTCCGTTCCTCATGGGCTGCGCCAAGCGCGGCGAGTCCGCGTTCATCACGGATGCCAAGGGTGAGCTTTTTGAACGTCTTTCTCCGTATTTCCGACAGCACGGCTTTTATGTGAAAGCGGTAAACTTTCTGGACATGGAGCATTCGGACGGCTGGAATTGTCTGTACGGTCTGGACACCCAGCCGCAGCTCGTGCAGACGGTAGCCAACACGATCGTGCAGAACACGTCAAGCCCGAAAGAAGCCAACGACTTCTGGAGCCGGGCGGAATTGAATCTGCTCATGGCGCTCATTCACTATGTCGTCAATCTGCGCGATGCCAACGGAAATCTTCTCCCCATTGAGCAGCGTGGGCTCGGCGATGTGTACCGCATGATCGCAACGGAGAGCATTGAGGAAATCAACCGCAGGCTAGCTGCTCTCCCGCCAGAGCATCCGGCCAAATATCCGCATGGCCTGTTCCTCAAAGCAAAGGAGAACCTCTGGGGCAACATCGTCATTGGTCTCGGCAACCGATTGGCGGTCTTCCAGAGCCGTCTGGTGGATAAGATCACGCGCAACCATGATGTAGACCTCCTGCTCCCCGGCAAGCGGCCGTGTGTGTACTTTGTCATCATCTCCGCGCAGGACAGCGCGTACCGATTCCTGTCGTCGCTGTTCTTCTCACTGGCGCTGCCGCAGCTTTCCAACTTCGCGCGTCTGCAATGCGCAGGCGGACGGCTTCCAGTGCTGACAAACTTCTGCCTTGACGAATACTGCAATATCGGCTATCTGGACGGCGTGGCGGACAGTCTGAACAGCATCCGCGGCTTTAATATGTCCGCGCAGATCGTCGTGCAGAGCTTATCTCAGTGGCAGGAAAAGTATCCGGGCAAGGAGTGGGAAAATCAGCTGGCGACATTCGACCAGACGCTCTACATGGGCTGCAACGATCTGACCTCGGCAAAGTACATTTCGGAAAAATGCGGCAAGGTGACGATCTCCGTTCTCAATAACCAGATGCCGATGATGCCGCTGTTCTCGCCGGTGTATTCGTCCACGCGGCCGTACTCCCAGACACGAAGCAATACGCAGCGCGATCTGATGAATCCGGATGAAGTCCTGCGCTTGGAAAACCGGAAGTGTCTGGCGCTGTTCAAGGGTCACAAGCCCGCCCTCCTCTACAAAATGACGCCGGAGGAGCTGCCAGACTACGCCGGCCTCACCACCTGCCGCGTCATTGACTACATCCCGGAATGGCGGAGAAAAGAGGCCGAAGCAGCGCCACAAAAGCGGCCGCAAGCCCCAGCACAGAAAGAACCGTCAAACATCTCCAAACCGCCCAACAAAGAAAAGCAGCCAGACCGCAGTGAGCAGCCGCCCGCCTACGATCTGGCTGAGGACGATGAGATTGGAATGGTGGAGTGTACGGTGGATTCCATTTTGGATTCATAATTGCAAACGGCAATGATCTTAAACCCTCATTTTTCCGTCGGCAAGATCCTTGGCCACAAAAGGAATAAAGTAAAGCGGTATTGTAAGCAGCTTTTGCTCCCGGTCGTAGCCATAATTATTCTTTGAGACCTTGATTGCATATTCAAATTTGTTATGGTTTGAAAACTTTTCAAGTGAGTTTAATGTTCCTCTGCCTTTCTTTACATCAATCGGGTAGAGACGATTATCAGACTCGACAATAAACTCTAATTCCGCTGACGATTTTCCCCGCCAATAGAAAAGTTTGTGTTCTTTTGCTATCAGCTCGTTTGCGACAAAGTTCTCAAAGAAGATGCCTGACAACGTATTTTCACGCTCACTTGATACAAAGGATGCCGCGTTTATCCCGCTTTGGTACGAGAACATACCGATATCGCCCAGGAACAAGCGGAAGCTGCTGTCGCTGTCTGGCATAAGCGGCATCGTGACGTGCTCCTTGAGTTGGAAGGACTGGTTTACAACATGAGCCATGGTAAGCCATTGAATCGATGTAGCATAGTCCCTTGTCTTGCTTTTTTCCTCAATAAGCCCCGGGGAAAAGTTCTTGGATTCTCTGTTCAATTCCCGGTAAATGTTCTGAAACAGCGCACGAGAACGAAGGACAGATTCCTGACTTGCCTGATACAGTTCCATATCCGCAAGGTAGTTATCATACAGCACCTTCAGAATCTCTCTCGATTCAAGTAAGCTTCCGCCGTCAATGTAAGCCTCTACCGCTTCAGGCATACCGCCCACAAGCAAATATTTATACACGTGCTCCATGACCAATTCATGGATCTGTCGTTCCAGCGGCTGTCTGCGTTCATAAGCGTTCTGGACGGCATCAAAAAGCATTTGATTGCTGTTCATCAGAAACTCATCAAAGGTCATCGGGTAAACTGTCATTTGATTGATCTTTCCGACAGGGAAAAGGAATTTGTCGTTATCCCTTGCACCCCTTTTATGGGTTTCCCGCTGAAGCTTTATTCTCACCATTGAGCCGGTTGCAATAACGGGAATCTCCCGATAATCCTGACAGAAGTATTTTAGGGAAGAAAGGATATTGGGGCATTCCTGTACCTCGTCGAAAATCAGAAGCGTCTGCTCGTTGAGTTGCTGCCCTTTTCGCAAGGAAATATATTCAATTATTTTTTCAGCGTTTGCAGTACCTGAGCAAAAAGCACGGATTTCATCCTCTTTTTTACAGTCTACGTAAACGTATCTGTTTGGATAATATTTTTTCGCGAAAAGCTCCAGTATCAAATAAGTTTTTCCGACCTGACGTGCACCCCATACGATCAATGGCTTTTTCCGTTTATTACTGTCCCAATCCGTCAACTTCTGTAATGCGGTTCGTTCCACGATTCATCCCTCCATACGCTTTTGAACTCATCATAATATAACCCGCACCTTTTTTCAAGTTTTATCTGTAGTTTTTTGCACCATATCGTCAAATATTTCCCGAGTTATTTGCACCTTTCCTTATTCACTTATAGAAACAGGAGGAATCCCCATGAAAGCAGCCAAGCTGACCGAGCATCCAAGTTTCCGCCTTCTGCGGCAGACGGACGTACAAAACGTCTGGCATATGCAGATGCCGCGATGGTTATTTTCCGATCCGCGCTATGCGGATATGAGTCTGGACGCGAAGGTGGCGTACACGTTTCTTCTGAACCGCTTTCAGCTCTCGCGGCGCAACGGCTGGGTGAATGACGCGGGCGAGGTGTTTGTGATCTTTCCCCGCAAGGCGCTGGCGAAGGAACTTCGTATCTGCGAGCAGCGCGTCACGGCGGCGTTCCGTAAGCTGGCAGAGCTTCAGCTCATCTGGGAAAAACGCTGCGGGCGCGGCGACGCCAATCAGATCTATCTGGCCAGCGTCACGCCCATCGACGATCCCGGCTATGAATGCGCACCATTTTGCTCTGAATCGTATGAATCATGCGGTTCCAGAACCGCGGATTCTGCGTTTCTTGATACGGAAGAACCGCAGGATACGCGGCCCCAGAACCCCGAAATCCCCGCTTTTAGAACCGCAGATCCTGATGTTCCAGAACCGCAGGATTCGGGCGCAAGTAATACTGATCTTAGTCAACCTGATATAGCTTTCTCAGATGTCAGTCCATCCGTACCTTCGGAGGACGGACCGGCGGACGATGAAAAAGAGCTCACGGGCATTCTGGATGCTTGTGAGCTTTCGTATTTTGAGCCGGAGGTGGCGCGTGTTTTTGAGAACGCTATCGAGCGTCTTTTCTACTCGGACAATCTGCGTATCGGGCAGGCCGTTCTGCCGCAAAGCCGGGTACGCTCACGGCTGCATCTGCTGAATTATTTCGTTTTGCAGGAAGCGGAGATCAACCTGCGGGGAAACCGGAACGCCCCTGTCCGCGACTCCACGAAATACGTTATGTCCACGATCTACAACTGCATCACGGAAACAGAGAGCAACCTGATGGTCGATCCGTATCTCAATTCGCTGCGCTCGCCGCCAGGAAAGGGGCGAGGCTGATGCTGCTGACGAAACAGCAAAAGTATCTGCTGGCCGCGCTGGAGAAACTCGGCTGTGCGGAGCAGCGGCAGCTTGCCGCGCTGCTGCAAAAGATGTTTGCCTTTTCTTCGCTTGACGATGCCATGCGCGTGACTGGCGCTTGTATCCGGCAGATGCAGATGGGCGGGCTGCTACAAATCGTTGACGGAATCGTTACACCAATCGGAGAGCGCCCTGCCACACAGCAGATAGAAGCCATTGACGTGATGCTGGAGCTGTCCGCGGCACAGCCAGAGGATTTTTATGCCGTGGAGCAACATATCCTGCTCCGCTTCTCGCTCGGAGAACCCAGTTTCAAGCAGTTTGTCATCGTGTCCGGCAGTGATCCGCCACCGGAGCATGAAATCCGGCAGGACGAAAAGATCATCGTTCTGCTGCCTGATGGCGCTAGGCCGGAGACATTCTCATACACCAGACCCGTCATTTTTGCGATCCGGCAAGAAAACGGCACGCACCGATTCTTTGCCAGAAAATAATTTTTAGGAGGAATTACATATGCCCAGAAAGAAAGCTGAACCCGAAGCGCTGCAAGAAGAAACTATGCAGACGGAAAGCACGCAAGTCGAAGAAACAGCCGTCGCAGAACAGCCCGCATTGGCCCCGCAGGCAGAAGAACCTGCCATCACAGAACCTGCTCAACCGTATGGAGAGGACGAAGCACTCGCGGAGGAAGAAAACAGTGAACCGTCCGAGCCTGAGAAGAAATCCTTCTACGATCTGGACTTCCGTGCGCTCGACCAGGATCTCTCGCCGGAGCAGCGGCAGGAGTGGAACACGATCTATGCCTCCTTCCGCAGCCGAAGCGTCATGCGCGGCACGATCATTGGCGTCGATCCGCATTCCATGACCGTCCGCAGTGCGCAGACCGGTCAGGTCGAAACCAAGCGGATGTACTGCGCAGTTATTGTTCCGTTCCGTGCCCGCATTTTGATTCCAGAAACGGAAATGTGGGCAGAAAACGACGAACGCCCAGCGTTCGTTCTGCGGAACATGCCGGGCGCTCAGATCGATTTTGTCATTACCCATGTGGATCGTGAAGCTGGTTTCGCCATTGGCTCTCGCCGTCTGGCGCTGGCCTCTCGACGCTATTTCTTCTCCACACAGCCGCTCCACCAGCCGGGCAGCCGTGTACCGTGCCATGTGCTGGCTGTCGGCCCGCGCCGGTGCCTCGTCGAGTGTTACGGCTACGATATCAACCTCTCGCAGCGCGATATGAGCTATGCTGCCATCCCCGACTTGCGGGAGCAGTACCATCCGGGCGATGAGCTGACCTGCGTGGTCAAGCAGTTTGACCGTAAGGCCGGTACCTTGGAGATCTCCGTCAAGGAGACCGTTCCGAATCCCTTCGACGAAGCCAGCCTGCGCCACCCTGTCGGCTGCCGCCGTAGAGCAATCATCGCGGGCAAATACGCCGGAGGTGTGTTCTGCAATCTCCCCGACGGCGCGGTCATCATGTGCCGCTACTCGTTCCATTACGAGGACTCGGACTTCAAAACCGGTGATACCGTCATGGTCGTGATCCAGCGGTATGACGAGGGGAAGAAGCAGATTTTTGGGAAGATTGTGGGACGGTGAACTGCGTCGGCTATTTGTGCCAGATTACTTGAGTTTAATCTTTCCTACTAGTGAACTTTTCGTATAACTCTTACCGTCAGTAAGTTCTTTTAGTAGCGCATCGAGTAAAATATAATTTCCAGGGTCGAACATTGGACTTGTAACAATTTTCATTTCTTGGATGGCTGATTCTGTTAGTTCGGCATCGTAATAGTCTTTAAGGGGAACATCTTTTCCGGAGCGTGAGAGTGCAATAATGTAGCGATATTCTTTTTGAAAAGCCCAAGCGGTACGCTTGAATCGGCCGAGATATTTACTGTGGATTACTCTGAGATGATTATCAATATCCTCAGATGCAATAATTTCAGATACAGGAAATTCATCGGTATATATTACTTTGTTTGGCTGATTGCAGTTTCGTGGCTGAATCATCGATACAATTTCAGGGTCGACTCTAGTGTCTGGCAATTTAGGGAGCCACCGAGCACGTTCATTATCATATGAGCCTCTCATACTGTCCAGCGCACCATCTTGCGGATCAACAAATGGGTGGCTTGGTAATTCTATTCTGACCCCGTCTGATAATTTCGTATAGAGGTTCCACATGAATATTTCTTCATCATCAGTTTCAGTCCAACAACTGACATAAGTGACAGGCGGGTTATCTCCCGCAAAAATCAATTGCGACTCTTCTAAATCATCCAGATTCGAGAGGGTGTTGAAGCGTATTGTCTTGTTTTTAAGAATAAGAGCCAATACGCTTAAGCTTGTATATTGATATAGCCTATCAGGTATCTTCTGCTCATCTGCATCTTTAATCAGTCTGGAAATCTCATCGTGCCGCGTCATACTATCACTCCCTTATCATTCTAATACAATATCATCTCTGGTTATTAGAATAACACATATTTCGGCCAACTGTCGATTGTTTTTTGGAGCGAAATGTACTTTTGGTCCAGAACACGCTCCTGGATAACGAACACGCCGCTAACCATCTCTTGCACGATCCGCAAGTTTACACTCGCCTGCCGTCGCGCTACAATAAAGCTGTATTCAGGTCAGAGCAGTATCAGGGCGGAGCAGATGAAGGGCGGAGGTGAAAACTTGGGGACAGGTATGCCCCGGTTCCGTGCGCAGGCCAGTGAATACCAAAATACAACAGGACCAGTAAGACCGTAATTGCCGCTTGGCAGTTACGGTCTTTTTGCGTCCCAAAATGATGAAAGGAGTGAAACCATGAATGTCAGAGAAAAGCCGGTTAATGCCAATCAGCTATTACAATCCCAAGCAGGCGATCCGTCTCAGCGCGTATGCGGACACGCTCATTCTTGAACCGGATGGACGGAAGCAGCGCCTTCGGGCGATCCGCTTCGGCGGGTATCCGGAGATGGTGCGCGCCATGGCGGACGCGATCTACGCCGGTGCGACGCTGGAAACGGAATTTGCCGGTGAACCAGCCATGCTCGCCTGCGAACCAAAGAAGTACGAATGCCATCTGAGCCACGACGGAATTTACGCCGAGGCGACCATCCTCTCGCTGGACGATGCGGACACTGCGGCAAAAA
>ERZ780167.2200-NODE-2200-length-15707-cov-6.229491_pt1 | contig 15707 bp, 5 predicted proteins | sample MGYA00510982_ERZ780167 | MGnify/ENA primary metagenome ERZ780167 (study PRJEB29588, sample SAMEA2146107) | human gut metagenome | biome: human gut; feature: human-associated habitat; material: faeces | place: Denmark | collected 2008/2010 ... | reverse complement strand
TTGAGCCAGCGCATCTTATGGGCGAAATACTCCTTGCTGTAACGGGGCTCCATCGGGATCAGCAGGGCCATCGCCACACCCGAGATGGTCGAATGCACCCCCGAGTAATAGAACAGTCCCCACACCACGAAGGCCGGGACCAGGTAAAAGAACATCCGCTTCTCGCCCATCTGCTTCATGAAATAGACCCCGAGCATGATGACCAGCGCCACCAGCAGGCAGCCGATCTGGACCTTTCCGCCGTAGAAGAGCGCGATGACCAGAATAGCCCCCAGATCGTCGGCAATGGCCAGCGCCGTGAGGAAGATTTTGAGCGACACGGGAACGCGGTTGCCCAGCATCGAGAGGATGCCGATGGCGAAGGCGATGTCCGTGGCGGTGGGGATTCCCCAGCCGTTTGCGGCCATCGTGCCGTGGTTGAACGCCGTGAAGAAAATCGCCGGGACCAGCATGCCGCCCGCAGCGGCCAGCACCGGAAGGATGGCCCGGCGCGCGGACGAAAGCTGCCCGCAGACGATCTCGCGCTTGATCTCAAGCCCCACGGCAAAGAAGAAAATCACCATCAGCCCGTCGTTGATGAACTTCTCGACGGTCATGCCCCGCGGGAAAATCCAGTCGATCACACCGTCCGGGGAATGGACCATCAGCGAAAGGTCGGTCTCCAGCAGGTGGTGGTAATAGAGTTTGGTCGCGGGGAGATTGGCCAGCAGCATGGCGGCGATCACGCACACCAGCAGCACCACGCCTCCGGCCCAGGGCGCTTCCAGGAAGTTGCGGCCCCGAAGCCCCATCATGTGTCGCTGGCGAACCCAGCGGTACATCGAAAAAAGTCGCATCTATCGGTCGTTTTATGATTCGTTTGACTTGAGGGTCTGCCCGCAGAGTTTCCAGAGCATGCGGGCGCCCGTGATGGCGTCGATCCGCTCGTCGGGCGCGGGGCACACCTCCACCACGTCGAAACCGATGATACGGCGTCCCGAGCGGGTGAGCGTATCGAGCAGCCAGACGGCCTGGTTGAACGTAAGGCCGCCGGAAACCGGCGTTCCGGTGTGAGGGCAGTTTTCGAAGGTCAAGGCGTCGATGTCGAAACTCACGTAGACCTCCTGCGGCAGCGCGTCGACGATGCGGCGGCACTGCGCATCCCACGTCTCGCCGCGGAAAAGGGCGGCCGCGAGCGAAAGGTCGTCGAACGTGGCGACGCGCCCGGACGAAGCGGCCAGCGCGGCCTCCGACTCGCTGAAGTCGCGCACGGCGACCTGGGCGATCTTCGTCACCTGCGGCACGTCGCGCAGGACGTTGAACATGATCGAGGCGTGGGAAAACTCAAACCCCTCGTAGGCATCGCGCAGGTCGCAGTGCGCATCGACGTGCAGGATGCCGAACGCCGCATGGCGCGCGCCCAGCGCCCGGATCAGCCCGTAGGGCGTCGAGTGGTCGCCGCCGACCAGCCCCACGGTCTTGCCCGCATCGAGCCAGCGCGAAGCCTGCGCCCCGACGTTGGCGTTCATCGACATGCACCCCTCGTTGACACGGCGGACCTTGCGCACGACATAGTCGTCCTCCAGGCAGCCGCCTCCTTCGAGGTGGTCGATCACCCGTGCGGCGTCGGCCCGCAGACGCTGCGAAGACTCCAGCAGCGAATAGTCCACATCGGCCGTGGCGATGCCGCGGCGCCAGGCGCCGGGAGCCAGCGGATCGTGGAAATCCAGCTGCGTCGAGGCTTCGATAATGGCGTCGGGGGCATAAGCCGCTCCGGCCCCGTAGGAGACCGTCACGTCCCACGGCGCCGAGATCAGCACCAGTTCCGCCGTTTCGGGAGCGAACGGAAGTCCGAAATAGGTTCCGTTGTCCACGCCGACCCCGTCCGGATCGAAGTTTTTCTGTTCCATAACATGCTTTTGAATTGCAAAGGTACGCATTTTTTATTTTTTACCTATATTTGTTTGCTCAAAGACGAAAAACGAAAAAAACACCCGTTACCATGAAAATCATTGCCGACAGCGCCATTCCCTTTCTGCGGGGCGTTCTGGAGCCGTTCGCCGAGGTGGAATACCTCCCCGGAACGGCGATTTCGGCCGCCGACGTCCGCAACGCCGACGCGCTGGTGATCCGCACCCGCACGCGGTGCGACGAAAAACTACTGGCGGATTCGCGCGTAAAGCTGATCGCCACGGCGACCATCGGCTTCGACCACATCGACACGGCGTGGTGCGCGGCGCACGGCATCGAAGTCACGACGGCCGCGGGCTGCAACGCCCGGGGCGTACTGCAATGGGTCGGCGCGGCGCTCGTCCACCTCTCCCGCCCGCAGGACTGGCAGCCCGCCGAGCGCACGCTGGGAATCGTGGGCGTGGGACACGTCGGATCGCTCGTGAAAGCGTATGCCGAAGGGTGGGGATTCCGCGTCGTCTGCTGCGACCCGCCGCGCGAGGAGCGCGAGCGGTGCGGATTCCGGACGCTGGAGGAGGTGGCCCGCGAGGCCGACATCCTCACCTTCCACACGCCGCTCGACGCTTCGACGCGCCACATGGCCGACAGCCGGCTGTTCGGCCTGATGAAACCCGGCGCCATCCTCATAAACTCCTCGCGCGGGGAGGTGGTCGACGGCGAGGCCCTGTTCCGGAGCGGTCTCGGCTGGGCGCTCGACGTCTGGGAGCACGAACCGCACCTCGATCCGGCGCTGCTGGAAAACGCGCTGCTCGCCACACCCCACATCGCGGGCTACTCCGAGCAGGGCAAGGCCAACGCCACGGCAATGTCCGTCGCCTCGCTGGCCCGCCGTTTCGGCCTGCCGCTCAAAGGGTGGTATCCGCCCCAGGCCGCTCCGGCGCGCCGGCGACCGATCTCCTGGCAGGAACTTTGCCGGACCATCAGCGGGGCGTACGACATCGCGTCCGAAAGCCGCAGCCTCAAGGAGCGGCCCGGGGATTTCGAATCCATGCGCGACCACTACGCCTACCGCCGCGAATATTTTTAGCACGAACGGCGCGGATTGCGCACGCTCCGGCGTCCGAAAAAGGCGAAACCGGCTTTTTATTAGCGAATTCGCCCTTTTTTAATTACCTTTGCCCGCGATTATCAGTTAAGAACCATGTACCGGAGAGTCATAAAGCCCGTACTTTTCTCGCTTACCATCGAGCAGGCCCACCACGCGGTGCTGCTGTTGCTGCGCATCATCGGGCTGATACCCGGCGGCCGCTGGCTGTTGCGCAAATGCTACGCCGTGGAGCATCCGGCGCTCGAACGCGAGGTGTTCGGCATCCGTTTCGCCAACCCCATCGGGCTGGCCGCAGGATTCGACCACAACGGCGAGGCGTTCCGCGAACTGGCCGCGCTGGGATTCGGATTCGTCGAGGTGGGGACCGTGACGCCCCGTCCGCAGGCGGGCAACCCGCGGCCGCGGGTCTTCCGCCTCCCGAAGGACAATGCCATCATCAACCGCATCGGTCTGGCGAACCGCGGGCTGGAAACCACCATCCGCCACCTGCGGCGTCCGCACGACGGCGTGATCGTGGGCTGCAACATCGGCAAGAACACCTCGACCCCCGCCGAGAACGCTCCGGCGGACTACCTCAAACTCTTCCGCAGCCTCTACCAGTATGCGGACTATTTCACCGTCAACATCAGCTGCGACAACGCCTGCCGCGAAGGCGCGACGCACACGCGCGAACATATCCTTCAGATACTCAACCCGCTGTTCGACTTCCGGCGCGGGCAGAACCAGTTCCGGCCGATCATGCTCAAAATCTCGCCCGACATGTCGGACGAGGTGATCGACCAGATCACCGACGTGCTGCTCGAAACGCCGCTCGACGGGATCGTGGCCACCAACGGAACCCACAGCCGCGGAGGACTCCACACGAGCCGTACGACGCTCGAAAAGATCGGCAGCGGACGCCTCAGCGGCGCACCGCTCACGCACCGCGCCGTGGAGATCGTGCGCCGCGTCCACACCCGTTCGGGCGGAACCTACCCCATCATCGGGGTCGGCGGACTGATGTCGGCCGGCGACGTGCGGGCGATGCTCGACGCCGGGGCCGACCTCGTGCAACTCTACACCGGATACGTCTACAACGGTCCCGGAATGGTCAAAGAGGTGTGCCGCGAACTGATCGCCGCGGCCGAAAAGCCGGCCGCCATGCGCGCCGCCGGGGAGTCCGTGCAAAACGGGGAAAACCCCGAAGCATCCGCCCCGGAGGCCGTCGGGACCGCCGGGAAGGCATCCGACGGCGAATCGGAAGAGGAACGCCGCCCCGGGTCCGGACAAAAATAACCCCACACATGAAGGCAACCATCATCACCATCGGCGACGAAATACTCATCGGGCAGATCGTCGACACCAATTCGGTCTCCATCGCCAAACACCTCAATGCGGCGGGCATCGTGGTCCGCGAGAAAATCTCGATCGGCGACGACCGCACGCAAATCATCGAAACCGCGGAGCGCGCCCTCGCCGGCTCGGAGGTGACCGTCATCACCGGAGGACTCGGCCCCACGAAGGACGACATCACCAAAAAGACCCTCGCGGAGATGTTCCGCAGCGACATGCGCTACGACGAACGGGTGGCCGGGCACGTTGAGAAAATGCTCGCCGAACGCGGCATCGAGTTTAACGAACTCAACCGTTCGCAGGCGATGGTCCCCGCGTGCTGCACGGTGCTGTTCAACGCCCACGGCACGGCCCCGGGCATGTGGTTCGAACGCGACGGGCACGTCGTGGTGTCGCTGCCGGGCGTGCCGTTCGAGATGGAGCACCTGATGGAGGACGAGGTGATGCCCCTCCTGAAGACCCGCTTCGCGCTGCGGCAGATCGTCCACCGCACGATGATCACCGCCGGACTGCCCGAGTCGATGCTCGCCAAGCGCATCGAAGCGTGGGAAAACGCCCTGCCCCCGTACCTGAAACTGGCCTACCTGCCCAATCCGGGCGCGGTGCGCCTGCGCCTGTCGGCCTACGAGGTGGAGGGCGAAAGCGTCGCCCGCGAAATCGAGAGCCGGTTCGAGGCCCTGCGCAGGATCATCCCCCACAACATCATCGGATTCGAAACCGCCACCATGCAGGAGGTGGTGCACAAAATACTCACCGAACGCTCCCTGACGCTCGCCACAGCCGAAAGCTGCACGGGCGCCTCGATCGCCGCCGATCTGGCCTTTGACCTGAACGGCCGCACGCTGAGCAATTCCGATTCAGCCGGAATCAAAATCGACGGCGAGGTCACCTTCCACTCAACGGCAGGCGCAGGTGATATTCTCGTGCCTCTCGCGGTGAGCAAAGGCGCGCACCTTACCATGGGCTTGGGAATCGGCCACGTAAAGAGCTTTTTCCCCATGGGAAAGCTCACCATTTACTCGGGCGAGTATGCCCTGCTGAGCAGTATGTGTACCGGCAGCGAAGCGGAGAATTTCACGCTCTACGGCGGCACGTATGACTGGCTGCGCCTGCAAAAGGCGGATGTCAGAGATGTTCTGGCCAAGGGCCGCTGGTTTGTAAATGTTCCCTATGACAAGGCGACCGGCACCAGCATTCAAAAGGTCACCGTCGACCTCTGTGAGCACGCGAATATCAGCGGCAACCACTGCGCCAACTGCGGAATGGAGTTTACCGTTTCCGTGGAGGAAAACGGAACCGTGCATTGGTTTGACACCTTTGCGCGTGCGATCCACTTTGCCAAGCAAGCCGACGGCAGCACGGTGAAGCTCTTGCAGGACATCACCCTTGACGAAACAAACGCAAGCTCGCTGATCAGCGGCAGCAGCATCGGGCTGAACGCGGGCAGCTATGCGCTTGACCTCGCCGGAAAGGCGCTGGACGTCGGCGGCTATACGCTCAGTGTCGCGGACGGCTGCGATCTGACGATCCTCGACTCCGCCGGCAGCGGCAAGGTCACTGGCAGCGGGACCGTTGATGCCTGCACAGGCGGCCATCTGACCATTGCCGGCGGCGACTTCACCGGGCTGAGCTGTGTGAATTCGTACCACTGGAAAAGTCTGACCCTGAAGGGCGGCAGCTTCCGGCGCATTTTCAGCACCGGCGGCACCCCGATGCAATACCTCGAAAATGACTGCGCCTTTGCTCTGGCAGACGGCAGTTACGCAAAGGAAAGCGATGTGCAGGTCGAGGGAAACACCTACCGGATCGACGACGTTTCCGTCGTGAAAGCGCCGCTGGTCATTACCAAGCAGCCGGGCATGGCCGTATTCTATACAACAAGCCCCGAGAAATACCGCAGAAAGCCGGCAATCTCGCTTGCCTGTCCGCTGGACGACGCCCCCGCCGGACAGATCACCGCAGTGCTGGAAAGCAGCGACGGCAGCCAGACGTTTGAAACGCTGAATGTTCCCGCCGCAAGCACAATGGATCTGACCTTCTCTCTCAGCAGCTTTACCACCCCGGGCACCGACGGCTATCGCATCCGGCTCACCTACAAGGACTACGAGGTCTGTTCCGACCTTTTTGTCATCGCCGTTCAGGTGTGTAACCACACCGTCAAACTCCCCGTGTGGAACATGCGCTACGATAACCTCTGCCGGGACTGCTACTGCGCTTTGGGGGCGTTCATCCGCAAGGACAACACGGTGACCGGCTACATCGCGGCGGCAGACGCCTTCGCAGCGGCGCAGACCGAGGAAAACCGGGACTGCACGCTGACCCTGCTGAGCGACTGCAAGGAAACGCTGGCCGTGAAATCCGGCGCCTTCACGCTGATCGTAACGGAAGGCAGCACGATGCGCGGCAATGTCACCGTTGCAAAGGGCGCGGAGTTGACCATCGCCGGATATGAGCGCAGGCCATTCGGCGGCACAGCCAACAGCGTCATCGGCGGCAAGGTCGTGTGCGCCAAGGGTGGCACGCTGACTGCATCGAAAACGGAATTCCGGAACACCGTCAACTGCGTCGGAACAGGCAGCTTCACGAATGTGAGCTTTTGGAATACCGTCAGCGGCAAGGGCTTGAACACCCTGACCGGCTGCACACTGTACTCCACTTCGGCTTTGAGCGTCAGCGGCACGACCACGCTGCTGAACGGCACTGCCGACTGCACGATCACTGTAAATAGCGGCGGTAAGCTGACCATCGACAGCCTCGTCTGCGAAGGCAGCGTAGTCGCCAAGTCCGGCGGAACGCTGGAGCTTACAGACGGCGTGTATAGAGGTGAGGTTACGGCCCAGTCCGGAAGCACCTTCACCGTTGGCGCCAGCGTCATCCAGGTCGCAGCCATCGAGAAGGGCGCCAACACCACGCTGAAGCGCGACGCCCGATTCGGCAATATCACCGTCGGCGGCCGCCTCATCGACTGCCTTGACGAGGGTCTGGCTCTGCAGGAGATCGACACCGCCATAATCATCGACGGCCGCGTGCCTATCGCCTCGAATGTCTGCGTCGTTTCGCACCCGCAGCACACCTGCCAATGGAACACCGGTACCCACGAAAAGCTCTGCGGCTGCGGCTATGTGGAGGCTGTCGACACCGAAGCGCCGGTCATTTCCGGTATTGATCCGGAGAATAATCACTACGGCTCGCTGGAGTTCACCGTTACCGATGAAAACGACTTCACCGTGTGGCTGGACGGCGAGAAGATTACGCTCGTCAACGGGAAATATACCATGGAGCCGGACAACGAGACGCATTTGATCACAGCGACCGACGTTGCGGGCAACACGGTCAGCTTCCGCTTCGGGATCTTTAAGACCTATCATGTCACGCTGCCCACCGGCGCAGGCTATACGCTATTTTCTTCAGACGGGCTCACTGTCAGACACGGCAACAGCTTTAGCTTTATCGTGCAGTTCAACAACGGTTATTCCAAGACTGAGGACTTTAAGGTACTTGTGAACGGTAATAAACTTGACGAGTGGAACTCTGATGCAAACAGCGCTTCCTTTGCGATTCGAAATGTAAGCGAAAACCTCGTTATTACCGTTGAGGGCGTTGCGGATATTACCGCACCCGAGGTAGAGGTCAGCATTCGCGGAAACAGCTTCAAGGAATTCCTGAACCGAATCACCTTCGGGCTGTTCTTCAAGCAGACGCAGACGGTGGAAGTGAAGGCTCACGATTTCGGCAGCGGAATTAGAAAGGTTGAATACCTCCTGTCCGAAACCGCATTTGCGGATAAGGATGCGATTACCGGCAACTGGACAGAGCTGACGCTTAATGACGACCGTAAGGCATATTTCAGCATTGAGCCGAACCAAAAGGCGTTCGTCTATGTTCGTGTGACGGATCAGAGCGGCAATATTGCCGTCGTCAACACCGACGGCGTGGTGGTTTACACCGACGCAGAGGCGATCACCGGCGCACAGACCTTTACAAAGAATACCGATTTCGATGTGGTTTACAAGCTGAATCTGAACGGTAACTTCGTTGCTAAGGTTTATAACGGTACAGAGGAAATCGGTGCCGGCTCAGACTATGCCTTATTTGCCAGCGGCATGCTTATGCTGAAAAACAGCTATCTTCGCACGTTGGCAGCAGGCGAATATACTATCCGCCTGACAATCAAGCCGATGGGTGAAAATTATGCGGACAACTCCGGCAATGATGCTCCTGCAGATGTTGTTATGAAGCTGACCGTCGAAAAGAAGGCTCCGACGCTCGACCATACGCCGAGCGACGGAAAGATTTATGACGGAAAGCCGATAGGCAAGCCGACCCTCAATACCGATTCCGATGGAGCTCTGACATTTGAATACAAGAGAGCGGATGAGGAAGATACGGCATATACGACCGAAGCACCGAAGAATGTCGGAAAGTATACGATCCGTATCACCACAGCCGAGACGGATACCTTCAAGTCAGCTTCCTCGACAATGGAATTTGAAATTCAGCCGAAGGAGATTACGATCTCGGATGTTAAGGTTGCCGATAAGACCTATGACGGTACAACCGAAGCAAAGATCACAAACGAAGGAACTCTGTCCGATAACTACGACGGAGATAACCTCACGATTGCAATCGGTTCAGCTGCCTACGATAATAAGAATGTCGGCACCGACAAGACAGTAACGTTCACCAGATTCGCTCTTGCAGGCGATGCCGCAGCAAACTATGAGCTTGTCGCACAGCCGGCTGATACGACTGCCGACATCACCGCAAAGGGGATTACCATTGTCGGAGCGGCCGTGGAAAGCTCCAAGGTTTATGACGGCACGACCGAAGTAAAGATCACAAATGCAGGAACTCTGTCCGACAACTATGACGGCGAGAACCTCACGATCGTAACCGGTTCGGCAGCCTACGACAACAAGAATGTCGGCACGGGCAAAACGGTAGCCTTTACCGGATTTGCGCTTGCGGGCGATGCGGCAGCAAACTATAAGCTGATTGCACAGCCTACAGATACAACCGCTGATATCACTGTCAAGGAAATCACCATTAGCGGAGCAGCGGTTGAGGCAAGCAGGATCTACGACGGCACAACCGAAGCAAAGATCACAAACGAAGGAACTCTGTCCGATAACTACGACGGAGATAACCTCACGATTGCAATCGGTTCAGCTGCCTACAACAATAAGAATGTCGGCAAGGGCAAGGCGGTAACGTTCACCGGCTTTGCGCTTGAAGGTGATGCTGCAGCAAACTACAAGTTGACCGCTCAGCCCGAGGCCGTAACTGCGGATATCACGGTCAAGGAAATCAAGATCGTGGATACGGCGGTTGAAGCTTCCAAAGTCTACGACGGCAGCACCGATGCCAAGATTACGGAAAAGGGCACATTCGACGGGCTGGTTGACGGCGACAAGGTTGACATTGTAACCGGCAAGGCATTGTATCATGATAAGAATGTCGGCAACGGTAAGACGGTCACATTCTATGACTTTGCCCTATCGGGAGACGACGCTGCAAACTATGTGCTGTCGGCGCAGCCCGCCGGCACTACGGCAAGTATTTCTGCCAGAGAACTGACGATTAAGAACCTTGCGGTCAAGGATAAGCAGTACGATGGCAAAAACTCAGCCGAGATCGACGGCACACCTGCACTTGTGGGCATGGTCGACGGCGATGTACTTGAGCTTGTGAACGGCGTTCCCACCTTTGACAGTGTGACGGTCGGCAATAACATCCCGGTCAGCTTTACGGCGTTTACGCTCTCCGGCGACAGTGTGACCGTCGGCAACTACACGCTTACTCAGCCGACCGGCATTACGGCGAGCATCGTGGAATATTCTGCTGACGGCAGCGAGTATGAGGTAAATTCCAACGACTGGATCAATAAAGACTTTGTTATCACGGCAAAAGCGGGCTACAAGCTCGGCCTGACCGATACGGCAAACGGCGAGTGGGCAGATTCCCTTACGGCGTCGGATGAAACCGGTAACGGCAAGCTTACCTTCTTCGTGAAGAACACCGGAACCGGAGTTATTTCTGCGGCAGTTACCGAGAACTACAAGATCGACAAGACCGCGCCGACCGGTGAGGTTAAGCTGAACGAACGCACGGCGTTCCAGAAGTTTATCAACAAGATTACCTTCGGTCTGTTCTTTAAGGACGATGTCCATATCAAACTGACGGCAGAGGACGACGCCTCCGGTGTGAAGTCTGTGCTGTACTTCAAGTCCGATAAGGTGCTTACTGACAATGAGGTTCGTGCAATCACCGATTGGACGGATAACAGCGACTTCGACATTGAGGCAAAGGATATGGATAAATTCATTATCTATGTCCGCATTGAAGACAATGCCGGAAATGTCACCTTTATCGGCTCGGACGGTGCGACCTTTGACACCGCCGCACCCGAAATCGTCGGTGTGGAAAACGGCAAGACCTATTGTGTGACCAAGAAGGTCGCAATCGACGACGAAAACCTTGAGTCGGCAACGCTGAACGGCGAGTCCGTTGAGGAGATATTCCTCCTTGTCGGCGACACGGAGGCGACATATTTCATCCGTGCGGTGGATAAGGCAGGTAATGTGACGGAGTATACGGTCTATATGAAGCCGCTTTCGTCCGTCACCGATGCTGTTTCCGGTATCACGGTCGGCAATGTCAGGTCGAGCGATGCGGAGACGATATCCGCAGTCGAACGGCAGATACTGGATATTGCCGAGGCGTTTGACGACGGCGAATCCACCGAGGAGGAATGGAACAAGCTGACCGAGGCAGCTGCAAAGTGCAAGGACCTGAATAAACGCATCACAGAGGTTGCGGATGAGATCTCCCGTCTGATCGACACCATGAACGGCTACGATATCGACAAAGTGACGAGTGCCGACAAGGCGGACATTGAAAAACTGATTGCCGATACCGACACGCTACTTTCCGGCGACAACCTGACGGACGCGGAAAGAGCTGCTCTTGAAGCTCTGAAGGGCACGGCACGTGCGCTCCTTGACCGCATTGCAGCGGCAAAGGACGCTGCCGAGGCTGATGAAATCACTTCGGTCAAGGATATTACAAAGGACAATGTAAAGCTCCGGGACAAGGAACCTCTTGAAAAGGCGGAAAAGGCTTTGGAGGGCGCTCTGCGTGACTTCGGCGGCAACTATACCGAAGGAGAAAGCAAGAACCTTGGAGAGAAGCTTGAAGCCGTGAAAGCGGCGCTGGCTGCCATCGGCAACGCCGAAAAGGCGGCGGAGGAAATTAACAAGCTGCCCTCTGCGGATGATGCCAAGCTCAGCGACAAGAGTGCGCTCGACCGAGTGAAGGTGATCGTTGACGGGCTTACCGAGAACGAGAAAGCTATGCTCGGCAAGGATGCTCTGGGCAAACTCGATGCGCTGGCTGAGAAGATCAAGGCGCTTGCGGAGGAAGCAAATTCTCCGGGGACCGGCGATACAGGGAATCCGACTCTGTGGATTGCATTGCTATTCATCAGCGGCGGCGCTGTGACCGGCGCTGCGGCTGCAAGCAAAAAGAAAAACCGCTCCGTGAAATAACGGGCGGCAGGAGAGACAATTAAAAGTAACCGGTAAACCTATTCGCAGCGTACGCATCGGCGTGGAACTTTGCCGTGATAATCAATTACGAACGGAGGGAAGAAGATGAAAACAGAGAAAAAACTACTCACAGGCACACTTTTGGCCCTTTGCACCGTACTCTTGTCACTTTGCATCGTGCTGGCCATAGGATGGAGCAAGGCGGCGAAAGGCGACGCCGCACTGCCGGAGGTGCGCAATAACGGCACGGCGATCCAGTGGAAATACAGCGATGAAACCGATTGGCGCGACCTGGTGGCCCTTTCCGAGCTGCGAGGCGCTGCCGGAGAAGCCGGTAAAGACGGCATCAACGGTTCTGACGGCTCTAACGGTGCCGACGGAAAGAATGGCATCGACGGTAAGAACGGAATAAACGGCACAAACGGCAAAGACGGCATTAACGGCGTTGACGGTAAAAACGGTATCGACGGCAAGGACGGAATAGACGGAGCCAACGGTAAAGACGGCATTAATGGCAAAAGCATAGAGGTGCAGCGCGCCACAACCCACATCCAGTGGCGTTATGAGGGCGGCGAGTGGCAGAACCTTGTGGCGATAGCCGACATCACAGGCCCTGCCGGGCAGAAAGGCGCAGACGGCACTGACGGAAAGACACCGGAATTTCGTGTAAACGAAAACGCCCTGCAATGGCGCTATGCCGGCGATGAAATATGGCTGAACCTGTACGATCTTTCGGTTTTGAAAGGCGCTGACGGCAAGGACGGAGCCGACGGCAAGGACGGCACAAACGGACAAAACGGCACTGACGGCAAAGACGGTAAAACACCTTTTATCGGAGAAAACGGCAACTGGTGGATCGGAGAAATCAACACCGGTGTAAAAGCCGCAGGTGTTGACGGCACAGACGGTGTTGACGGCACAGACGGCGAAAAGGGAGAAAAGGGCGACAAAGGTGACCCCGGCGACAAAGGCGACAAGGGCGATAAGGGCGAAAAAGGAGATAAAGGTGACAAAGGAGACAAGGGACAGAACGGCAGCTGCGCCGGCTGGTTCTATGGTACGCTTTGGACAAAAGGCGATCTTTACAAAGAGAACGGCGCCGAACGGCCCGTTGGGATAAAAGTTTATAAAGAAGCCGAAAGCGGCGGACTTGTTTCTACATACATGGATGAGATATATCTGAAAAAAGGTCACACATACAGCGTAACCATAAGCGCATCTATGGAACTGCAATCTCACGAAGACAGAAGTGGTAATTATTCTGTTCAAATGACGGACAATTATGATGACGGCTTTTGCAGAGAAGCTACGCGCATAAAGAGAGACGGCGTAAAGCTGCCTTATTCAAGGGATCAGCACCATTTCAGTTTCAGCCGGATATATATAGCATCGGACGAAGATATTCCCCTGCGATTCAGAATTGAGCAGTCAAGCTACAAAACTACACTTCTCGGATTCAACGGTACAATTACAATTACTGCTCTTGATTAAGTTTATATAACGGAGGGAACGAAAGATGAAAAAACGAATATGCAGTATCCTGCTCACCCTATGTATGCTGTTCTGCCTTGTGCCGACTACGGCGTTTGCCGCGGGTGAGACAAACAGGAAAGTCGAAACGGAACAAGAGCTTGTCGATGCGCTGGCGGACAGCAGCGTAGACATCATCACGCTGAAAAATGACATTGCAATCGGCACGACCCTGACCGTCCTCCGCAAGGTCACCCTCGATCTCAACGGCTATGTTCTGAAAATGACCGGCAGCGGCAGTGTTATTATCCTCGATAATAAGAGCGGCATCACCGGCGACCTGACCCTTATCGACAGCAATCCCACGGCGGAGCACAAATTCAAGGTTAACGGCGCAGAACCTTGGGTGCTGGACGACAGCGGTACAGAGACCGTCTATGGTGGCATCATCACAGGCGGCACGGGCAGCCGGATCTTCTTCTCCAACGGGGTGGAAGGCGGCGTGATCATCGGCAGCGGCGCACTCACCATGAACGGCGGCAATATCGTCGGCTGCATAGCCAATGACGGCGGTGGCCTGTTCCTCTCAGACGGTTCGTTCACCATGAACGCCGGCAGCATTGTCGGCTGCTCAACACCGGACAGATTAACGACCGGAGAGGCCTTTTACGGCGGCATATACGCTTTTGGTCCGATGGCGAACAGAGACACAACCGGCGTGATCACGTTGACCGGCGGCCTGATCAAAAACAATGGCAGATACGATATCAATGCTGCGTATATGACCACAATTTACGCCAACGGCGGCGAGGTATACGGTGGGGTTCACCTAAATCAGACATGTAAGATCACCTGTCTTGCAGAAGATAACGGTATTACCGCTTTCAAAGGCAAGACGGTGATCGGCGGAGCTTCCGGTGTAAATGCAAGCCATGTTGACTGGGGCCTCTTCTACGGCGGTCTGTATATTTACGGCAATACGACCGGCGTCATCGTGACCTACAAGGACGGCGACAGTGAATACGCAAAGCAGGTTCTGCCCTCCGGCACTCTCGCGACGCGTCCCGATGCTCCCGCCGCCACACCGGGCTATACCTTCGGTGGCTGGAACAAGGCCGACGGCACGGCGTGGGATTATGCAAGCGATAAAGTCACCGATAACATAACATTGTATGCAAAATGGGCAGCGAACACCTACACGATTACCTTCGACACCGCCGGCGGCAGCGAGATTGCTCCGATTACGCAGGACTACGGCACGGTAATTACCGCACCTGAAGCCCCGACAAGAGAAGGATATACCTTTATCGGCTGGGATAAGGAAATTCCCACGACTATGCCCGCTGAAAATATGACTGTCACCGCGCAGTGGGAAATCAATCAATACACAATTACCTTTGACACCAACGGCGGCAGCGAGATTGCTCCGATTACGCAGGACTACGGCACGGCGATTACCGCCCCTGCCGCCCCGACAAGAGATGGCTACACCTTTATGGGCTGGGATATGGAAATTCCCACGACCATGCCTGCCGAGAATATGACCATCACGGCACGGTGGAAAGACATCGAAAAGCCCACGGGCGAAATTATCATAGGTGCCAATAAATGGCAGGAATTCCTGAATAAGCTCACCTTCGGTCTGTTCTTTAGGGACACGCAGACGGTGACGATAAACGCCGCCGACAACAGCGGAACCGTGTTTGTCTCTTATCTGGTGACCGATCGGGATCTTTCCGAAGAGGAACTGAAATCCCTCGTATTCAGCGGGTACGAGGAGCCGTTCCACATAGACCCCAACGGGGAATATATTGTTTATGCAATGCTCGTTGACGCGAGCCTGAACATAACATACCTTCGCTCCGACCGCGTAACGCTTGACAACGTTCTGCCTGTAATCGGCGGCATTGAGGACGGCAAGATTTATTGCGAAGCACAGACGGTTACAATTAACGAGAAGTATATAGAGACAGTTACCGTAAACGGAACGGCGGTCAGGCTTGACGAAACCGGCAGCTTTACCCTCTCTCCGGCAGACGGCGAGCAGAAGATCGTTGTTACCGACAAGGCGGGCAATATTGCCGAAATGACCGTGACGGTCAACGACGGGCATACCGGCGGCAAGGCAACCTGCACCGAAAAAGCGGTATGCGAGGTCTGCGGCAAGGCTTACGGAGAGCCTGACCCGAAGAATCACACCGACCTGAAGCATGTCCCCGCCAAGGCGGCCACCGAGGATGCCGAGGGCAACATCGAGTATTGGCACTGCGAAGGCTGCAATAAGTATTACAGCGACAAAGACGGCACCAAGGAAATCGCCAAGGCCGACACCGTAACGGCGAAGCTGCCGAAGTCTCCCC
>ERZ780167.2188-NODE-2188-length-15754-cov-3.409389_pt1 | contig 15754 bp, 8 predicted proteins | sample MGYA00510982_ERZ780167 | MGnify/ENA primary metagenome ERZ780167 (study PRJEB29588, sample SAMEA2146107) | human gut metagenome | biome: human gut; feature: human-associated habitat; material: faeces | place: Denmark | collected 2008/2010 ... | reverse complement strand
GTTTCGTTGTCGAGGTTCAGGAGGATGTCGCCCTCAAGGGTTTCGCCCTTCATGTGGTTCACACCGTGCATGGTGGTTTCTTCGTCGGCCGTGATAAAGCCTTCGATAGGTCCGTGCTTCAGCGTGTTGTCCTCCATCACAGCCATGATGGTGGCCACAGCCATACCGTCGTCGGCACCGAGGGTCGTGCCCTTGGCCTTTACCCATTCACCGTCGATAAAAGTTTCGATGGGGTCGGTTTCAAAATTGTGCGTGCTGTCCTTAGCCTTTTGGGGCACCATGTCCATGTGTCCCTGCAGCGTCACATATTTGCAATTTTCCATACCGGGGCTTGCCGGCTTGCGCATAATGATGTTTCCGGCCTCGTCCTGGAAGGCAGTGATGCCTTTTTCCTTAGCCCAGTCGAGAAGGAATTTCTGTACTTTTTCCAAGTGTCCCGAAGGACGGGGAACCTGTGTGAGCAGGTAAAAGTTTTTCCAAATGGCCTGCGGTTGCAGATTAGCAATTTCGCTCATAAATTGTCAATATATTTAAGGGTTTGTAGTCAGGGTTTCATGGGTAGTCGGGGTGAAATTGGCTCGCTGCGGCTTTTGCACTTTCGGACGCAGATTGAGCCTTATCCAGCCAAATACGCCGAGCAACACCACGAGCGCGGTTTGAATGGTATGCACCACGAGTACAAAAAGTATGGCTTTGGGTTCGGCCACACCGTAAATCACGAGCATCGTTTTCACGGCAAAGTGCCAGGGGCCGGCTCCATTGGGGGTGGGCACAAGCACGGCAAATGTGCCGACGCAGAACGACAGCAGGGCTGCCCAAAGACCGATGTTCGAGGTAAAGTCGAAACTGAAAAAGGCAATATAAAAATGTAGGAAATAGCCCACCCATATCAGTAAACTGTAGAACAGATAAAGGGGGAGGTTGCTCACATTGCGCAACGACATGATGCCTTCGCACACTTCGTGAAGCATGTTTTTGCCCTTGCGAAACAGGGCATAGCGGCGCATGAGTACGCAGGCTGCCACAAGGGCTGTAACGACGCAAAGTGCCGTGACCAGATAGCCTGTGCCGGTAAAGCGGCTGAGTATGCCTTCGAGGTTGGTTCCGGTTTTATCCAGAAACAGCAAGAAAAGCGGCAGCTGCGAAACAAAGGCAATGCCCGTGAACAGCAGCATGAAGAGCGAATCGACCAGGCGTTCGGTAACAACGGTTCCGAGCGATTTGGTAAACGACACGCCGTCGCACTTTTTCAGTGTGCCGCAACGGGTTACTTCGCCCACGCGCGGAATGACCAAACTGGCTGCATACGACAGAAATATGGCATCGACGCAAGTGCTGCGGCGCGGCTTTTCGCCCAAAGGTTCGAGCGACATTTTCCAACGCCAGGCGCGCGCCATCTGCGGCAATATGCCGAAAGGGAGCGACAGCAGCATCCACGACCAGTGCATCTCGTTGGTGACGCACTGAAAAAAATCGGTCCAGTCGGTGCCTCGATACATCCACCACAGAATGCTCAGTCCGAGCAAAAAGGGCAGCACGATTTGTAGGGTAAGTTTAATTAAATGTTTCAATGAGTTAAGTATTTCTTCGGTAATCAGGCAGCCGTGAGCAAGGCACAGGGATAGGGCGTCTGTGGCAAGCGGGACCCGAGGTGGTGGTAATCAGTGAAAAGAAAGGGCAGACTTATTAAGATAATTTGCAACTTCTGCTTGTAAATGAAATAAATTCTTACCTTTGCACCATCCTTGAGTGGCAATATTGCTGCAATATCGTTAGTGCCAAGTTTGTGCTAACCCATGCGGGGCTTCGAAAACTCATTTCGAAAGCTTTGCTAAGGTATAACCAATCTTCACAACAGCAAAAGTAGAAAAAATAGTTCAGATGAAGTCCGTACGTCCCAAAAAATTTCTTGGTCAACACTTTCTTACGCATTTACCCACGGCTCAAGCCATTGCCGACACGGTGGATGCCTGTCCTGACATTCCGGTACTCGAAGTTGGTCCGGGCATGGGGGTAATGACACAGTATCTTGTAACCAAGGACAGAGAGTTGAAGGTGGTCGAAATCGACTTTGAAAGCGTGGCTTACCTTCGCGAACATTTTCCTTCGCTCGAAAATCAGATTATCGAAGACGATTTTCTGAAAATGCATCTGGAGCATACTTTCGAAGGACGGCCTTTCGTACTGACGGGCAATTATCCTTACAACATCAGTAGCCAGATTTTCTTTAAAATGCTCGATTACCGCAACCTCATTCCTTGCTGCACGGGCATGATTCAGAAAGAGGTGGCTGAGCGTCTGGCGGCTTCGCCGGGATGCAAGGCCTACGGCATACTGAGTGTGCTGGTGCAACTGTATTACAAGGTCGACTACTTGTTTACGGTTGAACCGGGGGTATTCAATCCGCCGCCCAAGGTGCGAAGCGCGGTGGTGCGCATGACGCGCAACGAGGTGGAACACCCCGACTGCGACGAGGATTTGCTGCGCCGCGTGGTGAAAACCACTTTCAATCAGCGACGTAAAATGATGCGTGGCTCTATCAAGCCGCTGTTGGCCGAACTCGACCAGCGCTGCAAAGGGGCTGCTCCGAATCATACAGAGTTTTTGGCTCAACCCTTGCTGACACGCCGCCCCGAACAACTCAGTGTGGCTGAATTTATTGACCTTACGAACCTCGTGGCTCAGCATTACGAAGGTTCCCTTTCATAATTCTGCATTCTCCTTCAAAGGCAAAGCTCGATTTTGGCAATCGAAGCAAGCCTTATCCAAACAAAAATATCAATCAGATTCAATGAAAACATATTTAGTGACAGGTGCTGCCGGTTTTATCGGCGCCAACTACGTGAAGTACATGTTGGGCAAATACGACAATGTGCGCATTGTGGTGCTCGATTTGCTCACTTATGCCGGATATCTGGGAACCATTGCCGGCGACATCGACAATGAGCGTTGCTTTTTCGTGAAAGGCGACATTTGCGACCGCGCGCTTGTCGACAGTCTGTTTGCTGACTACCGCTTTGATGTGGTGGTTAACTTTGCTGCCGAAAGCCATGTGGACCGCAGCATTGAGAATCCCCAGCTGTTCCTCAACACCAATATCCTTGGTACGCAGAACTTGCTCGATGCGGCTCGCGCAGCATGGGTGATGGGTCGCGACGAACACGGCTACCCCACCTGGCGTCCGGGTGTACGTTTCCACCAGGTTTCGACCGACGAGGTGTATGGCTCGCTCGGCCCCGAAGGCTATTTCACGGAGGAAACGCCGCTTTGCCCGCACAGCCCCTACAGTGCGTCGAAAACGTCGGCCGACCACTTTGTTTGTGCCTACCGCGACACTTACCACATGCCGGTGAGCATTACGCGCTGCTCAAACAACTACGGCCCCTACCAGTTCCCCGAAAAGTTGATTCCGCTGGTTATCAACAACATTCTCGAAGGCAAAAAGCTGCCTGTTTACGGTAAGGGCGAAAACGTGCGCGACTGGCTCTACGTCGAAGACCACTGCAAGGCCATCGACATGGTGATTAACCAGGGCGAAAACGGATGTATTTACAATGTGGGCGGACACAACGAACGTCAGAACATTCAGATTGTAAAAATCATTATCCGCACCATCCACGACTTGATGCTGGCCGAACCGAAATTCCGCACCTTGCTCAAAAAGCAGGAACGCGATGCCGAGGGCAACATCAGCGTTGACTGGATTAACGAGGACTTGATTACCTTTGTGAAGGACCGCTTGGGACACGACCAACGCTACGGCATCGACCCATCGAAAATCAAAGCAGACTTGGGCTGGTATCCTGAAACGGACTTTGAAACGGGTATCGTAAAAACCATTCGCTGGAACCTGGAAAACCATGCCTGGATTGAGGCGGTGAGTGGCGACGATTACCAAAAGTACTACGACCAGATGTATGGCAAAAAGTAAACAGCCAACCGGCACTGAGTGCCTTCATCTCGTTTTTTTAAAAAACATGGCGCAACACATGGGCTGCATTCCCGCGTGTTGCGCCATTTTCATTTGAGTGAGTACCCACCCCCAAAAAACAGACACCGGCAGTGTTGTGCTGTCGGTGTCTGTAATTTTTAAATCAGTGTGTTCAGCTGTGTTTAACAGAGGAACAGAATAATGGATTGCGCTACAAGGATTCGCAGGAACATGGCCAAGGGGTAAACCGTGGAGTAACCTACGGATGCTGCATCGTTGTTGGCAGTTTGGTTAGCATAGCCCAGTGCAGGGGGGTCGGTCGTTGAACCGGCAATCACACCCATGAGCGTGAAATAATTGAGCTTGAACTTCAAACGGCCGATGGTGCCCATGATGAGCAAGGGAATGACGGTGATAAGGAAACCTACCCAAACGTAGGTTATACCGTCGCCTTCAACTACGGTCGACCAGAAGTTTGAACCTGCCTTGATACCTACTGAGGCAAGGAAGAGAATCAAACCGATTTCGCGCAGCAAAAGGTTAGCCGAGGTGGTGGTGTAAGTCACGAGGTGGAACTTGTAGCCATAGCAACCGGCGAGAATGGCGATGATGAGCGGACCACCTGCCAAACCTAACTTGAGGGGCGTGGCCATGCCGGGGAACTGGAAGGGAATGCTACCAAAGACGATACCAACGAGGATACCCAGGAAAATGGCACCTACGTTGGGGTGGTCAAGGCGTTTGATAGAGTTACCCAAAAGGCGTTCAACGCGCGTTACGCAGTCCTCAGGACCCACGACCATGAGGCGGTCGCCAATCTGAATGCGGAGCGAATTGTCGGCAAACAGATTCATACCCGTACGGGTGATACGCGTAACGTTCACACCGTGCATGGTGCTGAAGTGCATTTGTCCGAAGGTCTTTCCGTTTACTTCGGGCTGTGTCACAAGGATTCGCTTTGAAATGATAGGCGACTTTTCAGCTTGCCAGTCCACTTCGATGCTGCTACCGATAAAGGCAATCACAGCTTCAGCGTCGTCTTCGGCACAAACAGCGTTCATTTCGTCGCCAACGCTGAGTTTGGTTTCTTTGTTGGGCGAGAAAATTTCATCGCCGTGCTTGTAGTGCGTACAAACGAAGGTACGGCCAAGGAACTCGGTGAGCTGACCAAAGGTTTTACCTTCAAGTGCAGCATTTTCCACACGCAACGACATGTGATAAGGCTTGGCATGGGGGTCGTCCTCCTGTGAATGGCGAATTTGCTCTTCTTCTTCGAGCTTGATGCGCAAAATGTAGCGAATGGCAATGGTAGCAGCAATAATGCCGACTACACCCAAGGGATAGGCACAGGCGTAACCCGATGCAATGTTCTGTCCGCCCATGTTGATGCCAAGAGTGGTAATGGCTTCCTGAGCTGCACCTAAACCGGGAGTATTAGTTACTGCACCATACAGCACACCAACGGCCATTGGCAAGGAGGTGGGGTCAGAAGTGTCGAACACCAAATAGTAAAGTGCCAACATGGTGACGACGTTGAGCAACACGATGCCTACGGTGATGAGGTTCATCTGCAAGCCGCCCTTCTTAAACGACTGGAAGAAACCCGGACCTACCTGAAGGCCAATACAATAGACGAACAATATCAGACCAAAGTCCTGAATGAACGTCATTACTTTTGCGGGACAAGCAAAACCACCATCGGGATCGTGAATGCCCATGGCATTGTAAATGTGACCCACGACAATGCCCGCAAACAACACGAAGGTAACCCCTAAAGAAATGCTGCCGAACTTGATTTTACCAAGTCCTACACCCAGAGCAATAACCAGGGCATAGAGCAACACAATATGGGCTACAGAATCGGTTGCGACAAATAGAGATTGAAACCAATCCATAGTGAAAATGAAAATAATATAAAGTTAGAAAATGAATTTACTTTCTACTGTTTTAGTCGGGGTGTTTTTCCGATATAAGAATGTTGCAAAATTAAACAGAAAAAACCAAATAACTACATTTTATTGCAAGATTGTGGGTAACTTTGCCGATAAGGAGACTGTTTAACTTGAAATTCAGCCTCATCAGCGAGTGTTAAAATCCGATTTGCGATGATAACTTCTCAGCTGTACCCTACTTTTTAACTTGGGGGATTACCCCATACAACGAATTGATGAACTATGCAATACTTGGAATTTACGTTTAACACGCAGCCGGCGAACGAGGCTGTGCACGATGTATTGTCGGCTATGCTGGCCGAAATAGGTTTCGACAGTTTTGTTCATACCAACGAACTCGACCGCCCCGTTACGGAACGTGCGGCTAACCCTGAGGCACCCGAAATGGCTGAACTGACAGATGCAGGACAATTTCACTGCTACATTCAAAAGGCGCTTTACGACGAGGAGGCATTGCGCGAAGTGGTTGAACAGTTTCCGCTGCCGGAAGTGACCATCAGCTACGAAATGGTCGAGGCTGAAGATAAGGACTGGAACGAGGAGTGGGAAAAGAATTATTTCCAACCGCTCGTGGTCGACGGACGCTGCGTCATTGCCAGCACGTTTCACGAAAATGTGCCGCAGGCTGAATACAGCATCACGATTAACCCGAAGATGTCGTTTGGCACAGGACACCATGCCACTACTTCGCAAATGATCAGCCGCTTGCTCGAGGATGACTTGAATGGGCTTGAGGTGCTCGACATGGGCTGCGGCACCAGCATCCTGGCCATTTTAGCCCGTATGCGTGGGGCTAAGCATTGTTTGGCTATTGATGTGGACGAATGGTGCGTAAACAACTCGCGCGAGAACATTGACTTGAACCATTTGGATGGCATCGATGTGGAACTGGGCAATGCTTTGAGTCTGGAGGGACGCGGCCCGTTCGACTTGGTGATTGCCAATATCAACTTGGGCATTTTGCTCAACGACTTGAAATATTATGTGGCTTGCATGAAGCCGGGTGCACATATATATATGAGTGGTTTCTACGACACAGACGTGCCTCAACTGGTGGCCGAAGCTGAACGCCAGGGGCTGACGCTCACTGATGAGCGTGTGCTCGATGGTTGGGCGTGCATCAAGTTGCGCAAGTAATTGTGCCACGATGTGGTGTACCAAAGAGAGGACGATTAGTTCAGTAGCAAAAGCGTAGGGTAAAACCCAACGACGCATCAGGGATTTCAGACAGGCCTACCTGCCTTACTTTCTGTGGTAACATTATGTCAAAGAACGCTGAATGAATAAATAAGGAATACTGTTTTTTCATCCGTTTAGGCTAAAGTGCGGCTTATCAATGCTGAGGTGAAGCCTGACTTCGCGAGTGCAATGTCAGTGCAAACCGAAGGCTCAGCCAAATGCTACGCACAAATGCCTTTTTGCTACTCTCCCGGACGATTGCTGCACCTGTATTTTGTATGCGGCACATCGACTCCTTTTGACTTGAAACACTTTCTAAACAAAATCCCCGTTTCTTCCCAACTCCCTAACCAAGGAGTAAAAGAAGAAACGGGGATTTTTTATTTTCCGTTGGGAGAAGGGCTAAACCTATAGGCGGCTTATGCGAGACTATCGGAGCTATCGGAACTGCGAGTTAGAAGGGATAGCCGATGGCAAAGTGTATGCCTAAGCCGTCTTTGAACTTTTCGATGTTGTAGAAACCGGATTTCGACGTTTTGTAAGGTGCATGCAGGGCAATACCTAAGTCGAGGCGCAACACGAGGAAGTCTAAGTCGTAGCGCAAACCGGCACCCGTGCCTAAGGCTATGTGCTTGAGCGAGGAACCCTTGAACTGCGAACCCGGACGTTTGGGGTCGTGGCGCATCGTCCACACGTTGCCGGCATCGAGGAAGATGGCACCGTGAATGTCGCCAAACAAGCGGGCACGTAATTCGGCGTTAGCCTCGAACTTGATGTCGCCGGTTTGGTCCATATAGGCGTATTTACTGTCGACCGGGCGGAACGAACCGGGACCGATGGAGCGCACGGTAAAGGCACGGATACTGTTGGCACCGCCCACATAGAACTGGTCGACATAGGGGGCTGCCGTGCTGTTGCCATAACTGTAGATGATGCCGCCAAACAAACGGGTGGCCAAATGCACGTCTTTGGTAAACTTGAAAGTTTTGTGAGCCTCAGCCGTGAATTTCACATATTGGGCAAAGGGATTGCCAAACAGCTCTTTGTTCTTTTCATTGAACTTTTTGCCGGTCATGGCGTAAATGGCTGAGGTTAAGTTACCTGCTTCCTTCAGCGTCAGTTGCACCCACCAGGGGTTGCGGCGCGAGGCCGACGACTGGTAAGTCATGCTGTACGACATAGAGGGAACAAATTGGTCGCGCATGGAAATGTAGAGCGCAGGGTTCGCAGTCATGATGCTGTCGAACTCGTGTGTGGTGTGGTTCAAACGGTCGAACTCAAGGTTGAACAGCGTCAAATCGTGTTTCAGGTTTTCACGACGGTGCCAGCTGTAAGTAACACCTAAGCCCAGACTGATCATGTTGTAGAACTTTGAACGGTTCTTCCAGTCGGCATCGAGTTTGAAGTCGGTCGTCGAGGGGAAACGCATGCGGCGACGGCTGATGCCGGGAAACACAAAGCGCGGAAACTTTAAGGCCAGTTCGGTACCGAGTTCGTAGGAATTGAGCAATGAATTGCCACCTTGCGCGCCGGCGCCGGTTTGCCATTCGTACGAGCCGAATATCTTGAACGACACTTTTTCGCCACCACGGAAAGCATTGCGCTTCGCCAATTCGTACGACACACCGGGACCCACCTGCTGGTTACTCTTCATCGTGGCGTTCACTTCGAAGGTCGAATCGTAGAGTTTATCCATTACAGCCGATACGTAAATATCGAGCGTATCACACTGCGCACTGGTATCGCGCGGCACGTAGTTCACGTCCATTTGGCTGAGCACCCCCATCGAACCTAATTTCTGAAGGGTTACTTGCTGGTCGCGCAGCGTGTAGGGCTTGCCGCGACGGTGCGTAATGGCATGGCGCCACATATTGGCACGCAGCGGCATTTTCTTGCCCGAATAATTAAAGGTGTAATTTCGGCGGCGTATGGTAGAATCAAGCGGTGCGTTGCTTCGTTCGCGAATGTTGATGTTGGTGTGGCCTATGTACCACGGGTGGTCGGCACGTTCGGGGCGTTCGGGGGCGGGCTGCACTTGCAGTTGCACCTTGTTCTTGCGCATCAGTGTGTCGGCACGGAAAGTGGTATAGTTAGCATTGAAAAAGTAGTAGCCGTGGTTACGCAGCAGTTCTTCAATGCGCACTTGTTCGGCCGAAAGGTTTACGACGCTGAACGCATCGCCGCTATGCAGTTTGCGGTTATGGTCGTCAAGGCGCAAGATGCTGTCGATGCGAGCGGGATAACCTTTATAGGCAATGGAGTCGAGGCGATAAAGCTGTCCGGCCTTTACGCTGTAGCTCACACGCGCCTTCTTCGGATTTTTCTGCGTCAAAATGTTGTAGTCCACATGGCCCTGGAAGTAACCGTAGTTATGCAGCGTGTTTGTGGCTACCTTGGCGCGCATTTCGGGGCTTACCAAACTGATGAGTACCGGGTCGGTGCCGAAGGTTTTGAAAATCCATTTACCAATTTTTCCTTGATTGTCGTGAAACTCGTTGTGTACCCACAAACCTATTTTCCACGGCCAGCTCATGCTCGACGAACCAAAGATGGAGTTGTTGGGCGGATAGGCCAACACGGCTTCCACCTCTTCCTTCGCCGTGGCAAAGTCGGCTTCGTTTTGCTTTTGCAGCTGTTTCAGGGCCTTAATTTCCTCTTTGGTCAGTTCGCGCTTCACATGAAGGAGCGAATCGACGTTCTTCGGCATTTTCCCGTCTAACAGTTTTTCGACGGCTTGCACGGCATCGGCCACGGCAATGATTACGCCTGTCGAATCGCGGTACTTCTTTTTGCGCATTCGGGCAGGGTCGTCTTTATAGTCAATTTTCTCGATACCCGTGTAAAGCTGCTCGTCCTCGGGCAGGGCACGGGTAGTAGAGCAGGCCGTGAGGAACCACGAGGCCGCCAGCGAGCCCAAAAAGGCTACGGCTGGAAACAGGCGCCACGTGATTTGCTTGATTTGATATTGCGATTGTATCATTTTGCTTTGTCGAGGTTGGTGTTTTTAGGAAGTACCGCCGGCTGAGTAGCGGGCAGTCCGGTAGCCGGCTGTTTGTCGCGTTTGTTCGCCGGTAGGGTCCGGGTGGCAGCGTTTTCGCCCTGCTGCAACTGCTTGCGCTTTTTCTTTTTGAAAATGAAGAGTTCACTCAAGCGGTCGGTTTTTCGACGCAACACCAAACCGGCTCCCGTTTTGGTAAGCTGTCCTTCGAGGGGGTCCTGACTGTTGCGGTCGTAGAACACTTTGACATAGCGCGTGGCGCTTTCGTCCAAGCGGTATTCCACCGACACATTGTTGATGAAACTTTCGGCCGAGTTCTTAGCATCGGCACCCGTCGACACCTTACCGCCAATGATTACGCTGATGCGGTTACCCCAGAAGCGTTTGGCAAACTGGAAGGAGTAGTCGGTGGTGCTAGTACCGGTTTCGGCCGTTCCGCTTTCGACGCCCAGGTTGATGTCGATGGTTTTCAGTGCCGAACCGGCAATGTTCTGAATTTCGCTTTGCAAGAAGGCATTCAGCGCATTGTTCGCCTTGAAGCCTGAACCCGACATCATGCTTTCGTCGGTCATATACATGCCCGTAGCCATGAGCGTAACGGCTGCTTTGCCGCGCTGTTCGGCCGACATGGCTGCCAGTTCGTTCTGAATGGCCAGGTCCTCGGGAGCTTCGATGGTAAATTCCAGCCCCATGTCGTTCAGCGGTTTGGTAATGGCCACACCCACGTCGAAGGCTACCGAACGCTGTTTGTCGTTTTCGGTGACTACTGCCTTGGTGCGTTCCTTGGCGGCAATGTTCAGCGTGGGGTTCATCACATCGCCGGTAAATTCAACCGACGAACCCTGAACGAGTTCGAACGATTTGAGCGGAATTACGGGCAGAGCGTATTTCATTTCGCCACTGTTGGCGGTGAAGCGTCCCGTCATGCGCATATCGCCTTGTTGCGTCATGCGCAGTGTCAGGTCGCCGCCACCTTCGAGGTTTACGTAGCTTTGTCCGTCTTCGCTGAGGTTGCAGTGAAAGCGGGCGGCATCGCTGATGCTGATGCCCAATGTCAGGTCGAAACTACCTTCGGGCACGGGTTTCGTCACCGTAGCTTTGGTGCTGTCGGCAAAGCTGACAAACTGTACCAAATCGTTCAGGCGGTCGTCAACCGAAAGGGGCGAATCCTTGAGCACGTAGGTCATGTCGGTGCGGTCGAGCACATCCAGCTGTCCGCGAATGCTCAGGTTGCTCGTTGTGCCTTTGAGCGTACCCATAAAGTTGGTGTAGACCTTGCCAAACACCATCGACTTTGCCTTTTTGCGCGTATTGATTAGCTCAAAGTTGCGTGCCTTCATGTTGAAGTCCATGCGGATGCGGTCAAAGTTCGACATATCGAACACGCCGTTCAGCACGAGCGGCTGTTTACCCGTGGAGTACAAGTTGTAATTATCGAAAATCAAACGGCTGTCTTTCATTTCGACGGCTTGTTCGTCGGTGCGGAAGTCGAAACCATAAACATCGGAGTAAATGTGCGCCGAATCCAAATCGAGTTTACCATTGATAAGGGGTTGCGCCGTGGTGCCCGAAAGTTTCAAGTCGCCCCCTGCCCTTCCGCGCAAAGCTACATCGGTTCCGACAAGGAAACCATTGAGCAGTTTAAGGGGGAAGTCGTGCAGGGCGGCATTTCCTTCGAAGCTGCCTCCGTCGCGGTCGTAGTAAGTACCGTTGCACGCCAACACTTCTTCGCCGTTTGAGCTGATGAAAGCCGAGGCTTGGTGTTCGCCGCCCTTTTTAGGCAGGTAAAGGGCTTCGATACCTACGTTGCCTAAGGGGGTTCCTTCATATTTAAAACCTTGTGCATCGAGCGACGCCATGGCCGAAAGCTCTGATTTGTCTTTTTTGGCCGTGACGTGCACATCGCCGCTGAGCATACCGCTCAATTTGGGCATATAGGGGAGTACGCTCGAAAGTTCTTCAAGGTTCACGCGGTTCACACTCAAGGTCACATCGTTGAGCGAATCGCGCGGTTCACCGTATATTTTCAGTCCCGTGCCGTCGTCGGCCAGCAGGTCGACGTCGGCCTTTATGCTTTGGTCCTTGCCCAGGTAGATGTAGTTCTTTTTGTTTACCGTAAAGTTGCGGTAAGCCAAAATCGGGTGTTCGGGATAGAAGTGCACATAGGCTCCCTCGTCGGTCAGTTCGGCGCGTAAACCAATGTCTACGCCTTTTTTGCCTTGTCCGTCAAGGTAAATCACTTCCAATCCGGCACCTGCTTTGAGCAAATAGCCTTGCAGTTTCACTTCGAGCGGTGTCGGGTTTTTCTTATTGTTTTTGACAATACCGTTCAGCTTCACGCCCGTTGAATCCTGCATGATGTGCGTGTTGATGGTATCGAGCAGCAAGCCTCCCATACTGAACGCGCCCATGCGCGCATCGCCCGTCATGCCCTGTAGCGGGTCGGCATTCAGGTTCAGGTAAGCCGAGTTGAACGAATAGCCCTTCATGCGTGCCAGATTATAAATGGGGTTATCACGTCCGGCGCGCACATACAAGCTCATCACCGGCAGAAGGGTTTTTAATTTTACCTGATCAATGGCTTTGTTCTTAATTTGAATGCCCATTTCGTCGGCAAATCGCGCAATGTGTTTGCTGAGCAAAGGCACATTACCCTTTGACCCCAGATTCAGTGCTAAATCGCCTGCCGACAAAGCTGCCGTGGTGGTATCTTTCGACGTGGCAAAGTTAAAGGCTATGTCCTTGGCCACCGAACTAATGCGCTCGGTAATGAAACGGTTATTGCGAATACCGCCTTCAACGTCAAAAGCCGTAAAGTTTCGGTTAGCTCGGGCGGCAATGTCGATGTTCGTGCCCACCCACAGCGTATCGGCCGTTACGCCGAGTTTGTAGAGGTCAAGTTCTTCGATGTTGGCCAGCAGCTGCACAGCATAACCTTTTCGGCTGATTTGTGCCTTGATTTCGCCGTCGGCGGTCACCCAATCGTTCTTGCCGGTTTGGAAGGTAGCGCGGGCTTGTCCGTTGCGCAAGTTGGCGTCGAATTGCAAACCGCTCAAGTCGTATTTGTCGTAGGTCAGTTGATTTATCGCAGCATCGGCCTTGAGGCGTGCCCGTACGCCGGTGGGATCGAAGCCCACACCGCTGGCCTGCAGTTTACCGGTGAATGGGCCAATGGGCAGATCTTTCACGAAATGGCCCACGGGAAAGTGCTGTGCCGTGGCTTTCAGCCGATAGGCTTCGGAATCAACATTTACGTTTGCCTTAGCCGTCAGTCGGCCGCCGCCTTGCGTCAGCAGCAAGTTTGCCCGGTATTGGTTTCCTGTAAAGCCAACCGTACCTCGGGCGCCGATTCCGTCGGGCACATTCACGGTTTGCAGCACGCTTTTGGGCAGCATTTGTCTGATAGCCTGCAAGTTGCGGGTGTTCAGTTCCAGTTTAAAGTCGCCCGTGCGGTGGTTTTGCATCACGAAGTGCGTGTTGCCCTGCGCCGTGAGTTTGGCCACGCCCGGCACCCGTGCCACGAGTTCTTTGATTTTCAGGTGGTCGATGTTGCCATCTACCTGTGCATGCAGCGTCAGCGGTTCACGCGGCATGGCTTGCAGATAGGCATCGTCCAGATAGCCGCGCGCCAGTGCTGCCAAGTCGTCGCGCCCAATGGAAGCGCGCAAATCGGCATGGCAGTCGCCGCCTTTTCCTTCGGTAAACGAGCGGAAATCGAATGCTACGTTGGCCGTAATTGCAGAGTGCGGCGTGTAAATTTCCAGCGCAGGCAACTGCAGGCGGGTGGTGTCCATCCATATTTGTCCGCGCAGTTTGTTCACCGCCAGTCCGCAGCGTTCCTTGAGGGTGGCCGTGCGCAGTCCGGCGCGCAATTCGCCCTGATTGTTGTAGCTCAGGGTGTCGATAATCAGTGCAATGTCGGATGCTTGAATGTGGTTGGGGTCGATGCCCTTTACGGGTGTTTCCTTGGGCAAATCGTAAATGGCCTCTGAGCGGCGCAGTTCGAGGCGGTGCACGGCGTAGTAATTTTTGCCTATGTCGAACACACCGCCGCGCAGGTCGGCAAGTCCCAGCGTGGCTCCGATGCGCATGGTGTCGCCGGGCATTGACAGCCTGACGCGTGCATTTTCCATATTGGCTTTTGCCACTTCGATGCGCCAGCGTGTGGGTGTCGAAGTGGTATCTTTCTGGGCGGTATCGCTCAGGGCAATGTCGAAATCGGCATTGCGCAGTTTCACGCGCTGCACATTGATAAATTCATTTACCCAGTCGATGGGGTTGGCCTCAGCCACGAGTTCTTCGGCTTTGCCTTTGATGTGTGTATCGGCTATGTAGCTTTTCGTGTCGATGTTCAGTCCGTAGGCTCCGAAACCGTCGACCACGGCTTTACCTTGCAGCAACGGCCACATTTTCACGTTTAGGCGCAACGAATTGAGCGCAAACAGGGTGTCGCGCTTTTCGATAGCTACCACTTGGTGAATGGCCAGGTCGATGGGAAAGGCCAACCGCACTTTTTTCACGCGGATGTCCATGTTCATGGATTCCGACAGATTTTCGGCCACGCGATGTACGGCAAAATTCTGTACGGGAGGTAGGTAAAGCAGGATGGCGAGCAATAAAAATAGTGCAATAGGTGTTAGGATGACTATGCCCAGCCATTTAAGTATTTTCTTCGTCTTCTTCATATTCCTTATTTGGGCCTGTGGTTGCCGCGGCTTAAGGGTTAAAACGGTAGTTTCTGCAAAGTAAGCGTGCGCAACCTGCCAAGGAGCAAAATTAAGGTTTTCATACGGATTATGCTTGGCTTCAATGCCACAAAAGTGGTTATTATTCCCGTTTTCTGTGCTTTTGTTGTCGATTTTTCCTTCTCGGCCTTGTTTCTGTCGTTTGTGTTTTGATTTCGGGCAAAATGTTAAAGAACGATGGAGTAATAATCAAGGCAATCTGTTTTTCATCCGTTTCTTCTTCAATGTCTGTGCAAACCGAATGCAGAGCGACGAGAGCTGGCTCTCAAAAGCTATGCTGAGGTGAAGCCTGACTTCGCGAAGCAAAGTCTGTGCAAATCGAATGCAGAACGATGAGAGTTTACTCTCAAAAGCTATGCTGAGGTGCAGCCTGATTTTGCTGAAGGCAAAAAACAACACGCGAACACCAAAATCCAAATTTTGGAACGACATAATATCGAACCTCAAAAGTTTTCCACACCCTCAAAAGTGCATTCAGCCCTTTATTTATCGGTATTTTTCCATGTTTTACACACAAAAAAACGAACATAACATTTCATTCTATTCCTATTTTCCCAAACGTACAAAAACACGCATTCACCCCACATATTCTCAACGGAAATTCAATGAATTGCGCAGCTTATTGCGGGCATAAAGAAAGTGCTGCGTCGCAAGTGAACTTTGCCACGCAGCACCTTACTATGTATCTATTTTCTAGAGGTTGGATGATAAATAGATTATTTTACCACCTTCACAGTTTTGCCTGATTTCATCTTGAGAATCAACACACCATTGTCTGACATTGAGCATCGTTGACCATTTGTAGGGGGATGTGGGGTGGTTAGCAGTCACTTCATATTACCTTTTAATGCCACAGAGGTTCGTTTTCCCAACCAAAAGGAAAACCCAGGGCAGCCTTATCTACTTCTGGAAATGTAGCAAAAAGTCTGTTCATCTTATCAAGCATATC
>ERZ780167.2166-NODE-2166-length-15855-cov-7.270000_pt1 | contig 15855 bp, 15 predicted proteins | sample MGYA00510982_ERZ780167 | MGnify/ENA primary metagenome ERZ780167 (study PRJEB29588, sample SAMEA2146107) | human gut metagenome | biome: human gut; feature: human-associated habitat; material: faeces | place: Denmark | collected 2008/2010 ... | reverse complement strand
CCTCCCGCGGGCGGGGTAGAACCCCGCCCCTACGGAGGGTTACAAGGGGTGCGGCAAAACGGGCCGTCGAGGACGCCGGCCCCTACGGATGCGTTGCAAGAGGCGCGGGAAATGAAAAACGCCCCGCTTGGGCGGGGCGTGGGATTCCTTATGTTTTTCAGTTGTCGGTGCGGTGGCGCCACTCCAGCTCCTGATCCAGATCGTATTTCAGCTTCTTATTTTCCTCTACCAGGTCGTCGTAGTGGCGGGACTGGACATAGTATTTCACAAAGGTGAAGGTGGCCTCGTTGAACTCCTCCTCCGTATACTCCGGCAGGAGGGAGCCGCCCTTGCGGCGCAGGCCCTGGACATTGATGACCACCAGGCGGCGGTGCTGCTCGGAGAGCTGGAACAGCTTCAGCTCCTGGGGTACCTCCAGCCCCAGGTCGAAGGTCTCGTTCACAATTTGCAGCAGGCGCGCCTGCTCGGGCTTGGCGGAGACGATGACGCCGTACTTCCCGAACAGCTTTTTCAAATAGTCTACGGAGACTTCCTCACGGGTGATGGTGCCCTTGCCGATGCCGGTGAGCATGGTGTTGGACAGGTTCAGGCTGACATAGACCTCCTGACCGGTCTTGGGATAGCTCATACAAGTACCTCCTAATTTAATATGTCCCATAGGGCCGCCGGAAACGGCCTTTTTTCTTGTGCTTTTACCGTACCACATTCCGGGTGGGATTGCAATAGGCATTCTGTTGCGGATGTGGATTTTATGCGAAAAAAGCTTTATTTTTTGCAAAAAATCCTGTTTTTATGATTCCAAATGTACCAAACAATACGAATCTGTCAGACCCCGGTGAGGTCGAAGGGCGGTGTGTATTCCTCCCGGGCGGAGGTGCGCTCCTGGGTGAAGCCGTCCGTGATGCCGCAGTTTTCCATGTAGCGGACCGCCCCTCGGTACTCCGCCGCCGTGACAGGACGGGCCAGGCTTCCCCGGGCCCCGGGCTGGGGCGTATACTGACTCATCAGCGACACCAGCACCTCCCCGGGGCGGAAGGTGCGGGCGATCCAGTCCAGGCAGAGACGGGTATTCTCCGGATGGCCGGGAAGCACCAGATGGCGGATGAGGACGCCCCGCCGGAGAAGGCCCTTTTCCATAACACAGGGGCCAGTCTGGCGGAACATTTCCCGGATGGCAGCAGTAGCCACGGAAAAATAGTCCGGGGCGCAGGAGAGGTCCCGCGCCAGGTCTGCATCGGCGTATTTCAGGTCCGGCAGATATACCTGAACTTTCCCGTCTAATAGCTTCAGGGTCTCCACACTCTCGTAGCCGCCGCAGTTATATACCACCGGCACCGGCAGAGGCGGGTCCAGGGCGGGCAAAATAAACGGCACAAAGTGGGTGGGCGTCACCAGGTCGATGGTGGCGGCGCCCTGGGCGATAAGCTCCTCAAAAATCTCCCGCAGCCGGGAAGCGGAGACGGGTCTGCCGAAGTTATCCCGGGAAATGGGGGCGTTTTGGCAGTAGGAGCAGCCCAGGTTGCAGCCGGAGAAGAACACGGTTCCCGCGCCCCGATGGCCGCAGAGCACCGGCTCCTCCCAGGGGTGCAGGGCCGCCCGGGCCACCACCGGTGTGGCGGGCATCCGACAGAAGCCGCGGCCCTCCCTTTCCGTTCTTTCGGCCCCGCAGCGGCGGGGGCAAAGCGTACAGATCATCCCTTTAAGGGCTTGAAGTCCGGGCCCAGGTCCCCGGCCATCCAGTGGCGGCGGCAAAGGCCGATATACTTGTCATTGGCTCCCAGCACCACCTGGGCTCCCTCCTTGACCACACGGCCTTGCTCGTCAAACCGGGCGTTGAAGGCGGCTTTTTTGCCGCACCAGCAGATGGTTTTTACCTCCTCTAGCTTATCCGCCAGAACCAGGAGCTGGTAGCTGCCGGGGAAAAGCTCCCCCTTAAAGTCGGCCTTCAGCCCGTAGCAGATAACGGGGATATTGCAGTCGTCCACCAGGTGGACCAGGTAGTAGACCTCCTCCTTGGTGAGGAACTGGGCCTCGTCCACAATGATACAGGCGAATTTCTGCAGGTCGGAGTCGGCCATCTGCTGCATCTCGTGGAAGTAGATACAGGGATGCTCCAGGCCGATGCGGGAGCGGACCATGTGGTCCCCGTCCCGGGTGTCCAGCTGGGGCTTCACCAAGAGGGTGTCCTGACCGCGCTCCTCATAATTAAACCGGGCCATGAGGGCGTTGGCGGATTTGCTGGAGCCCATGGCTCCGAATTTGAAGTAAAGCTGTGCCATTTACTTTATTCTCCTTCCCATTTTTGCAGGATGCGATTGGCTTTTTCAAAGGCGGAGGGGATGGCCTTTTGCCGGCGCTGCTCCTCCGAATACCACGACAGGTCTCCCTCGCCGGAAACCAGGACGGCATAGCCCTGCATCTGCCAGCGGACATGGGTGAATAGGTGGACGGCCTGCCAGGACTCCTCCCAATGCAGGGGCGTAAGCCCCCAGGCGGCCAGCTGCCGGGCAGCCTGGGCTTCCGTGAGCAGACCCGGAACATTGGGGTACTCCCAAAGCCCCGCCAGGAGGCCGGTCTTGGGGCGCTGACCCAGGGCCACGGCACCGTCCGGGCGGCGCAGAAGAAACACGGTTTTTTCCTCCGGGCGCTTGTCCTTTTTAGGGGCGCGGACCGGGATACGGGCCTGACTTCCCTCCCTTTCGGCGGTGCAGAGACCCCGGAGAGGACAGTCAGGGCAGCGGGGGGCGGCAGGCAGGCACAGGGCTGAGCCCAGGTCCATAAGGGCCTGATTGAAGGCGCCGGGGCGGCGAGAAGGGACCACATGGGTCATCCAGCGGGTGATCTCTTTTTTGGTGGACTGCACATCCCGGTCCCAGCCGGTTATGCGGCTAGCAATACGCAGAACATTGCCGTCCACCGCCGGGACGGGGAGTCCGAAGGCGATGGAGAGAATGGCTCCGGCGGTATAGTCCCCGATGCCCGGGAGGGCGATGAGCTCTTTATAGTCTGCCGGAAATGCACCGGCGTAGTCCTCTGCCACTATCCGTGCGGCCTTTCGCAGATTCCGGGCGCGGCTGTAATAGCCCAGGCCCTCCCAGAGCTTCAGCAGCTCCTCCTCATCGCCCCGGGCCAGGTCCTGCACCGTGGGGTAGCGGGCCATGAAGCGCTGAAAGTAGGGCAGCACGGCGGCCACCCGGGTCTGCTGGAGCATGATCTCCGACACCCAGGTGCGGTAGGCAGACACCTCCTCCCGCCAGGGGAGGATGCGTCGGTTTTCGTCGTACCAGGTCAGAAGAGGGCTGACGATGGCTTGCAATTTTTCAATATTTTGTTCCATAGCTTATTTCAGAAAACGGCGGGCATAGCCGCAGCGGCGGCACAGGTCCTCGGAGGGCCGGCGAGCGGCAAAGCCTGCGGCCATGGCGGCAGCTCGAGGGCTTCGGAGGATCTCCGGCAGGGTTTGGGTGAAGAGATTTCCCAAGGCGATGGTGCCCTCGCTATCCAGGCAGCAGGGGGTAACGGTGCCGTCGCACAGCACCGCAAGCTGCCGCGTGAGGCCGTGGCAGAAGTTGGCCCCGGTCTCCGGGGCGCTCAGATCCGGCCAGGCAAAGCGCTCCGCCCGCTCCAGGAAAAGATTTGGGGACAGGGTGCGGTTTCCACGGGCGTCTTGGGGCAGGGCTTCCGCATTTTGGCCGATTTGGTTGGATAGAAAGTTTATAATCTCGGCGTTGCAGCGCTGGGCGGTGCCTTCGTTCCACAGGCGCAGGGCGCAGAGGGTACCCTTTTGAGATAGGGGCAGGACAGCGTCCCACACGCCGTGGAGGTAAGCGGACATATCGCCGCTTTGTGCGCTGCCCTCGAAGCTGTGGAGGGAGACGCTGAGCTTGTGAAGGCCCGGGGCGGCGAGAAGGGCATCCTTTTGCCGGGGCAGCAGGGTGCCGTTGGTGACCAGGCAGGTGCGAAAGCCCAGGCGATGAGCGATGGCAAGCAGCTCCGGCAGCTGCGGATGCAGCAGCGGCTCGCCCAAAACATGGAGATAGAGATAGTCGGTTTCGCCCCGGAGCTTTAGGGCCAGGGTCTCAAACTCCGCCGGGGTCATGGTGCGCGGAGGGCGACGGGTTCCGTGGCAGAAGTCACAGGAGAGGTTGCAGCGGTTGGTAATCTCGATGTAGATGCGGTTACGCATGGGCGGCGGTCCCTCCCCCGAGTATTGGTGTATGAAGCTTATTTTATCATATTTTGGGGCGAATGAAAAGGGGGAAGAAATGGAGTTGGGAGGACGGATTGCCACAGCCAGTGTGCGCACTGGCTTCGCAATGACAGGTTTTTTGCAGGAGGTGCGGTGGTATGCAAAAAGGAGCGGCATTCTTTTTAGAATACCGCTCCTTTTACACATTATATTTTTTGCTTTTTCAGTCCGTTATGAGGACATAGCTGCCGGTGGCGGGAGGCGTTTGGGTCAGCTGGACCAGCCGGGTCTCGGCATTGAAATCGGCGGGGAGGGTGGCGGTCAGGGCGGCCAGGTCCACGGTCTCAGAGTCCGCATAGATGCGGTCAAAGAGAGCCAGGACCGCCGGGGTCAGGCCGCTGTTTTCCGGGGCGTTTTTCTCGATAGACACGGACAGGGCCGTGGTCTTGGGAAGGGTTTCCCGGAGGGCGGCGATGAGACTGGTGAGCACCGCCGGCTTATCCGTGCCGTCCGGCACCAGCATGGCGTCCATATTGCCCACGGCGGGCCAGCCGAAATTATCCAAAACGATCTCATCCGCACCCAGATCCGCCAGGTCCTTGCAGACCTGCTTGAGATAAGCCTGGGCCGGGGCCTTGGCGGGGTCCAGCCAGCACTGGCTGCTGTAATCGTACCAGAGCCACTCGTCCCAGGTGCGCAGCAGACCCGCCTCATCCACATGGTTCTGGGCGTAAGCGGTGTCGCCGAAGGCGCTGATGCGGACCACCACATGCTTATCCGAGGCGGTGAGCTTTTTCAGATTCTCCGTGCTGACGGCGGAGCCCACAGAGCCCTCCGCCTGGAAGGAGGGCTGATAGGTAAAGGTGCCGTCCGGGAGCTTTAAGGTGAGGACGACAGTCTTATCGCTGCCGCTTATGAGGGCGGTGACATCCTGCTCCAGGGCGCTATCCGGCTGAGCGGTGGCATGAATGACCTCAATAGTGGGGCCCTGGGGCTCATCCCGGGTGAAGTCTACATCGTCGGGGTTGGGGCTGTCGTCGGGGGTCTTGGTCTGATCGTCCTTCTTATTCAAAAAAGGAAGATCCAGGTGGACCTTGCCGTTTTCATCGTAGACAAGGTGATTCTGGCAGTACAGGAAGGCGCCGCCTGCCAGCAGCAGAAGCACCAAAATGGGGATGAGTATTTTTTTCCAAAGCGGAGTCCGTCCGTGATAGCTATTATATCCCTTGGTGGCCATGAGGCACCTCCTTTTTGCGTTATCAGGGCTGGATGCTGTCCAGCAGGGCCACGCGCCGGACGTGGCGGCCTCCCTCAAACTCGGTATTCAGGAAGACCTCCACCATACGCCGGGCCAGGTTGGGGCCCACGATACCCGCACCCATGGCGATGATATTGGCATCGTTATGGCGGCGGGTCATCTCGGCGCTGAGGCTATCGGAGCAGAGGGCGCAGCGAATACCCTTCACCTTATTGGCGGCGATGGAAATGCCGATGCCAGTGGTGCAGATGACGATGCCCTTGTCGCATTCGCCGGAAGAGACCAGACGGGCCACCTTTTCACCGTAAATGGGATAGTCTACGCTGTCGGTATTATAGCAGCCCACATCCTCAAAGTCGATGTCGTGCTCCTCCAGCCAAATGAGGATGTCCTGCTTGAGCAGATAGCCGCCGTGGTCGCAGCCGATGGCAATTTTCATGGTGATGTCTCCTGTGTTCTTATAGTTTTTTGAATTCGGGCTTTCCGCCGGTAAAGGTGGTGAAATACCGGAATCCGCAGTCCCGGAGAAGCTGCTGGCGCTCCCTTATAACGCAGCCCACATCCTTGGTCTCGTGGGCGTCGGAGCCCAGGGTGATAATTTCGCCCCCCATCTCCCGGTACAGACGCAGCAGGTCTGCGTCCGGCAGGGGCCGGTTTCCGCGGTTGGTATTACACTCGATGCCCACGCCCTTGGGAATGACGGTGGAGAAAATCTCCTGTACCCGGTCGCGCCAGGGGTCGAAGGTCAGGTCCATGTTCAGATGCTCCTTGAGATACCGCAGCGGCAGGGTCAGGTGGCCCAGGACGCTGAAGCGGCCCCACCTGGCAATGGCCAGAACGCTGTCTAAGTAATCCTCGATGACGGCGGCATAGTAGTCGGGACTCTTTCCCGCCTCCAGGAAGTAAAGGTCCAAACAATGGAACTTTTCACTACAAGTATGCACCGAACCGATGGAAAAGTCCAGCTTTTTTGCAGAATTCAGCAAAATTTCCGCTCTGTCGAAGGCCAGATTGGCCTCCCCCAGCTCCGCGCCCAGCTTAATGGACAGTTTATCGCCAAATTTATCCACCGCTTCCAAATATTGGATCATGGAAGCGTCCCAGTCAAAGCTGTCCCGGGGCTCATTAGACCCCCAATAGATGGTGTCCACATGGTCGGTGATGCAAATTTCATCCAGTCCGGCCCGGAGGGCGGCCTCCGCCGCCTGGGACATGGTCATCTTGCCATCGGGAGAGCAGGTGCTGTGTACATGGTAATCCGCTGCGTACATAGAGGCCTCACTTCTTCTTGAAAAAGCTCTTGCGCTTTTCGTAATTGTTTTCACCCAGGGTCTCGCTGAACCTGCGCAGGGCTTCCTTCTGCTCCTTATTCAGGCTGCGGGGCGTCTCAATGACCACGGTAACATACTGGTCGCCCCGGCCACGGCCATTGAGCACGGGAACACCCTTGCCCTTGAGACGGAACACGGTGCCGGTCTGGGTGCCCTCGGGGATGGAATACTTCACCTTGCCGTCGATGGTGGGGATCTCCAGCTCTGCGCCCAGCACCGCCTGGGTGAAGGTGATGGGGGCCTCGCAGAATACATCCACGCCGTCACGGCGGAAAATCTCGTGGGGCTGGACCATAACGGTGATGAGCAGGTCGCCTGCGGGACCGCCGTTTTTACCGGCGCCCCCCTGCCCCCGCAGAGAAATGGTCTGGCCGTGGTCGATGCCGGCGGGGATATTGACCTTGATGGTCCTGCGCTTACGCACGGCGCCGCTGCCGCGGCAGTCGGAACAGGGCTGGTGAATGAGACGGCCTGTGCCGCCGCACTTGCGGCAGGGCCCGTTGGAGGCGAACACGCCCATAGGGGTCTGGCGGCGGGTCTGAACGGTACCGGAGCCGTGGCAGTCGGGGCAAATCTCCGGCGTAGTACCCGGGGCGCAGCCGCTGCCCTTACAGGTGGGGCACTGCTCGCTGCGCTCGATGGTGACAGACTTTTCGCAGCCGAAGGCCGCCTCCGTGAAGCTGATGGAGACACTGGCCCGGATGCTCTCACCCCGCTGGGGGGCATTGGGGTTGCGGCGCTGGCCGCCGAAGCCGCCGCCGAAAAAGCTGCCGAATATATCGCCCAGGTCGCCGAAGTCAAAGCCGCCGCCATAGGCGCCGCCCCCGGCTCCCGCGCCGTAGTTGGGGTCTACCCCGGCAAAGCCGAACTGATCGTAGCGGGCCTTTTTCTCCGGGTCGGACAGGACCTCGTTGGCCTCATTGACCTCCTTGAACTTCTCCTCGGCCTCCTTATCGCCGGGGTTCATGTCCGGGTGGTACTTCCGGGCCAGCTTCTTATATGCTCTTTTAATTTCGTCTTCCGAAGCGCCTTTTTGAATGCCCAGCACCTCGTAATAATCTCTTTTTTCAGCCATACAATATTGCTCCTAACGCCACAAACAGGGACAGGTGATCCTGCCCCTAATTTGCGGTTTTTTGGTTACTTGTTCTGATCGTCCTCGTCAACCACCTTGTAGTCGGCGTCGTAGTACTGGCCGCCCTGGGCACCGGCATCGGCGCCGGGCTGCTGGGCAGCGCCGTCACCCTGAGGTGCCTGCTGCTGATACAGCTTCTCGCTCATCTTATAGAACTGCTGGGTCAGCTCCTCGGTAGCGGCCTTGATGGCGTCGCTATCCTCACCCTTGAGCTTCTCCTTCAGCTTGTCGATGCCGGCCTGGATGGGGGCCTTCTCGCTCTCGGGCACCTTGTCGCCCACCTCACTCAGGGTCTTTTCGGCCTGGTAGACCATCTGATCGGCCTGGTTGCGGATCTCCACCTTCTCCTTGATCTTGGCATCCTCGGCGGCATACTGCTCAGCCTCCTTGACGGCCTTCTCAATATCCTCCTTGCTCATGTTGGAGGAGGAGGTGATGGTGATGTGCTGCTCCTTGCCGGTGCCCAGGTCCTTGGCAGAGACATTGACGATGCCGTTGGCATCGATATCGAAAGTGACCTCGATCTGCGGCACGCCGCGGCGGGCCGGGGCGATGCCGTCCAGGTGGAAGCGGCCCAGGCTCTTGTTGGCGGCGGCCATCTCACGCTCGCCCTGGAGGACATTGACCTCCACGGAGGTCTGGTTATCGGCGGCAGTGGAGAAGATCTGGCTCTTCTTCACGGGGATGGTGGTGTTGCGCTCGATCAGACGGGTGCAAACGCCGCCCATGGTCTCAATACCCAGGGACAGGGGGGTAACATCCAGCAGCAGCAGACCCTTGACATCGCCGGTGAGAACGCCGGCCTGGAGAGCGGCGCCCATGGCCACGCACTCATCGGGGTTGATGCCCTTGAAGGGCTCGCTGCCGGTGAAGTTCTTCACGGCCTCCACCACGGCGGGGATACGGCTGGAGCCGCCCACCATCAGGACCTTAGCCAGATCAGAGGGCTTCAGACCCGCATCGCTCATAGCCTGACGCACAGGGCCCATGGTGGCATCCACCAGATGGCCGGTAAGCTCATTGAACTTAGCCCGGGTCAGGGTGACATCCAGGTGCTTGGGGCCGGTGGCATCGGCGGTAATATAGGGCAGGTTAATATTGCTGCTGGTAACGCCGGACAGCTCGATCTTGGCCTTCTCGGCGGCCTCCTTCAGACGCTGCATAGCCACCTTATCGCCGGAGAGGTCGATGCCGTCGGTGCGCTTGAACTCAGACACCAGGTACTTCATGATGCACTGGTCGAAGTCATCGCCGCCCAGGCGGTTATTACCGGCGGTGGCCAGGACCTCGATAACGCCGTCGTCAATTTCCAGAATGGACACATCGAAGGTACCTCCGCCCAGGTCGTAGACCATGATCTTCTGGGCCTGCTCCTTATCCACGCCGTAGGCCAGGGCCGCAGCGGTGGGCTCGTTGATGATACGCTTGACCTCCAGGCCGGCGATCTTGCCGGCATCCTTGGTGGCCTGACGCTGGGCATCGGTGAAGTAGGCGGGGACGGTGATAACCGCCTCGGTGACGGGCTGGCCCAGATAGGCCTCGGCGTCACTCTTCAGCTTCTGCAGGATCATGGCGCTGATCTCCTGGGGGGTGTAGGCCTTGCCGTCGATGTTTACCTTGTGGTCGGAGCCCATCTCACGCTTGATGGAGGAGATGGTGCGGTCGGGGTTGGTGATGGCCTGGCGCTTTGCCACCTGACCCACCATACGCTCGCCGGTCTTGGAAAATGCCACCACAGAGGGGGTGGTGCGGTTGCCCTCGGCGTTGGCGATGACAACTGCTTCGCCGCCTTCCATAACGGCTACGCAGGAATTGGTTGTACCCAAATCAATACCGATAACTTTAGACATAATAATTGCCTCCTAAATCTATAAACGATTTTTGATTACTTTTATAACGGGACTGCGCCCGGAACATACCTATTTTAATTGGCCACCTTTACCATGGCGAAGCGGACCACTCTGTCACCCATCTGATAGCCCTTGCGGAACACCTCCGCCACCGTGTTCTCGGCGAGGTTTTCATCGTCGATGTGCATGACGGCGTTGTGCTTTTCCGGGTCAAAGGGTTGGCCCAGGGCCTCAATCTCGGTGACGCCCAGCTTCTCCAGCACGGCGGCGAACTGCTTGCAGATCATCTCCACGCCCTGGCGATGGGGATCGCCCTCCTCGAACTGGCTTACGGCCCGGTCCAGGTTATCCGCCACATCCAGGAAGGGCTTCACGGTGTCCAGCTTGGCATCGGAATAGATGCTCTCCTTCTCCTTGGCGGTGCGCTTACGATAGTTGTCGTACTCGGCGGCCAGGCGAAGATATTTATCGTTGCCGTCGCTGAGGAGCTTTGCCAGACTCTCAAACTGCTCCATCTGCTCCCGGCTGACGGTGAAGGTCTCCTCCACCTCCGGCACCTCCGGCGTTTCCTCTGCCGGGGTCTCCTGAGCAGTCTCCGGGGCGGTCTGCTCCGGCTGCTCCATATCCTTTTTCTTTTTTTCACTCATTTTTTATTCTCCTCTCCCGGGGGTAGCTCCCGGGGCTTTTCAAACATACGGCTGAGGCTCTCGGCAAAGTAGCTGAGCCGGGCCGCCACAGTGGCATAGTCCATGCGGGTGGGGCCTACCACCCCCACAAGGCCCCGCATATTCTCGCCTATATCATAGCTGGCAATGACCACACTGCTGTCCTTCAGGGCATCGTTTACATTCTCCGGGCCGATGAGGATCTGCATAGGAGCCCCGCCCACGGGAACAGGCAGGTCCTCCTTGCTGTCGGAAATAAAGCTCATAAGCTCGTGGGCCTTGTCGGCGTCCCGATACTCCGGGAACTTCAAAATCTGGCTGGCGCCGCCGGTAAACACCTGCTGGGTCTGGGCCTGGGTGAGCAGCTCTCCGGCGTAGTCCACCACTTGGTTGAGCAGCAGAAACCACTGGCCCTCCACCTGATCGCTGAGGTTCATCAGGTGTCCGTTCATCTCCGGGGCGGAGATGCCGATGAAGTGGGTGTTGAGCAGGTGGCTGATTTGGCGCAGATGCTCCTCCTCCACCAATAATTGCAGGTGCATGAGCTGGCTTTTGACCCGGCTGTCGGACAGCATCACCACGGCAATAAAGCTATCGCTGCTGACGGCAATAAGCTCGAAGCGCCGGACCGTAACGGCCTGCTTATGATCGGCCACGGCATAGGCCGGGTAGCCCACCAGGGTGGAAGCCATCTGCCCCGCCCGAGCCACCACCTGATCGATCTGCTGCATCCGGCCGCCCAGAGCGGAGGTGATCTTCTCGGCCTCCTCGCTTGTGACGGTCTTGTGCTCCATGAGCTCGTTGACATACAGCCGGTAGCCCTTGGCCGACGGGATACGCCCGGCGGAGGTGTGGGGCTGCTCCAAATAGCCCATCTCCTCCAGGTCCGCCAGCTCGTTGCGCACGGTGGCGGAGCTGATCTTGCCGGGCATCCGCTCCACAACGGTCTTGGAGCCGATGGGCTCGGCAGACTGGATGTAGCCCTCGGTGACGATCTTCAGTATTTGCTTTTTTCGATCTGTCATTTCCATAGCTTTCTCCGTTTTTAGCACTCTATTCTCTCGAGTGCTAAACGCAGTTTACCACCTGTTTCCGCAGATGTCAAGAGGGGTCAATGTTAAACTATTGTGAACACGGAGCGTTTTTGCCGCGGGGTCGGCGCAGCGGGCCGGGAAGGCCGCAGCCTCTGGATCAAGGGCAGAATAAACCCACCCTTCGGCGCATGGCACCGAAGGGCGGGCACATCCGTTCCTGCCGCTATCGCAGAATTTCTTTACCGTCCGTGGGGCACTTACAGACGGAAGTGTTTTTTCAGCCGCTGGGTTTCTCCCAGCACCAGCAAAGTCACGCTCCCGTCCAGCACGGTTTCCGATGAGATATTTACCTCGGTTTTGCCGTTTTGCTTCACGCCGAGGATATTGACGCCGTATTTCCTGCGGATATCCAGCTGGCCAATGCTGTGGCCCTGCCAGCTTTCCGGCACGGCGACCTCAATGATGGCGTGGTTTTCATCCAGCTCTATGTAGTCGAAGATGTGGTTGGCGGTATAGCGAATGGCCGCCCATTTTGCCAGCTGCTTTTCCGGGTAGGCCACTGCGTCCGCGCCGTTACGCAGCAGGAATTTCGCCTGTACATCCCGCTCGGCCCGGGACACCACATATTTTGCGCCCAGCTCCTTGAGCAGCGATGTTGTTTCCAGAGAGTTCTGAAAGCTCCCGCTGATGGTAACATAGCAAACATCATAGTTACCGACACCCAGCGAGCGCAGAAAATCCACCCGGGTGCTGTCGCCGATCTGCGCGTTGGTGACAAAGGGCATACACTCGTTGACCCGGTCCTCATCCCTGTCCACCGCCATTACCTGGTGTCCCAGCCTGCTCAGCTCCATAGCCAAATGCCGCCCGAAGCGGCCAAGTCCGATCAATAATACGTTTTTCATCGCGTACTCCTTTCAGCCTACGGTGATTTTTTCCTGGGGATACCGGGCATAGGTGAGATCATGCCCGGAAAATGCGGCGTAGATCAGGGTCAGTCCCCCTACACGCCCGAAGAACATCAGCAAAATGAGTATTCCCTGGGACAGCGTGCCCAGCTGTGGTGTCAGGCCCAGTGTCAGGCCCACCGTTCCCGCAGCGGAGGCCGTTTCATAGAGGCAGGCCCCCAGCGGCAGCCCCTCCACGGCGCCGATGACCGCCGCGCCGGCAACGGTCAGCGTCAAATACAGCAGCAGAATGGCGGCAGCGTTCCGCACAGCGGAGGGCTCCAGCCGGCGCCTAAAAAGCTGCGGGTCCTCCCGCCTGAAAAAGGCGGCCACCGCGTTGGCGGCCAGCACAGCCAGCGTTGTCACCTTCATGCCGCCTGCGGTGGAGCCGGGGGCGCCGCCGGTCAGCATCAGCAGGATCGTAACCGCTCGGGAGATATTGCTCATTTCCGTCAAATCCACTGTATTGTAGCCCGCCGTTCGGGGCGTGACCGCTTGAAAGAGCGACGCCAAAATGCGCTGCCCTGTGGGAAGGTCCGCAAAGTCCGTCAGGAAAAACAGCAGCGCCGGAAGCACAATCAAAACTGCCGATACGCTCAAAATGACCTTGCTCTGCATACGGTAGCGCCGCAGGTGCAGGCCATGGGTGCAAACATCGTCCCATGTCAGAAAGCCGATGCCGCCCACGACGATCAGCAGCATGATGACGATATTCACCAGCGGGTCGGCGGCATACGCCGTCAGGGAGGGGTACAGCGTCCCGTCACGGCCGAGAATGTCAAAACCCGCGTTGCAGAAGGCGGAAACAGAGTGAAAGACCGCCATCCACACCCCCCGCAGGCCGTAGTCCCGGCAAAAGGCCGGCAGCAGCGCCAGGGCGCCCACCAGCTCTACCAGGAATGTCCCCCTGAGAATAAACCTCGTCAGGCGCACGATGCCGCCCACCGCCGGAGCGGAGATGGCATCCTGCATGGCGCTGCGCTCCTGCAGCGAGATATTTTTCCCCGAGAGCATCAGAAATGTCACAGCCGCCGTAATGACGCCCAGTCCGCCCACCTGGATCAGCAGCAGAATAACCCCCTGGCCGAACGAGGACCAGTAGGTGCCGGTGTCCTGCACCACCAGTCCCGTCACGCAGACGGCGGAGGTGGAGGTAAAAAGCGCCTGGGAAAACGGCGTCCAAGCCCGCTTAGCCGCCGAGAGCGGCAGCATCAGCACCAGGGCGCCCAGCAGGATAACCCCTGCAAAGCCTAAAATCATGATCTGAAAGGATGTTAAGCGGCGTTTCCGCCGAAAACCTGTCTCTGTCACACAGCTCACCTCCTAAAATGGACCTTACTCCCAATTTCGCGTACAGTATAGCACGGTTTTTCTATTTTGGCTGTATAAATTTTGTTAAACATAGGCAGCGTGCCAAAAAAATTCTTTTCATCCCGCTGCCTATACCTTTGAAAAAGCCTCCGGACGGAGTTGATAGAAGTGTTTTTCTATGATAGAATCAAGGTAACATACTTCTGGAGGTGCGACCTTGAAAACGGATCCCCTGGCTCAGCTGCGCGCCGGCGCGCCGCTGACTACCCGTCAGCAGCTGTCCCTGACGCTGCAGCTCAGTTGGCCGGCCATTATGGCAAAGCTCGCCACCATCATCATGCAATATATCGATGCAGCTATGGTGGGCCGTCTGGGTGCGGCCCAGGCGGCGGCGGTGGGGCTGGTGGCCTCCACCACCTGGCTCTTCGGAGAGCTGTCTTATGCGGCGGCTATGGGCTTCAATGTGCTGACGGCCCAGCGGGTAGGCGGCGGCCGCTTGGCCGAGGCCCGCAATATCCTCAAGCAGGCGCTGGTGCTGTGCCTGGGGTTCAGCGTGGTCATGGCAATGCTGGCGGCGGCACTGTCCGGGCCGCTGCCCGGAATACTTCGGGCAGACCGGGACATTTGGCAGGATGCCTCCGCCTACTTCCTGGTGTATAGCCTGTTTCTGCCCGCCCTCCAGCTCAATAATGTGGCGGCCGGCCAGCTGCAGGCCACAGGCAATATGCGCACGCCCGGTATCTGCATGGTGGTCATGTGCGTGCTGGATGTCGTGTTCAATACCCTGTTTATTTTCCCTACCGGTACCATCCGGCTCGGCTCCCTGGCCCTCCCCGGCGCCGGGCTGGGTACGGCAGGCGCCGCGCTGGGCACAGGCCTTGCCGAACTGGTGATCGCTCTGTATCTGCTGCATTTTGTTCTGCGCCGCAATCCGGTGCTCCGTTTGCAGAAAGGCGAGCCTCTGCGTTTTAATCGGACACAGCTATGCACCATGCTCTGCATTGCCGCGCCTGTGGCCTCGGAGAAGATCATACTGACCACGGCGCAGATCGTGTGTACCGCTATTGTGGCGCCCCTGGGCATGGTGGCCATCGCCGCCAACTCCTTTGCGGTCACGGCGGAGAGTCTGTGCTATATGCCCGCCTTCGGAATTCAGGGGGCCGCGGCTATGCTGGTGGGGCAGTGCGTGGGCGCAGGGCGGCGGCAGATGGCGCGCCGGCTGGGCTGGGTCACGGTGCTGCTGGGTGTAGTCATCATGGTCATCACCAGCGGGCTACTGTATCTCTTAGCTCCGCAGATGATGGCAATATTGACGCCGAACCCGGACATCATCGCCCTGGGCACCCGCGTTCTGCGCATTGAGGCCTTTGCCGAGCCTCTGTTCGGCGCATCCATCGTGGCCGGCGGCGTATTTCAGGGCGCCGGCAGCACGCTGATACCCACGCTTTTCAATTTGGGAACTATGTGGGGCATCCGCATACCCCTGGCATGGCTGGCTGCGCCCCGCTGGGGGCTGCCCGGCGTATGGGCGGCCATGTGCCTGGAGCTGTGCGTCCGGGGTATTCTCTATCTGATACGGATGGCCGGCAAGCGCTGGCTGCCCGTCCCGGAAGCCCAAGGTGCCGCCCACAGCGTGTCCGCAGCGGAAGGGGGCCCAGTATCCACACCCCCCGAGGGGGAGATGGCGGGAGACGGTACGCCTGCCGTCAAGGACAGATGAGCTGACAATAAAAAAGTGCTGAAAGGAAGGCTTTTCGCCCATAATTTCCGCCCATAAAATGCCCCGGCCCGCAGGTCAGCACCCTGCAGGCCGGGGATGCTTTATTCTCTTGGCAATCTGCACCGAGTTCGCCCGGCGCAGGGGGTTACCCCTGGGGCTGGTCGGGCTTATCCGCATCCGCAGAGGGCTTATTCTCCCCCGCGGCAGGCTTTTCCTCCCCCTCGGCAGGACTTTCCTCCCGGGGCGCGTCAAAATCCGGCATGGGGATGGGCTCAGACACAATGTTTATGTGCTTGGCCGGAGCCTCGATGCTGTTGGGGGTGGAGGGGCGGAAGGCCTTGGGCGCATCCTCCCGGGTGGCGCCGTAGTTGTCCACGGTCTCCGGGTCCCGGCCCTCGATAATGGCCATCATATC
>ERZ780167.2157-NODE-2157-length-15915-cov-16.378625_pt1 | contig 15915 bp, 12 predicted proteins | sample MGYA00510982_ERZ780167 | MGnify/ENA primary metagenome ERZ780167 (study PRJEB29588, sample SAMEA2146107) | human gut metagenome | biome: human gut; feature: human-associated habitat; material: faeces | place: Denmark | collected 2008/2010 ... | reverse complement strand
TCCTCTTTTATTGTTTCTGGAAAATTCCCCTACCGAGTAAAATTTTACACTAAGCGATGACAGGTCACGCTTCCTTAAGCACCCATACATACGCGTCATTTCCGTTTCCATGCACACCGAGGATCTCGGGGGAAAAGTCAGGGAAGGTACTCTTGTATTTCTGCAGGAAGAGGAAATAGGAAAGTGCCTCGTCAGTCCAGACCTCGCCGGGCTCTAAGACGGTGATACCGGGGGGATAGGGGAGGATCATTTCCAGAGATACGCGCCCTTTGGCTTTCGGAAGTGGGACGCGCTCGCGTGTTCCTTTGAGGAAGGCCTGATGGGCGTTTCGCCCGGTGAGGGCGGCTTTGGGAAAATGATCTTCATCGAAGAGCGCCTGCGTAAGGCGGGCGGCTTCTTCCCTGCAAAGGAAGTCCTGATAGCGCAGGGAGAAGTCTTTCAGTCCTTCTCCTTTCCGGCAGGTGAGGTGCGGCGCAAAGACGGACATCGGTGTATTGGCCTCATAGGCCGCTTCGCATTCCTGAAGAAGGGAGAGGAGGTGTTCCTGCTTTTCCTTCGTATCACCCGGCTCGATGAGGAAGAGGAGGGTGTGGAAATCAGATTTCTCCACCGTTACATGGCGGCTTTCGAGAAAATGGGAAAGAAGCGGCGCGGGGAGCGGGTCTGTCACGAGGAGCACCTTGCAGGGATCGGTGAGGTAGAGGTTTTCTGCGATATGGGAGAAGCCGTGCCAGGTGTCTTTTGGGGAAATCGCAAAGAAGGCGGGATCTGAGAGAATCTCTTCTGCTGGGTGGGCGTCCCAGGAAGCGGCGCGCACCGTGGGAGCGGTGAATGGTCGAAGGAAGCGGCAACGCTTGAGGATGGATCTCTTCAGCTCTGTCGCCGTGATCGCGGCTTCTTGCCAGAGCTCTTTTCCTTTCTTCTGGTGCAGGTACGCATTCATTTCCAGCCCGGCAAGGAGCGGATAGTAAGGGGAGGTCGATATATGCATGAGAAAGGCAGCCTGCAGGACGTCATCCTCGAGATAGCGTGTCATCCCCCGCAGGTGGCTGTCCTTCTTGTGAAGCTGGCTCGTCATGGAGAATCCGGCAAGCTGCTTGTGGACGGACTGCGTCACAAGGATGCCGGGATCGTTTTTCGTCAGGGGGAAGGTGAGGACGGCAGAATCCTGAAGGAGCGGAAGAAAATTTTCGTAGCCGGCCCATGCGCCGTCGAAGAGGATGTAGTCGCAGAGTGAGCCGATGCGGCGAAGAAGCTCTCTGGCATTCAGAAAGAGGCCGTCATAGGTGGAGAGCTGGAGGCAGGCAAGGCGGTAGGGACGCTGCTTTTTCCCCGCGGCGGGCGAGAGCATGGCCGCTTTCTTGCGGAGGCGGACGGGGTCAAGCGTTTCTTCCGTCAGTCCGCCGATGATGCCGCTTTCATTTCGCTCGGAGGCGAGATAGACGGGAAGTCCGCCTGCGGCGGCGAGTGCGGCCTGCGAGGCAGACTTGTGGTTATTCCTGTCGAAAAGAATGAGGTCGCCCTCTGAGACGAGCGCGCTGATCGCGATGCGGTTCGAGGCGGAGGTGCCACCTAAGACGAAGAAACAGCGATCGCTCCCATACACGCTCGCAGCGAGGGCTTCTGCCTCTCCGGAGACGCCTTCATGAGAGGACGGATCCCCGATGAAGGAAGAAGAGTCCGAGATGTCTGCTGCGAAAGCGCCTTCACCGAGCGCGGAGACAAAGGCGCGTCCTTCAGGGATTTCTTCAAACAGTGCGCCGCTGTGGTGTCCCGGCGTACAGAAATCATCGCGCGCTTCTTTCGCAAAGTCTAAAAGTGCTCTCGTGAAGGGGGGGAGGTGGTGGGAATCATTCATGGGTATCAGCTCCTTTTAGAGGTATTGTAACATAAGTTATGGGTGTAAGGTTCAGGCTGATGACTTGAATGCAACTTTCGGGCATCGACACATATATATTCGCGGCGAAGCCGCCACCAGCATTCCTCGTTCGAGCAGGGTTTTCATTCGGAATCAAAGGGGAGCACGCCCTAGGGGCTAACCATGAACTTTGAAGTTTGAAAGTAGGGGTAAGTAGCTAGGGATGAGTGGCTAGGGATTAGAAGTCTCAAGTGACTAGTGACTGGCATACCAGCTCATGGCATCGCTATTTATACTTTGCGGCGCTTTTGATTTTTATGCGCCGCACCAACACTCCTCACTCCTCACTCCTCACTCCTAACTGGCGAGAAGAGCTTTCATCCGCAATCAAGGGACGCCCCGCCCCATGGGCTAATCCTGAACCTATTATCCTATCAACAAATGATTCGATTTATGATAATATAATAGAGTACATTCATGATGGGGTGGTGCGCGCAAGGAGGCGGGAGCGATCGAAAAAGAATATCAGGTGAATCTCCCTGTCTTCGAAGGGCCGCTGGATCTTTTGCTGCACCTTGTGACGAAGAATCGGATCGATATTCACGACATACCGATCCATGAGATCACCGAGCAGTATCTCGCTTACCTCAGGAAAGCGCAGGCGTTCGATCTGGAGCTGGCGAGCAGTTTCTTCGCCATGGCTTCGACGCTCATTTTTATCAAGTCGCGGATGCTGCTCCCGAAGCGGCGGCAGGAGGCGGCCGATGAGGCGGAAGACCCGAGAGCCGAGCTCGCGAGGTCACTCGAAGAATTCAAGCGGATGAAGGAGCTCAAGGGACGCATTGAGGCGCTTATCGATGCCGAAAGGCCGTACTGGAAGAAAGAACCCGAGGCTGTGAAGGGCGGGCTGTATCAGGGGCGGATCTCCCTCCAGAAGCTGCGCGCGGCCTTCCTCTCGCTCTATGACTCTCTCCATGAAGAGAAGGAAGAGATCCTTGCTCCCGAAGAGGTGTCGATGGAGCAGGAGATGGAGACGCTGAAAGAGACGCTCTCTTGCCTTCACCGTGTGGACTTCACGCAGTATTTCCGGCGGCTGAAGACACGCCTCCGCCTCGCCGTCACACTCGTGGCACTCCTTGAACTGATTCGCCTTGGCGAGGCTGGCGTGATCGAAGGCGCAGGGGGACTGGAAATTGTAAGCGGCGAAAGCGCAAAGAGGATCAGGAATGAGGAATGAGGACGGTGTAAGGGGTTGGGCAGCCTCCAAAGGCTCGACAGGTATCGACATGCTGCGGCGCTTTCAAAGGATGATAGGCAAAGCCGCGCCCTTTGCGCCCGCTGAAGGTAAGAGACCTGCGGCTCCCATTCCTCTTGACCCTCGATCTCAAAAAGGACATTTATGACAAATACATTGCTTCAGCTATCAGCGCTTATCGAAGCCTTTCTTTTTGTGAAGGGGAGCCCTGTCTCTCTGACCGACATGGCAAAGGCCGTGGGCGAAGACTCTCAGGTGATCGAGAAAGCACTCACGCTGCTGTCTGAAAAATATGAAAAGCCAGACTCCGGTTTGACGCTCCATCACACGGGCGCGGGGTACATGCTGGCGACGAAAAAGAAATATGACACCTGGCTCTCCTCCCTTCTGGGGAAACAGACGCCGCTCTCGGCTGCGGCGCTGGAGACGCTGGCGGTGGTGGCCTGCAAAGAGCCTGTGACGCGAGTCGAGATCGAGAAGATCCGCGGCGTGACGGCAGGCCGTGTGCTGGGGCTCCTCATGGAGAAGGGCCTTATCGAAGAAAGAGGACGTCTGGATATCCCCGGACGGCCGATCCTTTACGGTACGACGAAGCGCTTCCTCGCCTGCACCGGGCTTTCAGATGTGAATGAGCTTCGGATGCGCTGGCGAGAAGGACTGGAAGAAGGAGAACTATTTTGAAAGAACGTTTACAGAAGGTATTGAGCCATGCGGGCATCTGCTCCCGCCGCAAGGCTGAAGAATTGATCGCAGCGGGACAGGTCCGTGTGAATGGCAAGGTCATCCGCGAGCTGGGGAGCGAAGCTGATCCTGTTTCCGATCGCATAGAGGTCGTCGGAGAACGCATCCGCCCTGAGCGGAAACGCTATTTCCTCTTCTACAAGCCGGATAATGTCATCACGTCTGTCACCGACCCGCAGGGGCGGCGCACGGTCATGGACTATTTCAGAAATATACGTGAGCGCATTTTCCCTGTCGGACGTCTTGACTATCACTCCGAAGGACTGCTCCTCATGACGAATGACGGCGAGCTCGACAACATCCTGACGCATCCGAAGCATGAGGTCAAAAAGGTATATGAAGTCACAGTCCGTGGGAAATATTCACTGAAGCTGGCAGATAAAATGTCGAAGGGCGTGCGCATCGACAGCGGAGTGACTGCGCCGTGCGAGATCGAAGTCCTGGGCTATGACAAGGAGAAGAATAAGACAAAGGTACGCATGACGCTCCACGAAGGGAAGAACCGTGAGATCCGTAAAATGATGGCGGCGTTCCACTATCCTGTATTCGGACTGAAGCGCGTGCAGTACAGCTTCCTGACGCTTGCCGGCGTCTCCCGCGGGGAATACCGCCGCCTGTCCTTGGAGGAGGTCAAGAAACTGTATGAGTTCCACAAATAAAAAGATCGCCATCATCGGAGCCGGCGTGGCGGGACTTCTGGCCGCTGTCACGGCAGCGGACCGGGGAGCCAAGGTCATGCTCTTTGAAAAAATGCCGAAGGTCGGCCTGAAGATGGGCATCACCGGAAAAGGCCGCTGCAATCTGACAAACAGCGCGCACATCATGGATTTCATCGGGAAGACACCGGGCAATGGGAAATTTCTCTACAGTGCCTACGAAGCCTTCTCGAATATAGACCTGCTGGAGCTGCTCCATGGCTATGGCCTTGCGACCAAGGTTGAGCGCGGCGGACGTGTCTTCCCTGCCAGCGATGATGCACAGGAGGTGCGCCACCTTTTCATGCGCCTTCTCAAAGAAAAGAAGGTCGAGCTTCACTTGGAGGAGCCAGTGTCTCATATCGTCGTCATAGACGGCAGGGCGAAGGGCGTCGTCACGAAGAAGGGATCATACGATGCCGATGCCGTGATCCTGACGACCGGCGGCGCTTCGTACCCGCGTACGGGATCGACGGGAGACGGGTATCGGATGGCTGGGGAGATCGGGCACAAGGTCACGACCATCCGGCCTGCCCTCATCCCTCTCGTCACGAAGGAAAGCTGGCCGAAAGACCTGCAGGGGCTATCGCTCAAGAATGTCACACTGTCTCTTTCCGCCGGCGGGCGCAGAAAGGCAGAGGAATTCGGAGAGATGCTCTTCACTCATTTCGGGATCACCGGCCCCATTGTGCTTTCCCTCTCGGATAAAGCCTCCCTCTGGCTCTCACAGGGACATCCCGTAGAAGCGACGCTCGATCTCAAGCCTGCGCTCACGCAGGAAATTCTCGATAAGCGTGTCCTGAGAGATCTGGAAAAGCATCACCTGAAGCAGATGTCCGGCGCTCTTGTCGAGCTTCTCCCTCATCGCATGATCGACGTCGTGCTCTCACTGGCAGGTATCCCTCGGGACCTTCCTGTTAGCGAGCTCAAGAAAGCCCAGCGCGTGTCCCTCGTGCAGACGATGAAGTCCATGAAGCTCACCATCACAGGCACTCGTCCCATCGAGGAAGCCATCGTGACAGCCGGCGGCATCTCCGTCAAAGAAGTGAATCCGTCCACCATGGAATCAAAGAAAGTGGCAGGGCTCTACTTCGCAGGAGAAGTCCTTGACATCCACGCCTTCACCGGCGGCTACAATCTGCAGGCGGCCTTCTCGACCGGACATCTGGCAGCGGAAAGTGCAGCCGGCAGGGACTAGTGACTAGTGACTAGTGGCTAGGGATTAGGGACGCAGGGGAACTGATGACTAAAAGACTTCAGACTCCCGTATCGTCATTTCGAGCGAAGCGAGAAATCTTCCTTGCAGAGCGATAAACGATGGATGTGTGAAAGCAGGGATTAAGTGCCTCGAGTGACTAGTGATTGGGGTGACTAAATACTGCCTTCGGGCATCGCCCCATAATTATATATTCGCGGCGAAGCCGCCACCTTCATTCCTAATTCCTAATTCCTCATTCGAGCAAAGATTTCATCCACGATCAAGGAACGGCACGCCCTACGGGCTAACCCTGAACCAACCAATTCATATAAAGGAGATCATCATTTATGCGAAAATTATCCATCGCCATCGACGGCCCGGCGGGGGCCGGCAAGAGCAGCGTATCGAAGATCCTTGCATCACGCCTTGGCTATGCCTATCTCGATACCGGAGCGATGTATCGCGCTGTCACCTATGAAGTCCTGAAGAAGGGTGTGACAGATCCGGCGGAGATCACCGCTATGACAAAAGCCCTCGATATGGAAGTGAAGCCCGGCATGGATGCCATGCACGTCATCGTGGATGGCGAAGATGTGACACCCTTCATCCGCACGCCGGAAGTCTCCGGGCATGTATCGGAAGTTTCCGCCATCGGCGGCGTGCGTACGGCGATGGTCGCCATCCAGCGCCGCCAGGCCGAAAAGGGTGGTATCGTCCTTGACGGACGTGACATCGGGACGACTGTCCTGCCGAAGGCCGATGTGAAGATCTTCCTCACCGCCTCCGTCCACACCCGTGCGCTTCGCCGCTTCAAAGAGCTTGAAGCCCAGCACCCGGAGCTTTCGCTCGAAGACATCGAAGCCGATGTGGCAAAGCGCGACTACATGGACAGTCACCGAGAGATCTCCCCCCTGAAGCAGGCAGAGGACGCCATCCTTCTTGATAATGGCGACCTTACGCTCGAAGGTACTGCAGAAGCCATGATCGCCATCTGTGAGAAAAAGTTTCCGGGGTTTAGCAAGTAAGTGACTAGTGACTAGGGATCAAGGACTGGACATAGAGATTGGGAGACATCAGAAATCTGAAGTCTAAAGTCTAAAGTCTAAAGTCTAAAGTCTTATAGCCTTCCTGTCTTCTTGCGCTTTATCAAAGGCAAACGGCTAACAGCCGACCACCATTTTCAAACGAGGTGAATCCTATGGGCTATGCTATTGTCAGAGCCATCTTAAATTTCTTCTTCTTCGTTATTTTCGGGCTCAAGGTCGAAGGGCGGGAGAATGTGCCAAAGACCGGGGCCATCATCGTTGCGCCGAATCATAAAAGCTATTGGGATCCCCCTGTCGTCGGCGTGGCTTTTAATACCCGCATCATCCACTACATGGCGAAAGAAGAGCTATTCAAAAATCCATTCTTCGGCTGGCTGATCCGTCAGTTCGGCACTTTCCCGGTGAAGCGCGGCAGCGTCGATCGCGCTGCTGTGCGTCAGGCCATCAAGGAGATCAAGGAGGGCAATCCCCTCGGCATTTTTCCGGAAGGCACCCGCATCAAGAGAGAAGGACTCGGCCGTTTCCACACGGGCATGGCATCCCTCGCCCTCATGACCGGCACTCCGGTCATTCCTGTCGCTGTCCTTGGCACGATGGATCTGCCTCGTAAGAATGGTCCGTTGGCCGTCCTCATCGGAAAGCCGATCGAGGTCAAAAAGCAGCGCCCGACCGATGAGAAGGTGGCCGAGCTCAATGGCATCGTGAAGGCAGAGATCCAGAAGCTGATGGATGACTATAAAAAGTGACTGGTGGCTAGGGATTAGGGATTAGTGGCTAGGGATTAGGGATTAGGAGTCTCAAGTGACTAGTGACTGGAATGCCAGCACAAGGCATTGCCATTATTTATACTTCGCGGCGCTTCCATATTTTTATGCGCCGCACCACCATTTCTCATTTCTCATTTCTCATTCCATCGAGGCTTTCAAACGTAATCAAGGGGCCAGCACGCCCCAGGGGCTGACTCCGAATCCCATATTCCCTCTTGACAACTTTCCCGTCCCGTTCTATAATCCAATCATACGAAACAAGCGATGATGAAGAAGGGTGCTTGAATCTTTTTCAGAGAGACAGCGGTCGGTGTGAGCTGCCATTGGGACAAGGACTTTCCACTTCGGAGATAAAGATGAAGAATCTTTCGGGATCTGCCCGTTACAGGAGACTAAAGATGGCCGGAAGGCAATTTGGGTGGTATCGCGGGTGCTCTCGTCCCTTTGAGGATGGAGGGCGTTTTTTATTATCCGTATACTGACTGATGCACCGGTTAAATTGGGTGGTACCGCGAGAAAAGAGAAGCTCGTCCCATGGGACGTCTTCTCTTTTTGTGTTTTTTAAGGAGTTTGCCATGAAACGAGTCTACAACTTTAACGCCGGTCCCTCCCCCATGCCTTTGGAAGTTTTGGAGGCGATGAAAAATGACCTCACCGATTTCAAAGGAACGGGCATGGGCATCACAGAGATCAGTCATCGTTCGAAGGAATTTCAGGACATGCTGGATGAGACAAAGGCTCTTCTCCGCGAGCTGATGCACCTCGATGATGACTACGAGATCGTATTCATCCAAGGCGGCGGCACGATGCAGTTCCTGATGACGGCGTATAATTTCCTTCATACCCGCGCCGCCTATGCCGACACCGGAGTGTGGGCGCACAAAGCAAGAAATTCTGCCGCCTTTTTCGGAGAAGCCTATGATGCCAATTCCGCAGCGGACAGAAATTACTCCTACATCCCCGACACCTATGAAGTGAAGCGGGGGACGGACTACCTGTACCTCTGCGCCAACAATACGATCTACGGCACAGAGTACTGGAAATTCCCGAAAGTCAATGTACCTCTTATCTGCGACATGTCGTCAGATATTCTCTCCCGCGACATCGACTTTGGCCAGTTTGACATGATCTGGGCGGGCATCCAGAAGAACCTTGGCGCAGCAGGCGTGGCGCTCGCGATCCTGAAGAGATCTCTCCTCGCCACAGCACGGACGGATATACCGGAATTTCTTCAGTATCAGACCTTCGTCAAGAAGGACTCGACCTTCAATACACCGCCGGTCTTCTGCATCTACTCGCTGAACCGCATGCTCCACTGGATCAAAAATATGGGCGGCCTTCCTGCCATCGAAGAAAGAAACAAGGTCAAGGCCCGGCTCATCTATGATGTGATCGATACGAGCGATGGCTTCTACAAAGGGCATGCCGAAAAAGAAGCCAGAAGCCGCATGAATGTGACCTTCAATCTGGCGAATGCCGAGATGGAGGCCGACTTCGTAGCCAAGGCAAAAGCCAATGATTTCATCGGTGTCAAAGGCCATCGACTGGTCGGCGGCCTCCGCGTCTCTCTCTACAATGCCGTCACACCGGAAGCGGCAGAGGCTCTAGCTGACTTTATGAAAGAATATATGAGAGTGAATGGATAAAAGTGACTAGGGATTAGGGAGTGACTAGTGACTGGAATACTATTTTCGGGCATCGCCCTATTTATACTCCGCGGCGCATTTCGTCATCCTGAGCGGAGTGAAATGTCGGATGTTCGAAAATGTAAAGGCAAAGCAGTGAGAACTGAGTCGAAGGATCTGGCGCCGCACCAACCCTGTTGAACCTTCCGAACCCTTAGAACCTGTTGAACCCTCCAACCCGAACCCCGAACCCGCCAACCTTCCTCTATTCTTTCTTTGAAATGGACGAAAAAATTTTATATAATAAGACTTTGGAATATAAGCAATCAACAAGTGCAGGAGAAGAGCTCCTGCGAGGCAAAGAAAGAAGGATACCATGTATCTCATTGATACGTATGATGTGATCGTCGTCGGCGCAGGCCATGCAGGCTGCGAGGCGGCACTTGCGGCAGCGCGCATGGGGATGAAGACGCTGCTCACCACGATCTCTCTGGAAAATGTCGCCATGATGCCATGCAATCCGGCGATCGGCGGACCGGGGAAGAGCCATCTTGTAAAGGAGATCGACGCACTGGGCGGCGAGATGGGCATCGCAGCCGATGCGACAGCCATCCAGATGCGCATGCTGAATCTCGGCAAGGGGCCGGCGGTCTACGCGCTCCGCGCGCAGTCGGACAAGAACAAGTACCATACCTATATGAAGAAGGTGGTGGAAAATACAGAGAATCTCGACCTGAAGCAGGTGCAGGTGATGGATATCCTCGTGGAAGACGGGGCATGCGTCGGCATCACAACCGAGCTTCATGAAGAGTACCGCGCGAAGGCGGTCATTCTGGCGACGGGGACGTACCTCGACAGCGAGATCATCATCGGCGAGACGATGTACTCCGGCGGCCCGAATGGCATGCGTCCCTCGGTCGGTCTGTCAGAGAATCTGAAGAAGCACGGGCTAAAGATCCTCCGCTTCAAGACCGGCACGCCGAGCCGTGTCGATATCAGAAGCCTGCATCTGGATCATATGGCGCTCGAAAAGGGCGATCCGATGAACCATGCCTTCTCCTTCATGAATGAACGGGAGGACAGGAATCAGCGGAACTGCTGGCTCACCTATACCAATGAGGAAACGCACCAGATCATCCGTGATAACCTGATGCGCGCTCCGAAGTATGCGGGCAAGATCCACGGTGTCGGTGCGCGCTACTGCCCGTCCATCGAGGATAAGGTCGTCCGCTTTGCCGATAAGAAGCGTCACCAGCTCTTCATTGAGCCGGAAGGCCTTGACACGAATGAAATGTACGTCCAGGGCATGTCGACATCCATGCCGATCGACGTGCAGTACGCCTTCCTGCGCACCATCCCGGGGCTCGAGGATGTGAAGCTCATGCGTCCGGCCTATGCGATCGAGTATGACCTCTTAGACCCGCTCCAGCTCTATCCGACGCTCGAGGTGAAGAAGCTCCCGGGCCTCTACTCCGCAGGACAGGCAAACGGCACGAGCGGCTATGAGGAAGCCGCGGCACAGGGGCTCATGGCCGGCATCAATGCGGCGCTCAAGATCAAGGGAAAAGAGCCCTTCATCCTCGCCCGCCACGAAGCCTACATCGGTGCGCTCATCGATGACCTCGTCACGAAGGGGACGAATGAACCGTACCGCATGATGACCAGCCGCAGTGAGTACCGCCTGATCCTCCGTCAGGACAATGCGGATCTTCGCCTCACAGAGAAGGGCCATGACATCGGCCTTGTGACAGAAGAGCGCTACGCGCATTTCCTTTCCCGCAAAAAGGCCTATGAGGAAGCGATGGCCTATATCCGGACGAAGCGCTTCACGCCCAAGGCGGCTGTCAATGCGGCGCTTGCAAGCGTCGGCTCTGCTCCGCTCACGACAGGCATCGGTGCGGATAAGATCTTAAAGCGTCCCGAGATGACCTACCAGACCATGGTCGATGTCCTTGGCTGCCCCGCTTTCGATCCGGAGGCCGTCGAGGAGATGGAGATCACGGTGAAGTACGAGGGCTATATCGCCCGTCAGGAAGCCGCCGTCCAAAAGGCAGCGCGCATGGAAAAGGAAAAGATGCCTGAAGATATCGACTATCTCCATCTGGACGGCATCTCCATCGAAGCCCGCCAGAAGCTCGATCAGATCCGCCCGCTCTCTCTGGGGCAGGCCTCCCGCATCTCCGGCGTCTCTCCGGCGGATATGTCAGTCCTGATGGTCTACGTGAAGCGAATGAAGGGAAATCAGTGACTAGTGACTGGTGACTAGTGATTAGGCTGATGCTGCATCTACCCCCTTCCTCAGGAAGGGGGATGCCCGAAGGGCAGGGGGTTGGCCGAGGAAGGCGGGATTCGCGGTTTGCATACCGCAAGCGAGCATCGCCCTATTTATACTCCGCGGCGCTTCTGATTTTTATGCGCCGCACCATCACTCCTAACTCCTAACTTCTAACTAGAGTGAGCGAGAGGCTTTCAAGCGCAATCAAGGGACGCCCCGCCCCACGGGCTAACCCTGAACCCATATATCACCATTCTCAAGTAATTTTGAAAGGGAAATCAAAATGACAGTTGCAGAAATGATGGAAGCTCTGGGTCTCGCAGCGAATGAGGACGCGGCGAGAAAAATGACAGAGTACAATGCCATGCTGATGGCCATGAACAAGAAAGTGAATCTCACCGGCATCAAAGACGGGGAAGAGAGTCTCATCAAGAACATTTATGACTCCATGACCGTCTATGATCCGGCATATTTTCCGCAGAATGGCCGCGTACTTGACCTTGGCACAGGCGCCGGATTTCCCGGCGTGCCGCTCGCGATCCTGCGTCCCGACATGTACGTGGTGCTCGTGGACTCCATCCAGAAGAAGCTCACCTTCATTGAGGATGCCTGCCGCGAGCTGGGCATCCGGAATGTGAAGTGCGTCCACATCCGTGCAGAAGAAGGCGGCCGCCGCAGAAAGACCCGTGAGTCCTTCGACGTCGTCACCGCCAGAGCCGTGAAGGCGATGCCCGTGATCTCAGAGTGGGCGATGCCCTTCGTTAAGGTCGGCGGCGTCTTCTGCGCCATGAAAGGCCCCGGCGCGGAAGAGGAGCTAAAGCAGGCAGGCCGTATCCTGCGTGAGCTCCATGGCACGCTCGAGGAAAAGAAGGAACTCACCCTCCCCGCCGGCGACCAGCGCGTGATCCTCTATATCAGAAAGACTGCGCCCTGTCCCAAGACCTATCCCAGAAAAGTAGGCATCGCAGAAAAAAAGCCGATCATCGGAGAATAAGAAAAGCGATGTGAAATAACGATCATCTCATTTTCGCGTTCCATCTGCCGCGGGGGACTTGCAGCTCTCATAGGAGTGACCGGGAAACCTTATCCCAGCTGTCTTTCATGCCATAGTCACCCTATCCGCCCCTTTCGGGCACCTTCCCCTAGAGGGGAAGGCTGCGATACGAGAATACCATCTTCTAAAAAAAGGCGGCGAAGCCGCCACGAGAGCCCTGAGCCCTGAATTCTGAACCCTAGTTACCAGTCAACGCACTCCGCTTTTCTCCCTCCTTCCTTTGGAAGGAGGTGCCCCGAAGGGGCGGAGGTTGGCTGCGTGAAGCGATATTTTCACACGCGGGGATGCCAACCCCGCCTCGCTTCGCTCGTCTGCCCCTTCCAGAGGAAGGGGCGAGAATGATTCTTGATCGGGCATCGCCCCACATATAATTGCGGCGAAGCCGCCACGAGAGCTCTGAACCTTGAACCCTGAACCAAATGAAAGCAAAGTAAAAGGGGGCTGTGAAGAAATGGGGATTCATTTCTTCACAGCCCTTTTTTTATGGATTATATTTCTGATACACATAGAAGAGCTTGTCGGACATGAAGGAGATGACATTCTGTCCCTCCAGGATATCGGCCCAATAGTCAGGCATGAAGGCGGTGCCGAAGCGGGCGCCTTCGATGGCTCCTGTCACGGCGGCCGTGGTATTGCTCTTGCCGCCATGGTTGGCAGCGGTGATGAGTGCATCGAGCGGGTCATCGAGCGCGAGGACAGAGTAGATGGCGATGGCGAGGGCTTCATCGGCATTCGCGCCGCTTCCCAGGGAGGCGATGCTGTCGATGTGGTCCCATGTGCCGCTCTTTCCGGCGGGGCGGGCATTCGCCTGCTCGACCGCGGCGGTGAGGAGACCGATGATGCCTGTCGTCTTGTGCTGCTTCGAGAGGAGGACGGTCACACGCTCCAGAGACTTCGGCAGCGTCAGGCCATAGGTGAGACAGGAAATGAGCGCGGCCAGAGCGCCGGCGCTGTAGTAGGCTGTCGGATTGGAATGAGAGAGCGCAGCGAGCTTCACCGCAGTGTCGAAAGCGAGCTTCTCATCACCGGCAAAAAGGAGACCCACAGGGACGGCTCGCATGAGAGCGGCGCTACCCTTGCTGTCATTCACCTTGAGCTTCGTCGAGCCGCGGCCGTCTTTTGAGAAGGCGGAGAGCAGCCCTTCCTCCGGATTGCGGCGGGCGTGCATGAATTTTTCTCGGACGAGGCAGAATTCTCTTTCATGCGGCTGGCGGCGCATCCATGTCTTCTGTCCGCGGCGCGGTTCTTCGCCCGTCTGGCTGTAAAACCAGCGCATGTATCCGCGGTACACCCCTTCCAAGATCTCCAGCTTCTTGGCATCTGCCCATAAGATCCCATCGATCGTTGCCAGTACCATCTGGGTGTTGTCTGACACAGGCGCTAGTTTTCCATTCTTCGCGTCCCGCACCAGCGTGCGCAGCCCGAAGGGCCCGAAGCGGCGCTGGATACGACTGACGGAAAAACTTTGCAGCGGATAACCTAACGCATCACCGCAGGCTCCTCCGAGAAGCGCTCCGCGAAATTGATCTATCCCTGCCATGGTATCCTCCTTTTCTTGAAATACAGCTTTCCCCTGTGGGTGATCCTTGATCGGCGAAGAGAAGCGTCCCGGGCAGGGGATCTCTTCTGCTTCATCACATCCTCCTTGGATAAGCGGCCGGTACCCCGGTCCGCCTTACAGGGAAAGAAAAGTTTCTGACAATCGCTTGCAGAAACCTCGACTTGTGCGGAAATCAGACGCTGATACCCGTACTGTATCATATTGATTCTATTATAGCATAAGGACGAAGGGTTGGAAATGGGGGAACTTCGAGGGGTGGCCGTCCCATCAAGCGGGTTCGAACGTAGGGGTGAGTAGCTTCGAGTGACTAGTGACTAGTCACTAGGAGACATCGGACTCCCGTATCGTCATTTCGAGCGAAGCGAGAAATCTTCCTGGCAGACCGATCAACGAGGGATGCGTGCATATTGCGGCAGTGCAATAAAGATCCCTCGGCTACGCTCGGGATGACGACGGCGCAAAGCACTATCAAAACTTCGCGGTGCTTCCTCATTTTATGCGCCGTACCTTCACTCCTAACTCCTAACTCCTCACTCCTAACTTGATTCGGAAGTTGATTTACATGCCAGTTATTTAGAAAACGCAATACTAGGGATTAGGAGACATCAGATGTTTTTTCGCGTCGCACCATCATTCCTTATTCAAGTGAGACTTTCACCCGAGATGAAAGGGCAGCACGCCCATGGGCTGCTCTTGAACTATCCCCTTGCAGGCTGTGGTAAAATAGAAACAGGTTATTTAATTTTTTGAATATAAGAGTGCCATGACCGGCGACCGGTCACAGATCGCCTCACAAGGAGCATAGACATTACCATGGAATTCAAACCCTTTCGCATAGAAGACAAAGCACGGATCGACAGCTACTTTGCTGTGCATCATTACGAGCAGATCGACTGCACCTTCAATACACTTTTCCTGTGGCAGGATGCGTATCAGACGTCCTGGGCGGAGCAGGACGGCATACTTTTCGTCCGCGCAGGGAAAGGGAAGGATACCTTCTTCATGCCGCCGTTTGCCAAGGAGGAAGAAAATTTCGTACACGGGCTTGCCCTCATCCATGAGGAGTACGACAAGCTGGGACTGCCTTTCCGCTTGAAGTCCGCCTCTTCCTGGGTGACAGAGCAGATCGAACGTCTCGTGCCGGGCAAATATGATTTCATCGAAGATCGGGACAACGAAGAGTATATCTATAGGACGGACGATATGATCCGTTTGCCGGGCAAGAAGCTCCGCATGAAGAAGAACCATCTGAACGGATTCCTTCGCCAGTACGCAGACTATCAGTACGAGGCTATCACAAAGGAGAATCTGGAGGATGCCAAGGTGGGGATCCACGACTGGTTCCTCCGTCACGGAGACATCGAGGAAGAGGAGCAGGCGATGGAGCGCTGCTTTGACAACTGGGATGCGCTCGGCGTGAAAGGTGCGGTCATTCGCATCTACGGCAAGGTCGAGGCCTTCACGAATGGCGATAGCATCAACGAAAAGATGGCGCATATCATTTTCGAAAAAGCAAATCCGGAGATTCGCGGTCTCTATCAGGCGATCAACCGTGATTTCCTCATGCATGAATTTGCGGACACCGAATTCGTAAATCGCGAAGAGGACCTCGGTCTCCCGGGCCTTCGCGAAGCCAAGATGGGCTATCATCCCGATCATCTGACGGAGAAATATGATGTGGTGCTGAAACAGTGACCGGTGACAGGGGAACTTTCGGTCAAAGAGCTTTCATACCAAAGCCCCCTATCCGTCCCTTCGGGGCGCCTGCCCCTAGAGGGTAATTCCATTAAGTTAAGCGGCAGAACGTTCTTGGCTCCCCATCGGGGGAGCTGCCCGAAGG
>ERZ780167.2156-NODE-2156-length-15926-cov-3.465503_pt1 | contig 15926 bp, 17 predicted proteins | sample MGYA00510982_ERZ780167 | MGnify/ENA primary metagenome ERZ780167 (study PRJEB29588, sample SAMEA2146107) | human gut metagenome | biome: human gut; feature: human-associated habitat; material: faeces | place: Denmark | collected 2008/2010 ... | reverse complement strand
ACGCTTCCGCCCCGCTGGAAGGTTTCCAGCAGAATTTGCACGAAATCCTGAATATAATTCTTTGGCTTTTCGTGCAGGCGATTGCCATAGGTGGATTCCATGATGACATAATCCGCAGTATCGGCATACTGTGGGTCACGAATCAAGGGCTGATGGAAGTTCCCAATATCACCGGAGAACAGCAACTTTTTGCTGATGCCGTTTTCCTCCAGCCAGATTTCAATACTGGACGAACCGAGCAGATGCCCCGCATCCAAAAACCGGATTGTAATGCCATCTGCAATGGAAATTTTCTCTCCATAAGGATGCGGAACGAAGTGTTCCAGCGACCCTAATGCTTCCTGCATGGTGTAAAGCGGTGTATAGATATCGCCACCGCTGCGTTTTGCCTTTCGATTCCGCCACTCTGCTTCAAATTCCTGAATGTGGGCACTATCTCGCAGCATAATCTGGCAAAGCGAAACGGTTGCCTGTGTGGCATGAATTCCCCCACAGAACCCGCCTGCATACAACAGCGGCAGCAAGCCAGAGTGGTCAATGTGGGCATGGGTCAAGAATACATAGTCAATTTCCGATGGAGCACAGGGAACACGGATGTTCTCATAGACATCTCTTCCCTGCTCCATGCCGTAGTCAATCAAGATGCGTTTTCCACACGCCTCCAGATAGGTACAGCTGCCGGTGACTTCATGGGTCGCGCCGATGAATTGAACTTTCATGTCTGCACCTCCAAGATTCACGTCTGAACATACTATACCACAATTCGCCGCGCAGTGCAAGGTTTTGACTTTTTTGAATACAAAAACGCGCCCGGTTCTTTGCAGAATCGGGCGTGTTTTGAATAAATCTTAATACTCGGTGGGCTTGATGTGCCAGATTTCCTCGGCGTACTGACGGATGGTGCGGTCGGAGGAGAACTTGGCGGCGGAGGCCACGTTCATCAGGCACTTGCGGCCGAAGGCAATGCGGTCGGCATAGTCCCGGTTGGCCTGGAGCTTGGTGTCGAAGTAGGAAGCGTAGTCCAGCAACAGGAAGTAATGGTCGGCCTGATGCCAGTCGGTGCCGTCCAGCAGAGAATGGAACAGCTCCTTCTGGGCGTCGTCCGTGGGGACGGTGCCGTCCACCAGGGTGTTGATGGCGCGGCGCAGGTCGGCGTTGGAGTCGAAAATATCCCTGGCGTGATAGGTGGGCTTCACGGCATTGATCTCATCCACGGTGTGGCCGAAGATATACTCGTTCTCCCGGCCGGCCTCCTGGGCGATCTCCACATTGGCGCCGTCCAGCGTACCCAGGGTTACGGCACCGTTGAGCATCAGCTTCATGTTGCCGGTGCCGGAGGCTTCCGTACCGGCAGGGGAGATCTGTTCGGAAATGTCGGCGGCGGGGATGATATGCTCGGCGTAGGAGCAGTTGTAGTTCTGAACGAATACCACTTTCAGCTTGTCAGCCACGGTGGGGTCGTTGTTGATCATCTTCGCGACCCGGTTGATATAGCGGATGATGGCCTTGGCACGGGCGTAGCCGGGGGCGGACTTGGCGCCGAAGAGGTAAACCGTGGGATGGAAGTCCGGCAGACGGCCCTCCTTCAGGCGGAAGTAGATGTCCACAATGGACAGAATGTTCATCAGCTGGCGCTTGTACTCGTGCAGACGCTTGACCTGCACGTCGAAGATGAAGTCGGGGTTCAGCGTCACGCCCTCGTGTTTGGCGATGACGGCGCACAGCTGCTCCTTCTTCAGGTGCTTGATGTCGTTGAACTCCACCACGGTCTCGTCGTAGATCTGATCTTTCAGCTCACCGATGAGGTCGAGGTTCTTCAGGAAGTCGCCGCCCACCTTTTCCCGCAGCATGGCGGTCAGCTCGGGGTTGCACAGACCCAGCCAGCGGCGGGGGGTGATGCCGTTGGTCTTATTCTGGAACCGCTCGGGGAAGGCGTAGTACCAGTCCTTGAAGCAGTCGTCCTTCAGAATCTGGGTGTGGATTTCCGCCACGCCGTTGATATAGGAGCCGACGTAAATGGACAGGTTCGCCATGTGGGCGGTGTTGTCTTTCACGATGAACAGACCCGGATGCTCCCACTTGAGCTTCTGGTCAATGCGGCAGATGATGTCCACGATCTCGGGAACCACGCTGCGCATCAGATCCAGCGGCCACTTTTCCAGTGCCTCGCCCATGACGGTGTGGTTGGTGTAGGAGAAGGTCTTCTGAGCGACATTGAAGGCATCGTCAAAGCTCATGCCCTCCGCCATCAGCAGGCGGATCAGCTCGGGGATGGACATGGCGGGATGGGTGTCGTTGAGCTGCACCGCGTAGAACTCGGCGAAGCGGCTCAGGTCGCTGCCGTGGGCAATTTTGAAGGTGCGCAGCATATCCTGCAGGGACGCAGAGGACAGCACATACTGCTGCTTGATGCGCAGGCGCTTGCCCTCCCATGTGGAGTCGTTGGGGTACAGGACGCGGGTGATGTCCTCGGCCTTGTTTTTGGCGTCCAGGGCGCGCAGGTAGTCCTGATTGTTGAAGGCGTTGAAGTCCAGCTCCTCCTCGGCCTCGCACTGCCACAGGCGCAGTGTGCCCACGTTCTCGGTGCCGTAGCCGATGACGGGAACGTCGTAGGGAACGGCCAGAACGGTATGGTCGGGGAACTTGACCTTCACGGTGTGGTTATAGCGGCGGAAGGACCAGGGGTCGCCGAACTTTGTCCAGTCGTCGGCGTTCTCCACCTGACTGCCGTCGGCGTCAAAGCTCTGCTTGAACAGGCCGAACTTGTAGCGCAGGCCGTAGCCGGACAGGGGAATATCGGTGGAAGCGGCGCTGTCCAGGAAGCAGGCCGCCAGACGGCCAAGACCGCCGTTGCCCAGAGCGTCGTCCTCGATGTCCTCGAGAATCGCCAGGTCGACCCCGTGCTCGGCAAACAGTTCCTTCATCTCGTCCAGAATGCCCAGGTTGAACAGGTTGGAATACACCAGACGGCCGATCAGGTACTCGGCGGAGATGTAATACGCCTTGCGATTGGGCATACGGGTCTTCTTGGAATGGCTCCAATCGTCGGAAATGGCCATCATAACAGCCTGACCCAGCGCTTCATGCAGCTCCTGAGGGGTCGCCTCCTGCAAAGAAACGTCGTAGGTGTACTTGAGCTGTGCCTCTGTCCATTTCAGGATGTTCAGACAGTTGTTGTTCATGTTAGCTCTCCATTCTTAAAGTGGGTGCGCCGCTGTGGCTTTGTGATACGGTTTCGTCCAGACCAACTTCTGATAGTATATCATATTCCGATCAGCATGTCCAGTTGAAACCGACCCGAAAACGGCAAACAGGAAACTTTTTGCCGGCATCCGTCTGAGCGTGGGTACTCCGGAGGAAATCCGGGGGAAGACGCCCCTGCGGCGGTGGAAAAACGGCAGTTTCGGAAATTTGAAACGTTTCCAATTCTTGCAGATTCCTATTTAGAATAATACTATTTTCCCATTTTGTCAAGTAAAACCGGATGTAATATCAGACATAACATTTTTTTTGCCGGGTTTTATGGATTCTGCCCGTTTTGGAAGGCCCCTATACCCCGCCCCCCGGCAATGTTAAAAGCACGTTCACATTTCGTCTATTTACTTTTCCCCGGAAGAATGGTATAATGAAAAACCATAGCGGAAAGGAGGCGGTTGTTTGAGCCGGTTTTTGGATGAATTAAAGGACTTCTGGAAAAAAGGCGACATATTTCTGCTGATCCTGTGCCTGATCGTGTCCGGCTTTGGCTGCGTTTTCATTGCCAGCGCCACTTCCGCCGACAAGTTTGGCGGCAATCTCCAATATATTATCATTCAGCTGGCGGCTACCGGTCTGGGCGTCATGATGTACGCGCTGGTGTCCTCCATCGATCTGGACTTTCTCTCGGAACACCGGATGGTGATGGTGGCTTTCAACTGTGCGCTGCTTCTCATGCTGATAAGCCCCCTGGGAACCGACCACAACTCCGGTAACCGAAGCTGGATCAACCTGGGCTTTATCAGCGTTCAGCCCGCCGAGGTCTGCAAGATCACCTATGTCGTTATTATGGCGTCGGTCATGTCGGCGCACCAGAACCGGATATCCAGTCTGCCGTCCGTCATGCACATGTGCCTTCACCTGGGACTGCTGGTGGGACTGAACATGGTGCTGTCCGGCGACGCGGGCGTTTCCCTGATCTTCGTGTTTATCTTCATCGGCATGGCCTTCGGCGGCGGTGTCAGCCTGTGGTGGTTCGTCCTGGCCATCGGCCTGATCGTGGCGGCGTTCCCGATCCTGTGGCAGTTCCTCGGCGAGTACCAGCAGAACCGGTTTCTGATTCTGGTTGACGACACCATCGACCCCATGGGCATCAACGAGCGCTATCACTCCATGATGAACCTGCGCTCCCTCACCGGCGGCGGCCTGACGGGACAGGGACTGTTCAACGGCAACCGTACCCAGAGCGGCAGCCTGTTCGCCCAGCACACGGACTATATTTTCTCGTCCATGGGCGAGGAGCTGGGCTTCGTGGGGTGCCTTGCGATCATGATTATGGAAATGGCCATCATCGCCCGGTGCATCTATGTGGGCATGCACTGTCAGGATTATATGCGCCGGCTGGTATGCTACGGCGCCGCGTCGGCGCTGATGTTCCAGGTGATGATCAACACCGGCATGTGCATCGGCGTCATGCCCGTTATCGGTCTGACCCTGCCACTGATCAGCTACGGTGGTTCTTCGGTGGTTACGATCTACGCCATGCTCGGACTTGTCTCCGGTGCCCACGCGCGACCACAAAGTCTGAGCCATGAACGATACGTACAGCCATACAGGTAAACAAGCCTCATGCGCCCCGTCCTTTTCAGGGCGGGGCGCAAAAAGAAAAAAGGAAATTCCGGAAAAAGTGGTTGACTTTCCAGAAAAACGTGGTATAATAAGCTCTGCTTCGGTATGGAGGCATAGCTCAGCTGGTTAGAGCGCATGCTTCACACGCATGAGGTCACAGGTTCGAGTCCTGTTGTCTCCACCAGGTATTATATAGAGGATTTGTGTAACGGTAGCACACCGGACTCTGACTCCGTTTGCGGGGGTTCGAATCCCTCATCCTCTGCCAGGTCCACTGTAGTCGTAAGATTACAGTGGACTTTTTTTGCATCAAGGGCGCTCCGCTTTCATCGGAGCGCCCTTGATGCTTCATTTGATTGCCGCGCTGTTGTTCAGCAGCAGCGTGCTGTAGAGAAACAGCACGTCCTGACCGTAAAAGTCCAGAAACTGCCCCAGATAGTCGCTTCGGACGTACCGAAGGTCTACCAGCGTCACCTTGGCGTAGTCGTTTACCAGCAGCGGAACGATGCTGCTTCCGAAGGAATCCCGGAAAACGATCAGCTCCCGGCCGGTGGCCGCGTTGGGGTTTTCGATGGTCAGCAGACTCCGGGCACCGGAGAGATACACGTCGTACAGATCTCTGCTGTCCAGCTTGGTCATGTCGTAGACAGCGGTGGTTTCTCCCGTTTCGTAGTCGTACACCCGGCAGTCGCCCAGAAGCGCGCTTTTCAGCAGGTACAGGGTATCCGGCTGCATGGGCAGCGCCGCCTGACCGTAGTACACGCCGTAGAAGGGCTTTTCCAGCGGGGTGACGGTGTAATCCTCCTGCCGGGGAGAAGACACCCCCAGCGCCTGACACAGCGCCTGTGCCGCCGGGAGCAGACGTTCCTGCCGCCAATGGGTATCGGTGCGGTAATAGTCCTGAATGGACAGGCTGTCCGTCAGGCGGATGGGAGACGCCCAGGGCGTTCCGCCCTCCACCATGGCAAAGAGCCGGTCATAGTCCAGGGACAGCTGCCCGGCGGACTGCGCCAGATAGTAGCCCTTGTCCGGGACGATGGCAAGGTAAATTCTGGAATCGGTGGAGGAAAGATAGGTTTCGTATACGCTGCTGAACCGCTCCAGTGCGTGGTTGACCGAGGCTTCGCTCAGGGGATATTCCTGTGCCGCAGCATAGCCTTGGGAGATATAAATGCCGCTTTTGTCGCTTTGCCGCAGGACGAAGCGGTGGAACAGGGATTTCGCCTCGCGGAAAGTATCCCGCAGGGGGAACTGATCCAGACTGGCGTCCTCAAAATCCGTCATGAAGCTGCCGTCCAGCAGCGTCTTTGTCTGAATGGCAGGCTTCTGTGCCAATTGGCGGCGCTCCGCGACGGAAATGTCCCGGCTGGGCGCCAGCCATGCCCACGCAGCCAGCACCGCCCAGACGGCCGCCACGGTGATCGCGCAAATTCGATTTTTCATACTGCAGCCCCCTTAAAACCGGAAATACAGGAACGGGCTGAAGGAGCCATCCACCAGATAGGCCGTGCAGACGATCAGCAGCGCCAGCATTGCCGCGGCTTCCAGCACGACGCCCGCCTTCGTTCCGTCCATGCGCCGCGCCGCGTTTTTCACCACTGGCGTGGAGCCGAGAATGCCCAGCACGAACAGGACGGCATAGCTTTTCAGGTAGTACAGCGCTTCGGCGGAGGTCAGGCTCAGGCTGCCGAAGCCGAACAGTCCGGCAAAGTCCTGCCCCGCCTGCGCAAGACTGTCCGCGTTGAACAGCACAAAGCTGAGGATTACCGCCAGCAGCACATAGCCATGGCGCAGGACGCCCGGCAGCCTTTGCAGGACGGGAATCCACTTTTCCGCCAGCAGAAGCGCGGCAAACAGCAGCCCCCACAGCACGAAATTCCACGCCGCGCCGTGCCACAGCCCCGTAAGCATCCACACGGTGAGGATGTTCAGAACCCACCGCCAGCGGCTGACCCGGCTGCCGCCCATGGGGATATATACATAGTCCCGGAACCAGCTGCCAAGGCTGATATGCCACCGCCGCCAGAACTCCGTGACGCTTCCCGAGAGGTAGGGGTAGTTGAAATTCTCCACAAAATGGAACCCCAGCACCCGCCCAAGACCGATGGCCATGTCGGAATAGCCGGAAAAATCGAAGTAAATGTTCAGGGTGAAGGCCACGGCGTACATCCAGTAAAACAGGACGGATTTTTCGCCGCTCTGTCGGAACAGCCGGATCAGCAGGGCAAAGTTATCCGCAAGGATGACCTTTTTCCCCAGCCCTACCAGAAACCGCCGCAGACCCACCGCCGCGTTTTCCCAGCTGTGCTCCCGGTGCTCCAGCTCCCGTGCGATGTCCGCATAGCGGACGATGGGGCCTGCAATCAGCTGGGGGAACAGGGCGACATACGCGCCGAAGTTGATGAGGTTCTTCTGTGCCGGGACGCTGCCGCGATAGACGTCGATGGTGTAGCTCAGGCACTGGAAGGTGTAAAAGCTGATGCCGACGGGCAGCGCAAGATGAAGCAGCGGAATTTTCAGGCCGGTGACGGCGTTCAGACTGCCGATGAAGAAGTCCGCGTACTTGAAAACCCCCAGCAGCCCCACGCTGATGACAATGGACGCCAGCAGCCAGCGCTTTTTCCGCTTCCGGGAGCGTTCGATGCCCAGGCCGCAGACGTAGCACAGCAGGATGGTGAACGCCATCAGGGGCAGCAGCCGCAGCTCCCCCCAGCCGTAAAAAATCAGGCTGGCAAGGAGCAGAACGGCGTTTTTCCCCTTCCGGGGCGTGAGAAAATACACCGCCAGCACCGCCGGGAGGAAATAATATAGGAAGGGAATGCTTGAAAAAACCATAGGCGTGTTCGCTCCTGAGAACTCTTATAAAAATGGCAGCGATGGAATCGCTGCCATTTTGGAAACCTTAAATCACAAATTCGGGTTCGCCGACGACCTTGCCGAAGGCGTCCACAAAGGACTGGGCGGTGAGGTCGTAGCTGGTGTCCAGCATAATGAGCATCACCACGTCACGGTAGCCGGTGACCAGCATGTCGTCCGCTTCCACGCAGACCCACTTGCGGGGGTTGATGCCGGACTTCATGGCTTCGGCGACGGACTTGATGTCCTCACCCGGCGCGACCCGCACCATGACCATGGAAAAGGCGATGGAGCCGATCATCGGCTCGAACACCGCGGCCTCCGTCAGTACGCCGGCGTTATCCAGACCGGTGTTGCTCTTGATGGCCCACTGCCCTTCCTCGCTGGTGTCGGTGAGGTCGATGGTCTCGACGCCGCCGTCGAACTCCACCGGCTGCTGGGCAACGATTTCGTTCAGCAGCTCCTCCACGGTTCCCTCCACCTTGTCGGGGGAGGTGGTTTCCGTGGGCTTGGATCCGGCACAGCCGGAAAGCAGGGACAGCGCCATGGCTGCCGCCAGAATTGCAGTTAAAACTCTTTTCATGTTTCATTTCCTCCTGAAATTATTTCGGGTAAATCGTCTCTTCCAATAAGCATGCCCCAAAAACAGCAGGAGCATACCGGCGGCCGCGCCTCACTGGCGAGCAGGTGGACGAGCACGTCGTCCCGGCCGATGTTGGCGCTGCGGCCGGGGACGAAGGCCTGGATGGTCTCGTCGATGCAGGCAGCGGCCACGCCCAGGGCGAACGCCGGAAGCCGCTTTTTTCCCAGCATCCCGAACAGCCAGCCAAGCAAAAGTCCCAACGCGCCAAATTCGGCAAAATGGGCGCACTTTCGCAGCAGGCCGTCGCCGCCGGAGGGAACCGCTTCGCCGGGGGGAAACAGGCCGTCCAGAAACGCTTTCAGCGAGCCGCTGATCTGTCCGGAGACTTCCGCCGGGAGCAGGGAATTGCCCCAGATAAAGACCAGATTGCAAAGCAGAAGCACAGTACACAGCGTCATGCGGCGCTTTGTGCGCTTCACGCCAGAACCCCCAGATGCTCCAGCAGGATCTTCACGCCCAGCAGAATCAGAATGACGCCGCCGGCAAACTCGGCCTTTTTCTCATACCGGCTGCCGAACACGTTGCCGATCTTCACGCCCAGAGCGGACAGCAGGCAGGTGCAGATACCGATAAACGCCGCCGCCAGCCAGATGTTCACGCTGCCGACCATGGCAAGGGAAATGCCGACGGCCAGCGCGTCTATGGAAGTCGCCACGGCCATGAGAAACATGGTCCTGACGGACAGGTCGGCGTCCTTTTCCGGGTCGTCGCCGGATTCGTCTTCCTTCTCCAGCGCTTCCTTCAGCATGTTGATGCCGATGATGACCAGCAGACCGAAGGCGACCCAGTGGTCGAACGCTTCAATGGCTTCGGCAAACAGCGAGCCAAGGAAAAAGCCGGTCACGGGCATCAGCATCTGGAAGCCGCCGAACCAGAGTCCGCAGGTCGCCTCCGCCTTCAGCGTTGCCTTTTTCATGGCAAGACCCTTGCATACGGATACCGCGAAGGCGTCCATACTCAGCCCCACCGCCAGCAAGAACAGTTCTCCGATTCCCATAAAAAATCCTCCGTACCGAATACATGTCAGCACAGAAGACGCGAAGAGACTGTGCCGGCCTGCAAAAGTCTCGTCATTTCAGGCTGAACCGGGGCCTCACCAGTATGTCGATTCAGTCCCGCGTTGTGCGCCGACCACTCCCTCTTCACGGCGCATTATAACAAAGATTCCTCCGCTCGTCAAGGCGAAGCGGAGGAATACACAGTTATTTTACAAATGGCTCATTGCCCATTCCACGACCAGCACCGCGGCGCTGCTGCTGAGGGCAACCACGATCAGACTCTTGCCCCGGTAGGCCAGAATCACCGCTACCACCAGCGCCGCCGCACCGCTTAAGATAGAAGCGGTGCTGCTGAGGATGGAGGGGAACGTCATGGCCGTCAGGCAGCAATAGGGAACGTAGTACAAAAACGAGCGCAAAAAACGGCTCTTAATGGGCTTGCGGAAGATCGTCATGGGCAGGACGCGGATGAGGTAGGTCGTCAGCGCCATGGCGAGGATGTACAGATAAATGTTCATGCCGCTTCCCTCTCTTCCTTCACCGGGAACAGCGCGGCGCAGATGGCGGCGGCTGCCACGGTGCAGACCACGATGGACAGTCCCGGGGAAACGGTTTTCAGTCCCGGCGTCCAGGAAAACAGGCTGCTGAAGATCAGCGCCAGCACCACCGCGACAAAAATGTCCCGGTTCTTCTTCGCGGGGGGCACCACGATGGCGATGAACATGCCGTAGAGCATGACCCCCAGCGCCGTCCGGATGGAGAGCGGCAGGATCGACCCGGCCAGTGCGCCGCACAGCGTCCCCAGCGTCCAGCCGATAAAGGGCAGCGTCCCCAGCCCAAGCAGGAACGGCACCGTCAGGGGTGCTTCCCGCGCCATGGCCAGGGCGAAAATTTCATCCGTATTGAAAAACGCGATCAGAAGCCGGGGCAGCAGGCCGATCTTCTCGCCCATCCGCTGGCTCAGCGCCAGACTCATCAGGGCGTAGCGGCTGTTGATGACCAGCTGCGTCAGCACCATTTCCCACAGCGTGGCGGCGGCGACGATGAGGGTCAGCCCCGCGAACTGCCCCGCGCTGGTCAGATTCGTGGCGGAGATCAGCACCGCGTCCAGCGTTTTCAAGCCCTGCGACACGGCCATGGCGCCGAAACCGAAGCTCACCGAAAAATATCCCATCCCCACAGGCAATCCACGGTTGACGCCCACGCGGTATTCATTGTTGTTCATAAATAACACTTCTCTATGTCTCTTTTTTCCGGCAAACGCCGCCGGATGGTCAGCGGACGCCCTGATATTCCATCAGCTCCAGAACGTCCTGTCCCCGTTTGGTCAGCGCCATGCTGCCCCGGACGGGACTGGCGTCATAGGCGGGGGTATGGTAATCTTTCAGGGGCTTGTCATAGTCAAGGGAAATCAGGCCCTTTTTCTCCAGACATTGCAGCAGAAGCTCTTTTCCCGGCTCCTCCGGGAAAACCGGCGCTTCCTTTTCCTGAATCACCGGCAGAAAGGCGCACTCTCCCAGCCGGTGCAGAAAGCGGATCTCTTCTTCCGTAAGCTCCAGCTCCAGACCGCACCCGGAGCAGCCGCCGCTACATCCGCCGCAGGATTCACATTTGCTCATATTGGTGTCCTCCCGTTTCTTTCAGGGTATCATAGCAGATGGGCGGCAAAATGTCAAATTGTCCGCACGCTCGACGCGCCCCTTGCGCTTTTTTCAAAATTAGGGTATACTATAGGCACAGAAAAATACCAAGGAGGAATTGTTATGTCCGTCATGCACATTACGAAGGCCAACTACGACGAGCTGGTGAAAAACAGCGATAAGCCCGTGCTGCTGGATTTCTGGGCGCCCTGGTGTGGCCCGTGCCGGATGGTCGGCCCCATTGTGGAGGAGATCGCCCAGGAGCGGGAGGACATTGCCGTGGGCAAGATCAACGTGGACGAGGAAGTGGAGCTTGCCATGGAATTCGGCGTCGCCAGCATCCCCACGCTGGTGGTCGTGGAACACGGCGAGGTCATGAACAAGGCCATCGGCTACATGCCGAAGGCAGAGATCGAGGAACTGCTGGGCTGACACGGCAGACCCCATAGGAACGTTCAGGCGGCGCTTTTAAGCGCCGCCTGAATTTTTTACTTTTTGTGCTGGTAATAGTACTGCTTGATGGCTTGGAACGACTCGTCGCTGATGACGTGCTCGATCCGGCACGCATCGTCGGTGGCGGTCTTTTCGTCCACACCCAGACGGATCAGCAACTCCGAGAGCACCGTGTGGCGCTCGTAGATGGTTTCCGCCAGCTTTTTCCCGGAATCCGTCAGCGTGATCGCGCCGTCTTTTTCCATGAGGATATACCCGCCCTCCCGGAGAATGCCCATCGCGCGGGAAACGCTGGGCTTGGAATACCCCAGATATTCGCTGACGTCAATGGAGCGGACATACCCGCTTTTCTTCGCCAAAACCAGTATAGCCTCAAGATACATTTCACCCGATTCCCGGACAGTCATTCGGCTCATCTCCTTTTTATAAGGATATCACACTTTCCCGCTGAATGCAAGCGGCGGATCTCCGGAAAAGAGAAAATCCCGTGGGGTGTTCGGGGGGGCTGTGGAATGTTCACAAATTTTCACTGCCATTTTCTACGTTTTGGCAAGGCGATTCTGCGGGTTTCCGGTTAATGGCGATCAGGACAGCGCCGAAATATTTGCGCTTGCGGAGAAAGTCTGCGAGGCTGCCGCCGTAGTTGTCCGCACTGGTGGAGTTGCGGTAGGTGTTGTAGCCGACGAAGCCCCCGGCGGTGTGGTGCAGCGCCACGAAGTGCGCGCCGAAGCGGTATTTATTCCGCCAGTGGTAGAACAGGATGCAGGCGTCCGCGTTTTTTGCCGCCTCGTCGAAGCGTTTGGTGTCCACGACGATCTTCACGGGGAAGCCCCACTTCCGGAAGCACACCGCAGGCCCCCAGAAGGAGGTGCCGGTGTTGCCGTGGATCAGGGGCAGCTGCCATTCGTAGTAGCGGATCAGCGCCGGGATGTCCGTTTTGTACCCCAGAATTTGCAGGGCGTTCCAGGTGGCGACCCATCCGCATCCAACGTCCGCCGAGGCACGCAGGCCATAGCGGTACTGTTCCTTGGAAATGTCGTGCTGATTGTAGATAAAGTCGTTCATAGCTGATGCTCCGTGACCGGGTGCTCCGCAATGTAATCGTCCAGAATGCCCGCCGCCGTCATGACCATATGGGCGCAGGGGCGGGTCTTGTAAAATTCCGCCGTGCGGGGCGTGGGGTTGGGGTCGGAGGGCGGGTTGCTCAGAATTTCCCGACAGATAATGCTGCCGATCTCCTCCCGGAACTGCCCCGCAAGGTTCTGCACCAGCCGGTAATGGGCTTTTTTGTTCACGTCGTTCTCGCCGGGGTCGTCATAGCCGTACAGAAGCCCCGCCACCATCAGCATCCCGCTGACCGCACCGCAGACCTCCCGCATCCGCCCCATGCCGCCGCCGAAGGAGGACGCCAGCTTCGCCGCGAAGCTCTTTTCAAGCCCCGTTACGTCGCTGAAGGCTTCCAGCACCGCCTGGGCGCAGTTGCTGTCGGATAAAAAGAGCTCCGCCGCCAATTCCCTGTGATCCATCGCTGTTTCCTCCGTATATTTGATAGAACCAGTTTACCGGGAGAAGGGGCAAATGTCAAGCCGGGATTCGCGCACAGATGGGCGACATGTGCCGGATTCACCGAAATGGAATGGTAGGGTTCGCTTCTGATTTGGAAGATTATACAAAAAACGCGGATGCACCGAAAAAGCTATTGACAATCGGAAACCGCGATGCTAGGATACACTCAAAATTGAATCGCTTGATAGAGGCGCGGTACTCATCAGTACCCTCCGGCAAGGTCGTGCAGCCGCCGAAGGGGAAAGGGATCACCGCCGAAGTGTGGGAAATCTGCCCGGGTTTTTCATGCTGGGTCGTCAGAGAACATCTGCCGGACTGTCACAAAAATCTTTGTGAAGCGCTATCATTGGCTGTTCGGATCACTCCTTTCTTTTTGTGGGGTCTCCGCATTTCCATGGACCGCTTTCCAAAGCGGTTCATTTTTTAATGCAAAAAAGAAAGGTCGATCCCAAAATGAAGAAGTTCGTATCCGTTATCCTGTCCCTGCTCATGGTCCTGTCCATGACCGCCTGTGGAAGCTCTGCTTCCGACGCTCCCGCCGCTTCCGCCGCACCCACTGCGGCCAGTTCCGTGGTTCTCTCCGGCGTGGAGGACGGCGTGCTCACCGTGGGCATGGAGTGTGCCTACGCCCCCTACAACTGGACCCAGATGGACGACTCCAACGGCGCTGTTCCCATCGCCAACAACCCCGGCGCTTATGCCAACGGCTATGACGTCATGATCGCCAAGAAGATCTGTGAGGCCAACGGCTGGGAGCTGGAGATCATGGCCATCGGCTGGGACGGTCTGGTTCCCGCGCTGAACGCCGGTCAGCTGGACGCCGTCATTGCCGGTCAGTCCATGACCGAGACGCGGCTTCAGGAAGTTGACATGGCAGGCCCTTACTTCTACGCTTCCATCGTCTGCGTCACCCGGAAGGATAGCCCCTTGGCCTCCGCCACCGGCATTTCCCAGCTTTCCGGCTCCTGCACCGCTCAGACCGGCACCATCTGGTATGACACCTGCCTGCCCCAGATCGAGGGCGCGCAGCTGATGCCCGCTTCCGAAACGGCTCCGGCCATGGTCATGGCCGTCACCTCCGGCACTGTGGATTACATCTGCACCGATATGCCCACCGCTATGGGCGCCTGCGCCACCTACGACAATCTGGTGATTCTGGACTTCTCCGGAAGCGAGGACAATTTTCAGGTAGACGCCGGTGAGATCAACATCGGTATCTCCGTGGTCAAGGGCAACACCACCCTGCTGGACGCCATGAATGCGGTCCTCAGCGGAATGACCGTGGAGGACATGAACCAGATCATGAACGAGGCGATTGCCGTTCAGCCCGCGATCTGAGGTGCCTCATGGATAAGCTTGCAAAACTCACGACCGACATCGGGAAGCTGTGGGAGACGTACTCCGGCGCTTATTTTACCGGCATCCGGAACACGCTGGTTCTGGCGGTGGTCGCGACCCTGATCGGCTGCGTGATCGGCCTGCTGTGCGGCATTCTCAACACCATTCCCTATACCCGGCAGGACCCGCCGGTCAAGCGCTTCTTCCTGAAGTTGCTGCGGGCGCTGATCCGGATTTACGTGGAGGTGTTCCGGGGAACGCCCATGGTCTTACAGGCGGTGTTCATCTTCTACGGCCTGCCCTACTTCACCGACGGCGCGGTGGCCTTCAAGGGAATGGGCGGCATCTGGGTGGCAGCCATCATCGTGGTGTCCATCAACACCGGCGCGTACATGGCCGAGTCCGTCCGGGGCGGCATTATTTCCATTGACCCCGGCCAGACCGAGGGCGCGAAGGCCATCGGTATGACCCATGTGCAGACCATGGTGAACGTCATCATGCCTCAGGCGCTGCGGAACATCATCCCCCAGATCGGCAACAACTTTATTATCAACATCAAGGACACCTCCGTGATGTTCGTTATCGGCTTCGTGGAGTTTTTTGCCACCCATCGGAACATTGTGGGCGTCAATCTGCTGTATTTTCCCTCAGCCGTGATCGAGATGGCGGGGTATCTGATGCTGACGCTGGCGGCGTCTTTCCTGCTGCGCCTGCTTGAAAAGCGGCTGGACGGCAGCGACAATTACGAGCTGGTCAGTACGGACTCTTTGGCCATGAGCGCCGGTACCTATTCCCACCCCAGCCGCAAGACGCCCTTCGACGAGCGCAGCGGCGAGTTTGGTTCCGGAAGACCGAAAGGAGAATATTAATATGGAAGAAGTGATTTTACAGGTCAACCACCTTTCCAAGTCTTTTGGAAGCCATGAGGTTCTCCGGGACATCGACTTTACCGTTAATAAAGGCGACGTGACCTCCATCATCGGCGCCTCCGGCTCCGGAAAAAGCACGCTGCTTCGATGCATCAATCTGCTGGAAACGCCCACCTCCGGCGAGGTCTGCTACCACGGCAAGAACGTGGCTGGGCGGGGCGTCAACGCGCCGGCCTACCGCGCCCATGTGGGTATGGTGTTTCAGTCCTTCAATCTGTTCAACAATATGACGGTGCTGGAAAACTGCATGGTCGGTCAGGTGAAGGTGCTGAAGCGGAGCCGGGAGGAAGCCCGGGCTCACGCCATGACCTATCTGGAAAAGGTGGGCATGGCGCCCTACATCAACGCCAAGCCCCGGCAGATCTCCGGCGGCCAGAAGCAGCGGGTGGCCATTGATCCGGAGGTGCTGCTGTTCGACGAACCCACCTCCGCCCTGGACCCGGAGATGGTGGGCGAGGTGCTGAACGTCATGCGGTCTCTTGCGCGGGAAGGGATGACCATGCTGGTGGTGACCCACGAGATGGCCTTCGCCCGGGACGTGAGCAATCATGTGGTGTTTATGAGTCAGGGCGTCATCTGCGAGGAAGGCGTACCCTCCGAAGTGTTTGGAAACCCGCAGAAGCAGGAAACAAAGGATTTCCTCGCCCGGTTCCGCAGCGCCTGATACTGAAAAGAGTTA
>ERZ780167.2138-NODE-2138-length-16027-cov-10.522226_pt1 | contig 16027 bp, 15 predicted proteins | sample MGYA00510982_ERZ780167 | MGnify/ENA primary metagenome ERZ780167 (study PRJEB29588, sample SAMEA2146107) | human gut metagenome | biome: human gut; feature: human-associated habitat; material: faeces | place: Denmark | collected 2008/2010 ... | reverse complement strand
TCCTGGGCTGCCGGTTACATCAGCTACTGCGCCAATGCCGAGCTGGTCAAGGGCTATCCCGATGGCACCTTCAAGCCGTCCGGCAACGTGACCGGCTATGAAGTCCTCGCCATGATCCTGCGTGTTGTCGGTTACGACAAGAACAACGAGTTCTCCGGCGCTGACTGGGCCCTGAACGTCGCCAAGTATGCTGAGTCCCTCGGCATCCTCGACAACGTCGACAAGTCCACCGACCTCAGCGCTCCCGCTTCCCGTGAGCTGGTTGCTGAGCTCCTGTTCCAGGCCATCCAGGTCCCGACCGTGACCTACACTCCCGCTTTCGGCTATCAGGCCGATAAGGTCCAGAAGCTCGAGCAGGTCTCCATCGGCTACAAGAACTTCAAGCTCGCTTCCGACGACAGCGAGGATGCTTGGGGCCGTCCCACCACCAAGTGGTACAAGGACAGCGACAAGGATCTCAAGTTCGACTCCTTCGAGGACACCTATGCTGAGGTCACCGCTACCCCGAAGGCTACCTTCAACGTTGAGACTTCCCAGTGCGACATCTGCGAGGCTCTCGGTGTGAAGAAGACCACCACTGTTGTTGACACCTACACCAACGGCAAGCTCGACACCAAGGATGTGACCTACACCGCTACCGCCACCAAGGCTATGGTCGGTGCTCAGGGCGAGCAGATCGAATTCTACCAGAACGCTGACGGCGATTATCGTCTGGTCGTGATCGACACCTATCTCGCTTACGTCAACGAGGTTGTTACCGAGAAGACCGACAGCAAGAACCACATTACCCGCGACGCTTACATGAGCCTCGACGTTTACAAGACCTCCAGCGATCCCGTTACCCTCTATGTCAAGGGCAATGACTACGCTGAGGAAGACTGGGTTCTCGTCAACGTGAACGACGAAGTCGATGTCAGCATCATCCGCACCACCAACAAGGCTGCTCAGGAGTCCGATCTCGTTGAGATCGTTGCCAAGGCTGAGTCCTTCGAGGGTGCTCAGACCGAGACCTATCTCAAGTCCACCAAGCGCACCATCGACAAGAAGGACTACGATGTTGCCGACAACTTCTACAAGGACGATGCCGGCCTTGACGGTTCCGTCAAGTACACCTGGTTCCTCGATCAGTTCGGCAACCTCATCGGTAACGATGATGTTGACACCACCAGCTACGCTGTTCTCAAGAGCATCAAGTTCGTCGACAAGAACGATGGCGCTGCTGAGGCTGTCCTCGTTTATCTGGACGGCACCGAAGAGACTGTGAACGTCAAGAGCATCGACGGTCTGTCCGTTGCTGTTGATCCTGAAGAAGACTCTGAAGCAGCTACCAAGACTGTTGTCTCCGCTCTGGATTCCAACAAGGAGTTCACCGGTGACTTCTCCAAGGACTTCAACGATGCTTCCGCTGAGGTTGGCGACACCTATAAGGACGCCGAGTTCAGAGCTGAAGAGAAGCAGGCGAATGGTAGCTGGACTGTCACCTCCGCTGAGGCTCTCGTCTCCACCTATGCCAAGTACAACAAGGCCTACAACGGTATGGCTCTGTACAAGGTCGAGACCGACAAGGACGGCGATGTGAGCCTGCAGGGCTACAACACCATCGGCTACATTGATAACGCCACCATCAAGAACGATGCTGCTGTTATCGTTGCTTCCAACGACACCACCGCCACGAGCAGCAACACCAAGCTTGCTCTCGACAACAACACCAAGTTCATCGTTCGTGAGACCGATGACGACGGCAACTACGTCTACAACACCGAGTACACCCTCAAGACCCTGCCCGACTACGCCAACAAGAGCGTTGAGGCTTACTACACCATGGAAGGCAACTTCGTCAACCGCGTTTACATCAAGAACGCCACTGACGCTGCTGAATTCCCCGCTTACGTCTTCGTTCCCACCGGCGCTGACAAGTATGTCAAGCACGTTGTTGGCGAGGGCGACACCTACTGGGCTTACGTCTACATGAACGGCGAGCTTGAGTACATCAAGACCAGCTATGAGAACGCTTTGACGCTGGCTCATAACGAAGGCAAGCTCTTCGCAGTTGAGTGGAACAAGAATCTGAGCGACAAGTACGGCTACGCCTCCACCGTGACGCTCGTCACCGAGGCCACCGATACCGCCGCCAACGCCTGGACGGCTGACGACAACAGCGACTATGTCACCACTTGGGACATCAACGCTGATGGCGACACTATTGTTTCCGACTTCGTTTGGAGACTGACTGCGGACACCAAGATCATCCGTGCTGACGGCAAGGAAATGAACAACAGCGATCTGAGCAAGATCGGCGCTCGTGAGTTCGAGAGCCTCGGCATTTGGATTGTCTCCGCTAAGAGCGACTTCGAGGGCAAGGCTGCTGTCGTCTACGTCGGCGAGAAGCTCGGCGACGAGGCTGCTGCTACCGTCTATGTCAACGATGAGACTGTTAAGTTCGAGCAGACCGCTACTCCGTTCTCCGCTACTGTGACTGGCGACCTTGGCGCTGCTGCCAAGGTTACCGCCGAGGCTGCTGACAAAAACGCGGTCGTCACTATCTAATAAGGTCTTCGGCGAGAGCAAGCAGGCTACCGTTACCGTCGTCTCTGAGGATGGCACCGCGACGAACGTCTACACTGTGACCCTCGGTGTTGAGGCGGCTAAGGATGCTACTGTCAAGTACGTCCTCAAGGCTAACGTCAACGGTCAGGTTGAGACCTACGAAGGCACTTGGACTGGTAATGCCGGTACCTATTCCGGTCAGGAATTCGCCACGATCAGAAGCACTTATTTCCCCACTTTCGTGACGCCTGCTGCAAATCTCACCGTCGTTACTAATTACAGCACCGTTACCGCTGTTGCTGGTGAGACTGTGACCCTGACCTATGTGGTCAACGTCCACTAATTCGATAGTGAACAGTTAAAAACATTGCTATAATGTTTCACCCCCGAGGCTTTCGCCTCGGGGGTGTTTTTTTGCCATATTCTCTTATTCCGCGTCCTCCGTCGCTTTGTCGTAGCCGAGGATGATGTAGAGATACGTCGTGCCGTTGGTGTTCAGCTGGGCGTACGCGCCGCCGGTGTTGTAGGAATACCACGAGACGGAATCGTCCGCCCGCGCGAGGTAGAGCAGCGAGTCCATGGTGGACTTGTCCGCGGCGTTGGTGCCCTTGTCGTTCGTGCGGACAAAAACGCTGGGGTTGGCGATGCTGTTGTTGCCGGAAATGACGCGCTGCATCAGCACGAGCACCGGATAAAACGGGCTTGCGATCGTGGTGGGCGCGGCCTGCCCGACATTGCCGTCGCCGACGTACGAGCCGAACGCCACGCGGCAGTTGTGACCGGCCGCGCCGAGGTTTTGGCGAGCGCCGACACGGTCTGCGCGTCGGCCTTGCCGCTTTGCAGCGCCTGCGCCGCGTCGGCGTTGGCCTTGAGCGCCTTGTCAATTCCGTCGAACGCGTCGTTGAACGGCTTCATTCGGATCGGGTCGGTCCCGACCCATTGCGGGAGGTTGTAGTTTGCGGTCTTGTCCATCGTCCCGCCCCCTTTCAGCGTCCGCGCATGACGGACAGCACACCAAGCGCCTCATCGATGCTCGAGAAGCGGTAGACGCGCTCGTCTGCCTCGCGCTGCGCCTTTTCGATCGGGTTTTCGAATTTCATCCGCGCTAAGTGCTCGCACTTTTCAATCTGGGTTCGGGGTCGTTCATAGGTGTTGTTGTACATGTTTTTCCTCCTCATTTTGTGCAGCCCACGCATTTGCGCGGACCGTTTACAGCTATAAAGCTGTAAAGCGGTTTTTGGGACGAACCGGTGCAACGGAGGAAAAATTTTTCCGCCTTGACAACGCTGGAAAGCGGGGTATAATGGAAATAGAAAAGGGCGCTGTTGTCATGACGGTTAGCCCTCAAAGCTGGTTAAAACAATACTATGTTAACCGCTCGGTGGCCGCCGGGCGGTTAACACGCTTTTGGGGCTATGTAGGTCATTACCACGAGGACAATGACGAGACACAGAAGAAAACGCAGAGCATTTCCTCTTCCCATCCGCATCACCCCCTTTCGCAAGGGAGTGGCTAACCGCCGTTTACAACAGCGCCTACCTTTATTTTACGGCTTTTGCCGCATTTTGTCAATTTTTGCCGCCCGTTGGGCGGTTTTTTGCATTTTTTAGAGGGTTTCGAGCGTGACCAGCGCGTCGAGCAGCGGCCACGCCTGCGCGAGCTCCTGCCCCGCCTGCCAGAAGCCGATGCCCTGCAAGCCCTTTTCCGCCGCGAGGGCGATCTTCGCGCGCAGCGAGCGCGCGTCCTCGAACCAGACGACGTGCTCGCGCCGCATTTTGTCGAAGTAGTGGTAGCAGGGCGAGCGCGCGGTTTCGTCAAACTCAATTTCCGCCCCCACCAGCCGCGCCCGCGCGACGGCCGCTTGCGACGAGAACGTCTCGGCCCGCGTTCGGCCTTTTTCGTAGGGCAGCGGCCAGTCGTAGGCGTACAGCGGCGCGCCGAGGAAGATGTTCTCCCCCGCCGTGACCGAGAGCGCGTAATCGAGCACCGCGCGCACCTGCGGCAGCGGCGCGATGGCCTGCGGCTCGCCGTAGACATAGCCCCATTCGTAGGTCATCAAGAACACGGCGTTCGCGGCTTTTGATAGCAGCGTGTAGTCGTGCGCCTCGTACAATAGGCCGCGCTGCTGCGCGCTCGTCTTCGGCGCGAGTGCGGCGACAACGGGCTTTCCCTCCGCGTTCAGCGCCTCGCGCAGACGGCAGACGAACGCGGCGTAGTCCTCGCGCAGCTCCGGCGGGACGTACTCGAAGTCGACGTCGAGACCGTAGTATCCCTTTTTCGCCATCGTCTGCAAAATCTCGGCAAGGAGCGCGCTCTGCGCGCGGTCGTTTTGCAGGAGCGCCGCGGCGTTTTCGCTCGAAAAATTCCCCTCCGGCGTCAGCGTCGAGAGGTGCATGAGCGATTTTGCGCCATAGCGCGCCGCTCGTTCGAGCAGGCGCGCGTCGTCGAGCGGCGCAAGGGCTCCCGCGGGCGTGATGCCGTAGGTGAACGGTGTCAGATACGTCAGGTACGGCAGGACCGAGTCGAGCAGTTCGCCGCCGATGTAGGGGTAGGCGTAGGCGTTCACGCCGAGCGTACCGAGCGGCGCTTCGTCTTCGTAGTCGATGGCAAGCACGTCGCCCTCGCGCAGAAGCTCGCGTCCGTGGAGGAAAAAGTTCCGCCGCAGGAGCGTCCTGACGCTCAAATCATAGTCCCGCGCGATGGACGAAAGCGTCTCCCCCGCGCGCACGGTGTGCAGTGTCTTCGGCGTCCGCACGACGAGCGCCTGGCCGATCACAAGCGGCGTACTCAGCGCAAGGCCGTTGTCCGCCGCGACGAACGCGGGCAGGGCGTCGTGCATCGCGGCGATGGAAGAAAGCGTGTCGCCGCGCTTTACAACATGAATGTGCATGGTCGATCACCTCGCACCATTCTATGCCGGATTTTTCGCGCTTACCCCAGCGCGACGTCCAGTATCATCATCAGAAGGAAGCCCACGAGGAAGCCGCACGTCCCCCGCCGTCCGCCCGCGCGCGGCAGCAGCTCCTCCGCCACGACGTAGAGCATCGCCCCCGCTGCAAAGCTCAGAAGCCACGGCATCAGCGCGTGGATTCCCGCCGCCGCGAGCACGACGAGTGCGCCGAACAGCGGCTCCACCGCGCCGGAGAGCACGCCGGTCCAGAAAGCGCGCCGTTTCGACTGGCCCGCCTGGTACACCGGCAGCGCCACCGCCGCGCCCTCGGGAAAGTTCTGCACGCCGATGCCGAGCGCCAGCGCGAACGCGCCGGCAAGGCTCTCCCCGTCCGCCGCGAGCGCGAACGCGAGGCCGACGGCCATGCCCTCGGGGATGTTGTGCAGCGTGATGGCCGAGAGGAGCAAAAAATCGCTGTGCACCTCTCCCCCGCCGCGCCGCCGCACGAGCTCGTCGAGCAGGAAGAGCGTCAGCGCGCCGAGCACGATGCCCGCCGCGGCGGGCAGAAACGGCGGCAGGCGGCCCTCTGCCTCCGTCTGTTCGATGGCGGGCAGAATGAGGCTCCACACGCTCGCCGCCATCATCACGCCCGCGGCAAAGCCCAGCAGCGCGCCCTGCGCGCGCTCGCACACCTTGCGGGCAAAAAAGAACACCGTCGCGGCGCCCAGCGCCGTCATCAGAAACGTGAAAGACGTGCCGAGCAGAGCCAGCATCAGTGGTCGAAGCATATCCGTTCATCGCCTTTACGGTTTGTCAGGCGGAAAAGCGCCTGTATGCCAGTATAGGCGGCAGGAATGAAAAACGTGAAAAAGGGCGCGGAGAATTCTCCGCGCCCTTTTGGAGCAATATTGACTTACTGCATCAGCTGCGCGACCATGTCGGTGTACGCGCTGGGATCTTCGAGCGGCAGGCCCGCGATGAGGTTTGCCTGATCGTAGAGGATCTTGGCATACAGCGCCGCCTTGTCGCGGTCCGTTGCCAGCGCGGCGGCCATCGCCTTGACCGCCGGATGATCGACGTTCAGCTCGAGGATGCGCTCGGCCTTGATGGGCTCGGGCATCTGGAAGTTCTTGAAGTACTTCTCCATCTCGAAGCTGAAGCCCTCGCCCGCCGTCAGGCAGACGGGATGGGTCTTCAGGCGGTGCGAGACCTTGGCCTCCTTGATCTTGTCGCCGAGCGTCTCCTTGACGAACTGCATGAGCTCGGCGCTCTCGCTGTCGTCCTTTTGCTCCTCCTCGCCGCCAAGCTCGAGGTCGCCGTCCACGATGGAGCGGAACGGCTTTTCGCCGTAGTTCATCAGCGCCTGCAAAACGAACTCGTCCGTCTCGCCGGTCAGGTACAGAACCTCGTAGTCCTTGTCCTTCAAAAGCTCGGTCTGCGGCAGCTTGTCCACGGCGGCGATGCTCTCGCCCGCGGCGTAGTAGATGCACTTCTGGCCTTCCTTCATGCGCTCGACGTACTCCTTGAGCGTCGTGAGCTTCTTCTCCGTGGAGGAGTAGAACATCAGCAGCTCCTTGAGCGAATCCCTGCGCGCTTCGCCGCCGTCGCTCACGATGCCGTAGCCGAGCTGGCGGCCAAAGTTCGCGTAGAACTTCTCGTAGCCCTCGCGGTCGTCCTTGAGGAACTTTTCCAGGTCGGCGCGCACCTTCTTTTCAAGGTTCTGGCCGATGACCTTGAGCTGGCGGTCGTGCTGTAACAGCTCGCGGGAGATGTTGAGGCTCAGATCCGGCGAATCGACCACGCCGCGCACGAAGCGCAGATAGTCGGGCAGGAGCGAGTCGCACTTATCCATGATGAGAACGCCCGCACTGTAGAGCTGCAAGCCCTTCTCGTAGCCTTCCGTGTAGAAGTTGAACGGGCGCGCGGAAGGAATGAACAGCAGCGCCTTATAGGTGACGCTGCCCTCGGCGGAGACGGTGATCGTGCGCTGGGGCTTGTCAAATTCGCGCGTCAGCTCGGAATAGAACTTGTTGTACTCCTCGTCCGTCACCTCGCTGCGCTTGCGCTGCCAGAGCGGCACCATGGAGTTGACAGTCTTGAGCTCCTCAACGGTCTCAAACTCAGGCTTCTCCGGGTCGCTGCCCTCCTTGACCTTCTGCTCGGGCATCATCATGCGGATGGGATAGCGAATATAGTCGGAATACTTCTTAATGAGCGCGTGCAGGCGGTAGGGCTCGAGATACTCGCTGTAGTTTTCCTCGTCCGTGTCGGGCTTGATGTGCATGATGACCTCGGTGCCGACCGTTTCCTTGTCGCACTCGGTCACGGTGTAGCCGTCCGCGCCGGAGGACTTCCACTCATAGGCCTGCTCCGAACCGTACTTCTTCGTGCGGACGGTGATCTCATCGGCCACCATGAACGCGGAGTAGAAGCCCACACCGAACTGACCGATAATGTCGATGTCGGCGTCCTTCTTGTCCTTTTCCTCGGTCTCCTGGCGGAACTTGTAGGAGCCAGACGACGCGATGACGCCGAGGTTGTTTTCAAGCTCTTCGCGGCTCATGCCGATGCCGTTATCAGAAACGGTCAGCGTGCGGTTTTCGCGGTCGAGCGACACGGTGATGGCGAAATCGCTGCGGTTCATGCCCACCTTGTCGTCCGTCAGCGCGACATAGCAGAGCTTGTCGATGGCGTCGCTCGCGTTGGAAATGATCTCGCGCAGGAAGATCTCCTTGTGCGTGTAAATGGAGTTGATCATCAGATCCAGCAAACGCTTGGATTCTGCTTTAAACTGTTTTTTTGCCATAAAAGCATCCCTCTCTGAATGATATTTGAACCCAAGTATAGCAGATATTCCCCGCCATTTGTTACCGTTCCGTGAACTTTTAGCACTCTCGCGTTTCAAGTGCTAACGCCGAATCATCGTCGTTTCCCGGCATTTCCCCTATTTCTTTTCCCCGCTCTCCGCAAGGTAGAACGGCATGCAGAGGGAAGAATTTCCCCTCCGGGCTGTATATCTTGTCAATATCGTAGAAATGACCGCTTTTTCCGGTTTTTCTATTTGGGTAATATGCGATATTGACATATTCCGCTTCGCGCGCTAAAATTAGCCCATCAAATATGAGAGATACATGAAAGGACGTCATGCTATGTTCCGTTTTGCTTATGCAAATCAGAATACCGCTTCCGCTTCTGCCACCTGCGCAGAGGCCGCTTCCTGCTGCACCTCTCGCTCCTCCGCTTACAACTGCATCGTTATGGGCGCCATTATGATGGCGTCCATTATTATTTTCCGCCAGATTACCATCATTGCCATTTCCATTCTGGTACTGGTTCTTCTGGCCATTCTTTCGTGCGTCACCCCGACAAGATGCGATTGCTGAGCACTTTTTCCAAGCGATACAGCAAAGCGGTTCTGCCGGGATTGGCGGAACCGCTTTTTTGTATAAACAAACCTGTCAATTCTTGAATCAAAGGAGATACAAAACGATGAAAAAGAAGTTTATGTGCATGTTCATGGCAGCAGCCATGACGCTCTCGATGGCCGCCTGCGGCTCCAAGGGCGACGATGCGAACAACGACGCCAATGCAGGCGGCGCATCCGACGGTGTCCAGACCTTCACGGTCGGCACCTCCGGCCCGCTGACCGGCGACAACGCGATCTACGGCGTGGCCGTCAAGCAGGGCGTGGAGCTCGCCATCAACGAGATCAACGCGAGCGACAGCACCATCAAGTTTAAGTTCCTCTCTCAGGACGATGAGGCCGACGGCGAAAAGGCCGTCAACGCCTACAACAACATGATGGATAACGGCATGCAGGTCCTCGTCGGCCCCACGACTACCGGCGCTTCCATCGCGGTTGCCGATGCCTGCTACACCGACCGCACCTTCATGCTGACCCCCTCCGCCTCCTCCACTGACGTGACCGCGGGCAAGGACAATGTCTTCCAGGTCTGCTTCACCGACCCCAACCAGGGCGTTGGCGCTGCCGACTACATGGCTGAAAACTTCGCCGGTGCCAAAGTCGCCATCATCTACCGTAACGACGACGCTTACTCCCAGGGCATCCGCGACACCTTCGTGAAGGAAGCCGCCGATAAGGGCGCTTTCGAGGTCGTCTATCAGGGCACTTTCACCAACGATACCGCTTCCGACTTCTCCGTCCAGCTGGCCGGTGCGCAGAATGCCGGTGCTGACCTCGTCTTCCTCCCCATCTACTATCAGCCCGCTTCCATCATCTTCTCCCAGGCTAAGGCCATGGGCTATGCTCCCACTTTCTTCGGCGTGGACGGCATGGATGGCATCCTGACCATGCCCGGCTTCGACGCTTCCCTTGCTGAGGGTCTGATGCTCATGACCCCGTTCTCCGCCACCGATGAAGCCAACCAGGCGTTCGTTGACGCTTACACTGCCGCTTATGGCACCGAGCCCAACCAGTTCGCCGCTGACGCTTACGACGGCGTGTACATCGTGAAGGCCGCTCTCGAGGCCGCCGGCTGCACCGCCGATATGAGCAACGAAGAGATCTGCGACGCGCTCGTCAGCGCCATGACCTCCCTCAAGTTCACCGGTCTCACCGGTACCGACATGACCTGGAATGCCGAGGGTCAGGTCTCCAAGGCTCCGACCGCTTACGTCGTCAAGGACGGCCAGTACGTCAAGGGCTAAATTCCGAAAGCGCAAAAAGCTGCGACCTTTCTCAAAGGCGGGCTGCCGGGAGCGAAAGCTCCCGGCGGCCTATGCCCTGTTTCTATGGCGGAAACGAAGGCAGGTGTTTTCCCGCCTCTGCCCTTGTTTCTGCCACAGACGAACCATAATTCCGAAAGAGAAAAGAGAGGTGCCATCCTAATGGAATTTTTATCCTATCTCATCAGCGGCATCAGCCTCGGCAGTGTGTACGCCATCATCGCCCTCGGCTATACGATGGTTTACGGCATTGCCAAGATGCTGAACTTTGCCCACGGCGACATCATCATGATCGGCGGCTACGTATCGTTCTGCGCGATGTTCTATCTGGGACTGCCCAACATCGTGGCGGTGCTGCTGGCCGTCATCGTCTGCACGGTGCTTGGCGTCGTCATCGAGCGGCTTGCCTATAAGCCCCTGCGCTCGGCGCCCAGCCTCGCAGTCCTGATCACCGCCATCGGCGTGAGCTATTTCCTCCAGAACTCCGCGCTTCTCATCTGGAAGGCAGCCGCGCGTGTCTATCCCCCGGTGGTCGAGGATTCGATGCAGCTGTTCGGCGGCAAGCTGACTGTCTCCTATGTGTCGCTTCTCACGATCGCGGCCTGCGTCGTCATCATGATCGGCCTCACCACGTTCGTCAACAAGAGCAAGATGGGCAAAGCCATGCGTGCCTGCTCGGAGGATAAGGCGGCGGCCCAGCTCATGGGCATCAACGTCAACGCCACCATTTCCGCAACGTTTGCCATCGGCTCGGCGCTCGCCGCCATCGCCGGCGTGCTGCTCTGCTCGTTCAATACGTCGCTCATGCCGACGACCGGCTCCATGCCCGGCATCAAGGCCTTCACCGCGGCGGTGTTCGGCGGCATCGGCTCCATCCCCGGCGCGTTCCTCGGCGGCCTGCTCCTCGGCATCATCGAGGCCATGGCCAAGGCGTACATCTCGACGAACCTTGCCAACTCCATCGTGTTCGCCGTGCTGATCGTCGTGCTGCTCGTCAAGCCCGCGGGCCTTCTCGGCAAGTCCGTGACGGAGAAAGTGTGAGGTGGCCGGAATGACACAGAAAATGAACAAATTCAACTCTCTCAAGAAGACCACAAAGGTCGACTTTGCGACCTATCTCGGCGTGATCGTCGTCTTTATCATCACGACGATCCTGCAGAACAACGGTTCGCTCAAGCGCTCCGCCATCGGTCTGCTCGTCCCCATCTGCTGCTACATGTCCATGGCCGTGTCGCTGAACCTGACGGTCGGTATCCTCGGTGAGCTGAGCCTCGGCCACGCGGGCTTTATGAGTGTCGGCGCATTTTCCGGCATCGTCGCCTCGCAGAGCCTGATGGGCGCGATCCCGAACGCTCCCGTGCGTCTCGCTGTCGCGATGGTCGTCGGCGCGATCTTCGCCGCCATCGTCGGCCTTCTCATCGGCACGCCGGTGCTCCGCCTGCAGGGCGACTACCTCGCCATCGTCACGTTGGCCTTCGGCGAGATCATCAAAGAGCTCATCAACTGCCTCATCATCGGCTACGATGAAAACGGCCTGCACTTCATCTTCAACCCCGCCGGCAACAAGACGGTCGACGACCTCGGCCTGAGTGCCTCGGGCACCGCTATCATCAAGGGCGCGCAGGGTGCGACCGGCACCGCCACGATCGCAACGTTCACCGCGGGCTTCATCCTCGTGATGATCACGCTCATCGTCGTGCTGAACCTGACTCGTTCGCGCGCGGGCCGCGCGATCATGGCCATCCGCGATAACCGCATCGCCGCGCAGGCCATCGGCCTGAACCTGACGAAGTACAAGCTCATGGCGTTCGTCACCTCCGCCGCCCTTGCGGGCGCGGCAGGCGCGCTCTACGGCCTGAACTACTCTTCCCTTCAGGCGACGAAGTTCAACTTCAACCTCTCCATCCTCGTGCTGGTGTTCGTGGTGCTCGGCGGCCTTGGCAACATCTGGGGCTCGCTCGTCGCCGCTGCGGCGCTGACGATCCTGCCCGAGGCGCTGCGTCAGTTTGCCGACTTCCGTATGCTCATCTACGCGATCGTGCTGATCTTCGTCATGCTCGCGACCAACAATCCGCAGGCCAAGGCGTTCTTCCAGAGACTTCTGCCCCATCACCGCGCCAGTGCTGAAAAGGAGGATTGACCATGACACAGAAAGAAAAAGCCAAGCTCGTTCCCGTCTCCCGTGAACCGGCGCTGCTCACCGAGCGCGACGCGGACAAGTCCCCCGTGCTCGAGTGCATCGACCTCGGCATCACGTTCGGCGGTCTGAAAGCGGTCGACAACTTCAATGTGACCATCGGTCGCACCGAGATCACCGGCCTCATCGGCCCGAACGGTGCCGGTAAGACGACGGTCTTCAACCTGCTCACCAAGGTCTATCAGCCCACCCACGGCACGATTCTCTTGAACGGCAAAGACATCCATGACCTCAACACCGCGCAGGTCAACCGCGCGGGCATCGCACGTACGTTCCAGAACATCCGCCTGTTCGGCGAGCTGAGCGTGGAAGAAAACATCACCGTCGCGATGGACACGCAGATGCACTACACGATGCCCGAGGGCATTTTCCGCCTGCCCCGCTTCTGGAAGGAAGAGCGCATCGTTCACGAGCGCGCGATGGAGCTTCTGTCCATCTTCCACATGGAGGATCTTGCCAAGGCCAAGGCAAGCTCGCTCCCCTACGGCGCACAGCGCCGTCTGGAAATTCTCCGCGCGCTGGCGACGAACCCGAGTCTGCTGCTTCTTGACGAGCCCGCCGCCGGCATGAACCCGAGCGAGACGGCTGAGCTGATGGAAAACATCCGCTCCATCCGCGATACGTTCAAGATCGCGGTGCTGCTCATCGAGCACGACATGAACCTCGTCATGAACATCTGCGAGGGCATTGCCGTTTTGAACTTCGGCCATGTCATCGCCAAGGGCACACCCGAAGACATTCAGAACAATCCCGAGGTCATTGAAGCCTACCTCGGCAAGCAGAAGGAGGCCTAACGATGGGACAGATCTTACAGGTGAACGATCTTCACGTTTACTACGGCAGCATCCACGCCGTCAAGGGCGTTTCCTTCGAGGTCAACGAGGGTGAGGTTGTCACGCTGATTGGCGCGAACGGCGCGGGTAAGTCGACCGTTCTAAACACGGTCTCCGGCCTTCTGCACCCCAAGCACGGCAGCGTTGTTTTTGAAGGCAAGGACTTAAAGGGCGTCCCCGCGCACAAGATCGTCGAGCACGGTCTTGCGCAGGTCCCGGAAGGCCGCCACGTCTTTTTGCAGATGACGGTCGAGGATAACCTTGAAATGGGCGCTTACACCCAGCCGAACTCCACCATTGAAGCGGGCATTGCGGACGTCTACGAGCGCTTCCCGCGCCTCAAAGAGCGCCGCAAGCAGATCGCCGGTACGCTCTCCGGCGGCGAGCAGCAGATGCTCGCCATGGGCAGAGCGCTCATGTCGAAGCCGAAGCTTCTGATGCTCGACGAGCCGTCTATGGGCCTCGCTCCGATCCTCGTTGAGCAGATCTTTGACATCATCCGCGAGCTGCACGCTGCGGGCACGACGATCCTGCTCGTCGAGCAGAACGCGCAGGCCGCGCTCTCCGTCGCCGACCGCGCGTACGTGCTTGAAACGGGCCGCATCACGCTCTCCGGCACCGGTAAGGAACTTATGGCGAGCGACGCCGTCCGCAAAGCCTACCTCGGCGGTTAAATCTCCCTCAAATGCAAAGAGCCATCCGAAAGGATGGCTCTTTTTTTGTGCAGTTTTGCCGCCGTGCAAAATTTCCGCGCAACCTGCTGCACATTTGCCAAAGATATGGTATACTAACAGAACATGACACAGGATCGGGGGGATCGGATTGTTCAAAATTCTCATTGCGGAGGACGACCGCGAGCTGCGCCAGCTCTTCGCCCACGTGCTCACCAAAAACGGTTACACTGTCCTCGGCGTCTCCAACGGCGAGGAGGCGCTTGCTGCGCTCGAGCAGAGCTATTACGATCTCATCATCTCCGACATCATGATGCCGAAGATGGACGGCTACGAGCTTGTGCGCTCGATCCGCGAGAGCGGTTCGTCCATCCCCATTATGATGATCACCGCCAAGGACGCCTTTGACGACATGCGCCTCGGCTTCCTCTCCGGCAGCGACGACTATATGGTCAAGCCCATCAACATCGGGGAAATGGTACTGCGCGTGAGCGCGCTGCTGCGCCGCGCCCAGATGGCGAGCGAGCGCCGTCAGGTCATCGGCGGCACGGTGATGGAGTGCGACTCGCTCAGCGTCACCGTCGACGGCGAGAGCATGGTGCTGCCGCAGAAGGAATTCATGCTGCTCTACAAGATGGCGTCGTTCCCCGGCCGCATCTTCACGCGCCAGCAGCTCATGGACGACATCTGGGGCTATGATTCCAGCACCGACACCCACACCGTCGATGTCCACATCGCGCGCCTGCGCGAGCGCTTCCGCGACAATCCCGACTTCAAGATCGTCACGATGCGCGGCGTGGGATATAAGGTGGTGCGCACATGAAAAAGCGGCGCAACAAATTCTTCGATATCCGCGTGCAGTTTTTCTTCATCTGCATGGCGGGCTTTATCGGCGTGGCGCTGCTCGCCGCGCTCGCGGCCTGGGGACTTGAGCATCTCGGCGTCAACGTGCCGATATTCGTGTGGCTGCTCATCTTCACGCTGCTGCTCGGCAGCGCGACGGCGGCGGGCTTTTCCATCGCGTTCTTCGCGCCCATCTCGCGCCTGTCGCGCGCGATGAAGGAGGTCGCGGGCGGCAACTTCCGCGTGCATGTGGAGACGAAGAGCGTCTTTCGCGATATCCGCGACAGCTTTAACAGCTTCAACCTTATGGTCAGCGAGCTGAACGCGACCGAGACCTTGCAGACCGACTTCATCTCGAACGTCTCGCACGAGTTCAAAACGCCCATCAGCGCGATTGAGGGCTACGCCTCGCTTTTGCAGGAGCACCAGCAATCCCCCGAGGAGCAGGCGGAGTACATCGACAAGATTCTCTTCAATACGCGCAGGCTTTCCGCCCTCGCGGGCAACATTCTGCTGCTTTCTAAGCTCGACAGCCAGTCCATCCACCCCCAGCGCTCGCGCTTCCGCCTCGACGAGCAGGTAAGGCAGTGCATTCTGGCCCTTGAGCGCAAGTGGACGGAAAAGGACGTCGACTTCGACGTCGACCTCGACTCCGTCGATTTCACAGGCTACGAAGGACTACTCCAGCACGTGTGGACGAACCTCATCGACAACGCCGTCAAGTTCGGCCCGCGCGGCGGCCTGATCCGCATGCGACTCATCGAGGAAGACGGCAGTGTGCTCTTCACCATCGACAACGAGGGCAAAAGCATCCCCGGCGAGGATAAGTCCCGCATTTTTAACAAATTCTATCAGGGGGACAGCTCGCACGAATCCGAGGGCAACGGCCTCGGCCTTGCGCTTGTGCGCAAGATCGTCGCCATCCACGGCGGCGAGGTCTGGGTCGAAGACCCGGTGAACGGCGGCTGCCGCTTCGCCGTGCGCCTGCCGGCAGAGAAGTGACCACCATTTTTCAACAAAAATTGAGATTCTCTTCATCATTTGTTCGAAACTCTATGCTATATTAAATCTTAGCAGCCGCAGAGGCGGCTTTTCCCCGGCGCAGTACCCCTGCGTCGGGCTTTTATCACGGGATAAGGAGAGGTGACGATGGGCTTTCTGCGCTGCTGCGTTTATTACGGAATTTTAGCCGTCGTGTCGTTTTTCATCGGGCGGCTGCTGCCAAAATCCTGGTTCCACGGCGACAAATTTCCCTACCGCTGCGCGAGCTGGGAGGCAAAGCTCTTCCGCTTTCTGCGCGTGCACGAGTGGCAGGACAAGGTGCCCGACATGAGCAAGATCGTCCCCAAGCTCATCCCCG
>ERZ780167.2137-NODE-2137-length-16030-cov-3.516244_pt1 | contig 16030 bp, 14 predicted proteins | sample MGYA00510982_ERZ780167 | MGnify/ENA primary metagenome ERZ780167 (study PRJEB29588, sample SAMEA2146107) | human gut metagenome | biome: human gut; feature: human-associated habitat; material: faeces | place: Denmark | collected 2008/2010 ... | reverse complement strand
TATGCTTCATCTCCATGATGTTATCGACAACATAGAAAAAGAGTTGTCGGATAAGCTGGGGTGCGCCGCCGTAATACACATGGACCCGGTAGTGCGCGACGAAAGCACGAACCGTCTGCGGGATATCGCCGCCCAAGCCGCCAAAGAGGTGGACGAGCGCATAACCATACACGATTTTCGCGCGGTAAAGGGCAACACCCACACAAATCTTATTTTTGACGCCGTCGTGCCCTTTGATATGGACCCGGCAAGCGTAAAAAAACAGATAGCCTCCCTTATCCACAGCCGGGACGAAAGCCTTTATGCGGTGGTGGAAACCGATTGCGTTTATTCTCCGGAGCATTAGCCCCGGGTATAAAATAAATACCGGCGGCGGTATGCCGCAGAAAGCGGACAGTTCGAAGCCCTCCTGTCCGGGCCTTTAAGGTCGATAAACAAAACCAGGATGAAAAAGAATAATACAGTACTCAGGAACAATATACGCTTTATTACGGTTTCCGCCGTGATAGCGGCGCTTTATGCAGCCCTTACGCTGCTGCTTCAGCCCGTAGCCTACTTCGGCGCGGCGCAATGCCGCCTCTCCGAGGGGCTTACCCTTCTGGCGTTTCTTATGCCGGAGGCAATCCCCGGCCTTGCCGTGGGCTGCCTTGCGGCAAACATACTCGGGGGAGGCGCGCTGCCGGATATAATTCTTGGCACCCTTGCCACCCTTGCCGCAGCCGCCTGCTCCGCACGGGTAAAAAACATGTGGGTATCCGGCATATTCCCTGTGCTGTTTAACACCGTACTCGTATCCCCCGTTATAGTCTATTGCTATATGGGCGGCGGAGCCTTAAGCGTCTACCTCATCAATGCCGGGCTGTTTGCCCTGTGCGAGGCGGCCAGCGTGTACGCAGTGGGCGTGCCCCTCGTGCTGCTGCTTTGCCGCTCCGGCGCTCTCCGGCGCGCACTGCATATAAACATCACCGTCAAAAGAGGTCGGAAACAACCGCTTCCTTCCCAAAAAGCCGCTTCTTCCCAACCCTCCTCCCCGTCGGACGGCTCTTTTGACAGCAAAGGAGAATAACCGTGAAAAACATTCTGCAAAATAAAAACACCCCCTATGTGCTGGGGCTTATATGCGCCGTGGCCTTTTTTGCGGCGCATATATATTTCAACATCGCCGTTCCGAAGGTGAATCTCTGGAGCTATGAAGCGCTGTGCGAAATCGGCTTTCTGCTTATGCTGCTTTCCCTTGTGCCTTTTATGTGCGAGCGCATACTCAGGGCAAACGGACAGCGCCGGGGCGCAGGCTTTACCGTGCTGCTCATCGCGCAGTGTCTGCTTGCCGGCCTTGCCTTTGTATGCTTTGTTCTTTCCGCCGTGCTTACCGTCACCGAACGCGGAACCCAAAGCCTCAACATTATAATGCTCATCGGTCTTATTGCCGCCGCGCTGATGTCCCTTATGCTGCTGCTGCTGCGCCTATGCGTGCTTACCTCGTGCAAAGGGGCGGTAACAGCCGTCGGATGGGTGCTGCTCGGCTCCGCAGCGGCTGCGGGTGCGCTGCTCCACCTTACTCTTTTGCTTGATCTTATAAAGGAAATAGCCGCAAATGCAGGGCAAGGCATCGGCATACTGCTTTTCTGGTACGGCTTTGTTAATTTTGTATATATCATGTGCCTGTTCCTTGCAGACGGCGCATGCATATATTTTGCCGTTCACACCGTCCGCCGTCTGGAAAACGAGCCCTCCCCCCTTATGTATCTGTAAACATGAATTCCGCAGTATGCGCAGCCGCCGGCCTTACGGCGGCAATAAAAAGGTGATATGAGCAATATCGGATACAAAAAAGCAAAACCCAAAACAAAGCGCCGCGTAATCATTGCAGTGCTGTCCGTTGCGCTTGTGCTGCTCCTGCTCCTTGCGGGGCTGTGGCGCATAAGCGGCTATAAACGCTTCTTTCGGGACAGTGTGGAAAAATGGAGCCGCTATTATTCCGTGGACGAATACCTTATTTACGGCATGATATACGCCGAAAGCGGCGGCAGAGAGCAGGCTCAAAGCAGCGCGGGCGCGGTGGGGCTTATGCAGCTTATGCCGCAGACGGCAAAATGGCTCGCTTGGCGCGAGGGCATTGAGTACAGCGAGGAAATGCTGCTTCAGGGCGATTACAGCATTCGTCTGGGCTGCGCATATGCGGCGTTTCTTTTTGAAAGGTATGATAATTACGATTGCGTCATTGCCGCCTATAACGCCGGCCACGGCGCCGTGGATAAATGGCTGAAGGACCCGGAATTTTCCCGCGACGGCAAAACCCTGTACCGCGTGCCCTATGCCGAAACCGAAAAACACATCGTGCGCGTCAACCGCGCCCGCAGCATCTATTTTGCCCTTTATCCTCCCGCAGGATAATTGCTGCGCCGAACAATGCAAAAAATCCTGCGGCACAAGGGCCCACACGGCTGCAAAATACAGGCATTTCTTCAGAAAAACGGCGCTAATGCGCCCCTAAACGCTCCGTTTGCCCCACAGTGCGGAATAAAAACACTTGACAAAAGCCGCCGCAAAGATACAATAAATATAAATTATCCGAAATCGGCACCGGCCGCATTGCCCCTTTACAGGCAGCCCTGCCGCAAAGGGCGGAGCGCGGATCCGTCTCCGATTTTGGATACCGATACGAAATAAATAAAAGAAAAAAGAGGTATTGCTATGTCCGGAATCAATCTTAAAGACAAGGTCGCCGTAATCACCGGCGCCAGCCAGGGTCTGGGCGAGGCGCTTGCCATGCGCCTTTCCGATGAGGGCTGCAAGGTCGTTGTGGCAGATATGAACTATGAGGGTGCACAGGCCGTTGCCGCAAAGCTCAAGGATGCCATCGCAGTGGCTGTCAATGTAACCAAAATCGAGGATTGCGAAAAAAGGGCGGCCGCCGCCGTTGAAAAGTACGGCAAAATCGACATTCTCGTCTCCAATGCCGGCATAGTCAAATCCGGCGATATACGCCAGTTCCCCGCCAGCAGCTTTGCACTTGTAGTGGATGTAAACCTCAACGGCTATTTCAACACCGTAAAGGCGGTTGCCCCCTATATGCTGGAGCGCAAGCAGGGCGTCATCATCCAGATAAACAGCAAATCCGGCAAAAAGGGCTCCTATAAAAACTGCGCCTATGCCGCAAGCAAGTTCGGCGGCATCGGCCTTACCCAGTCCCTCGCTCTGGAATTTGCCGATCAGGGCATCCGCGTAAACAGCATCTGCCCCGGCAACATGCTCTCCTCTCCCCTCTGGGTAAACAGCCTTTTCAAGCAGTATGCCGCCAATCAGAACACCACCGAGGAGGCCATCCGCGAAAAGTATATCAATCAGGTACCCATGAAGAGAGGCTGCGAATATGAAGACATCGCCAATGTCATGGTCTTCCTTGCAAGCGATATGTCCTCCTACATGACCGGTCAGGCCATCAATGTCACCGGCGGACAGGAAATGAAATAAGCCTTATCTCGGCTTTATAACGGTACCGGCTTTACAAAAAGCCGGTATTTTTTATACCGGCGCATACGCCGACCGCCTTCTTCTTCTTTTCTTTACCGCCCCTCTTTCCGCCGCCCTTCGGATACCCCCCTCTTCCTTTACAGCATTTCCGCACCTCAAGCCGCCTTATAAATTTTCGCCGGAAAAATATGTTTTATCAGAAAATTTCAATTTTCACCCCGGTTTTCGTCAAAAATAAACATAAAAATGCGAATTTTTTTCAATTAGGGTATTTACTACGAGGGTACGGCTGTGTTATAATCATACAATAACAATACATTTTAAGCCCGTACGGTAATTCCGGGTGCCTCCCCGCAAACAGCCGTCGGGCGATTGAAAACCGATCAGGAGGAGATAAAATGGCTTTATCCAAAGAGCAGAAAGAGCTTCGCTTGGCCGAGCTTCGAAGCTTTATCCAGCTGCACAAAGACGACAAGGGTCTGCTTATGCCCATTATGCAGAAGGCGCAGGAGCTTTTCGGCTATCTTTCCCTTGAAACCCAAACGGTAATTGCAGAGGGTCTTGGCATCCCGGTAAGCGAGGTCTACGGCGTGGCCACCTTCTACGCCCAGTTTTCCCTTGAGCCCAAGGGTCAGTATGTAATAGGCGTATGCACCGGCACCGCCTGCTATGTAAAGGGCGCCGCCGCCGTGCTTGAAGAGGTGGAAAAGCAGCTCGGCGTCACCAAGGGGCGCACCAGCAAGGACGGAGTCTTCACCATTCAGGATACCCGCTGCCTGGGCTGCTGCGGTCTTGCTCCCGTAATGGTAATAAACGACGATGTCTACGGCCGTCTTGTGCCGGCGGATGTCCCCGGCATTTTGGAAAAATACAAAAGCGAAGGCTGAGCCTCGGCAAACGGACAACGGTATGGATGAAATAGCGCTTCATGTGCTGGATATAATACAAAACAGCGTCAGGGCCGGAGCCCGCTGCATACAGGTGCGCTTTGAACGGCAGGGGCATATGCTCCGCATCACAATATCCGATGACGGCTGCGGCATGTCAGAGGAAACCGCCGCCAAAGCGTGCAGTCCCTTTTCAACCAGCCGCACCACGCGGAAAGTGGGTCTGGGCTTGCCGCTGCTTATGGCCTCTGCACAGGGCTGCGGCGGAAGCTTCGGCATTAAATCGCAGCCGGGCAAGGGCACCGTCGTAGAGGCAGTGTTTGATACCCAAAATATCGATTGCCCCCCCGTGGGCGATATAAACGGCACCATGCTGTCCCAGTTTGTGTGCCACCCGGAAATCGATTTTATCTACACCTTTTCAAACGAGCGCGGCAGCATGCGCACGGACACCAAGGAGATTAAAAGCGTTCTTGACGGCGTACCGCTTGATACTCCCGAGGTCGTAGAGTGGATGCGCTCCGGTCTTGCCAAGGAATTTGAATCCCTCGGCGAAAAGGAATACTGATAAAGCCCGCTTAAAAAAAGCACCGGTCCGAAGCCGCAGCACGCCCAGCAAAGCCCGCCGAGCACGGGCATTTATCCGCAGAAGGAACCAAAAAACAAAACAGAACGGAGAAACTGATATGAAAAGCATCAAAGAGCTGGAAGAAATCAGACAGCGTACCCTAAACAACATAAATATGCGCAAGGACAGCGACAGTACCCGTATAGTAGTGGGTATGGCTACTTGCGGCATCGCCGCCGGCGCTCGCCCCGTACTGCTTAAATTCATGGAGGAAATATCGCAGCGCGGTCTTTCCGGCGTTACCGTTTCCCAAACAGGCTGCATAGGCGTCTGCCGCCTTGAGCCCATTGTGGAAATATATGCGCCGAACAGCGAAAAGGTCACCTATGTCAAGGTCACACCGGACAAAGCAAGCAGAATAATCACCGAGCATATCGTCAACGGCAAGGTGGTGGAGGAATATACCATCGGCTGGCACGAGGCCAATGAGAACAAATAACGGGAGGAATCAATACAATGTATCGAGCACATGTACTTGTCTGCGGCGGAACCGGCTGCACTTCTTCAAATTCGCTTAAGATTATAGAGCGTTTTGAGCAGCTTGTCGCCCAGAACGGTCTGTCACAGGAGGTCAAGGTCGTCCGCACCGGCTGCTTCGGTCTGTGCGAGCGGGGCCCGATAGTAATCGTGTACCCCGAGGGCGCGTTCTATTCCCGCATCAAGCCCGAGGATGTGGACAGGATAGTGCAGGAGCACCTGTTAAAGGGACGCATAGTAAAGGAGCTCATCTATCACGATAAAAAAGACGGGCAGGTGCACGAAACCTCCCTTTCCAATATCGGCTTTTATAAAAAGCAGCACCGCGTGGCTTTGCGCAACTGCGGCGTTATAGACCCGGAAAACATCGATGAATACATAGCCTTCGACGGTTATAAGGCCCTTGCCAAGGTGCTTACCGAAATGACCCGCGAGGAGGTCATAGACACCGTCAAGCGCAGCGGTCTTCGCGGCCGCGGCGGCGCGGGTTTCAGCACCGGCACAAAATGGGAGTTCGCCTACCGTTCCCAGTCGGATAAAAAATATGTCGCCTGCAACGGCGACGAGGGCGACCCCGGCGCCTTTATGGACCGCAGCATACTGGAGGGCGACCCGCACGCCGTGCTTGAGGCAATGGCCATAGCCGGCTATGCCATAGGCAGCGACCAGGGCTATATTTATGTCCGTGCGGAATACCCCATCGCGGTAAAACGCCTCCAGATAGCCATAGATCAGGCAAAGGCCTACGGTCTTTTGGGCAAAAACATCTTCGGTACCGATTTCAGCTTTGATGTTGAAATACGTCTGGGCGCAGGCGCCTTTGTGTGCGGCGAGGAAACCGCTCTGCTCACAAGCATAGAGGGCAAACGCGGCGAGCCCCGTCCCCGTCCGCCGTTCCCGGCAGTAAAGGGCGTTTTCGGCAAGCCCACAATGCTCAACAATGTTGAAACCTATGCCAATATTCCGCAGATAATCCTCAACGGCGCCGAGTGGTTCTCCTCCATGGGTACCGAGAAGTCCAAGGGCACCAAGGTGTTTGCGCTGGGCGGAAAAATAGTCAACACCGGTCTTGTGGAGGTGCCCATGGGCACCACCGTGCGTGAGATCGTATACGACATCGGCGGCGGTATCCCCGGCGGCAAAAAATTCAAGGCCGCGCAGACCGGCGGTCCCTCCGGCGGCTGCATCCCCGCAAGTCATCTGGATACCCCCGTTGATTACGATTCTCTCATCGCCATCGGCTCCATGATGGGCTCCGGCGGGCTCATAGTCATGGACGAGGACAACTGCATGGTGGATATCGCCAAATTCTTCCTCGAGTTCACCGTGGACGAGTCCTGCGGCAAATGCACCCCCTGCCGCGTAGGCACCCGCCGCATGCTGGAGATACTGGAGCGCATCACCGACGGCCGCGGCGAGGACGGCGATATAGAAAAGCTGGAGGAGCTTGCAAACACCATAAAAGCCACCGCCCTTTGCGGTCTTGGCCAAACGGCTCCCAACCCCGTGCTTTCCACCCTCCGCTATTTCCGCGATGAATACGAGGCTCACATCTATGAAAAGCGTTGCCCTGCCGGCCATTGCAAAAAGCTTGCCCGCATAGTAATAGATCCCGAAAAGTGCCGCGGCTGCTCGCTTTGTGCCAAAAACTGCCCCGTGAGTGCCATAAGCGGACAGATCAAATCGCCCTACACGATAGATCAGTCCAAGTGCATCAAATGCGGCGCCTGCATTGATAAATGCCGCTTCGGCGCTATCCAGAAGAAGTGACCGACAAGGAGGATATTATAATGAATACGGTAAATCTGACCATAGACGGCGTCAAGGTGCAGGTTCCGGCCGGTTCCACCGTGCTGGAGGCTGCCCGGAAGGCCAATATAAACATTCCCACACTGTGCTATCTTAAAGACATAAACCAAATCGGCGCCTGCCGGATGTGCCTTGTGGAGATCAAAAACGCCCGCGCGCTGGCGGCTGCCTGCGTTATGCCCGCAGCCGAGGGTATGGAGGTAAAAACCAATACCCCCAAAATACGCGCCGCACGCAAGCTCAACCTTGAGCTGCTGCTGAGCAACCATAATCGCGAGTGCACCTCCTGCATACGCAGCGGCAGCTGCGAGCTTCAGGCCATGTGCAACGAAATGGGCGTAGCTACCGGGCGGTTTGACGGCGCCAAAACCCCCAGCACCGTGGACGACATCAGTCCCTCCATAGTGCGTGACAATTCCAAATGCATACTGTGCCGCCGCTGTGTCGCGGTGTGCAACAATGTGCAGAAGGTGGGCGCCATCGGCGTTATGAACCGCGGATTTACAACCTCCGTGGGCTGCGTATTCGGCAAAAGCCTGAGTGATTCCGTCTGCATAAACTGCGGACAGTGCATTACGGCCTGCCCCACCGGCGCGCTGCACGAAAAGGAAAGCATAAACGAGGTATGGAACGCGCTGGCCGATCCCGAAAAATACGTGGTGGTTCAGCCCGCTCCGGCCGTACGCGTAGGCATAGGCGAGGAATTCGGTCTGCCCGTGGGCACCGTATGCACCGGCAAGCTGGCAGCGGCTCTGCGCCGGCTCGGCTTTGACAAGGTGTTTGACACCGATTTTGCCGCCGACCTCACCATAATGGAGGAGGGCACCGAGCTGCTTGAGCGCATGAAAAACGGCGGCGCGCTGCCCATGATAACCTCCTGCTCGCCGGGCTGGATTAAGTTCTGCGAAACCTTCTACCCCGAATTCATCCCCAATCTCTCCAGCTGCAAGTCGCCTCACGAAATGCTGGGAGCGGTTATAAAAAGCTATTACGCCCAGAAAAACGGCATAGACCCCGAAAAGATATTCGTGGTATCCGTTATGCCCTGCACCGCCAAAAAGTTCGAGGCAAAGCGCCCGGAGCTTGGGCATGACGGCATGGCGGATGTTGACGCCGTCCTTACGGTGCGCGAGCTTGCAAGAATGCTCAAGACTGCCGGCGTGGATTTTGTAAACCTGCCCGATGAGGATTTTGACGACATTCTGGGTCAGTCCACGGGCGCCGGGGTTATATTCGGCGCAACCGGCGGCGTTATGGAGGCCGCGCTGCGCACTGTTTACGAAATAGTAACCGGCAAAGAGCCGGAAAGCCTTGATTTCAGGGCCTGCCGCGGCACCGAGGGCGTTAAGGAGGCCGAGCTTGAAATGAACGGAAGCACGGTGCGCGTCGCCATTGCAAACGGTACCGGCAATGCGGCAAAGCTGCTGGATATGGTCAAAAACGGCGAAGCCCACTACGATTTCATCGAGGTCATGGGGTGTCCGGGCGGCTGCGTGACGGGCGGAGGCCAGCCCATTATAAATGCGACAAAGCTGAGCTATATTGACCCCAAGGCGCTGCGCGCCGAGGGTCTTTACCGCGAGGATGCCGGCAAGAAGCTGCGCAAGAGCCACGAAAACCCCGGTGTAAGGCGGGTTTACGAGGAATACTTCGAGCAGCCCGGAAGCCACCGTGCGCATGAGCTGCTGCATACTCACTATACCAAGCGCAATAAATTTTAAGCAAAAATGCGTTAAAAACGGTATAAAAACGCGTTAAAAACGCTTAAAAACATGCAAAAAACGCGTAAAAAACGCATCAAAAAATTAACGGGGCTTTGGGCTATTGCCCGAAGGAATGTCAGCTGCATACCCCGTCATCCGGCGCACAAGAGTGCGCCGGTTTTTATTTGTGCCCCTGTATAAAAAAACGGGCGGCCGCGAGACGCACTCCGCAAGGAAGTATGCCCTTACTGTTCCACAAATTGAAATTTTATCTTACAATCTGGTTGCTGCTTCTATAGCAACCAAAAGAATCTTTTCTCTTAAATCAGTAGGCATATTTCCTAAAATGCGCTTATCCCAATCTGAATCTGCCAAGCAATCTGCCGCATATAAAAACTGATAGACCTTCTTGTTTCGAAATTGGCCAACGGCCATAATTGATGCACATTCCATCTCGACTACGCCGCAACCTTCTGCTTTTCGTTTTTCCAGATTACGACGAGTCTCTCTATAAAAAGCGTCTGTTGTCCAAGTCTTTGTTGTATTGTATAAGATATTCATATCATCTAAAATCCGCATCAATGCCGGAGCAGTTTCAATTTCAATATAATCCGATGCTTCTGCATAATGATAGCTTACGCCCTCATCTCTATATGCTGCTGTAGGAACTAACAAACGACCTCCTGCAATTTCTTTATGTAAGGCGCCGCAAGACCCAAAATAAAATAATTTCTCCGCTCCTAACGCAATAAGTTCCTCCAAAAGCGCAGCAGAAGCAGCACCACCTAAAGCAGTATTAAAGAAGCCCATTTTAACGCCTCCATATTCAAACTGATATATAGGCAGCTTTTGCCCGGCCACAGACAATGCACCTATCTTTATTGCATCATATTTACTCAAAAAAAGGTTGCATACCTTTGCTGAGAAAACAACAAGTACAGTTGTAGGAAAGTTCTCTATCATTTGAACATTGTTCTTGGCTTCGATGATTTCCTCTCCGTTACGATCAAATGTATCTATTATGCTCACTTTAATATCCCCATAAATCCCGATTTGTCAAACTATTAGCTTCCATTTTAACACGCGAATGATGATTGTGCAAGAGCCGGCACGGCAGACCAAACCGTTTTGTGCCTGTTAACTGTCTTATGAGTTCCGCCAATTTGCCCGGAGTGATATTTTCCTCTCATCAAGTGATATGATAGCCCGCAGCTTTCATGATATTATATTCGCCGCCTTAACTGCCGCAAGCAATATAACTAGCAAAGCATAATATCAACTGTATCACTCGCCGTCAAGCAATATAACTGAGGCGCACTTCCTTACGGAGTGCACCTCTTGCCCCATATATTTTTTGTACAAAGCGATCGCCTGTTTGTGCCGCCCTTGCCGGGCGTTTTTTGAAATTTTTTCTGTTCTGAAATTATTTTATCAGCTCTTTGCGGATGCGGTCGGTTTCCCGATAGGCTTCAAGTATGTCGGCGTAGTCCCGTATCTTTTCCTTGTTCCATGTGTTTTCCGCAAGCATGGGGGCGCGCTGCGACACAAGCTCGCATTCCTCCGAAAGCCCGTCCTCAAGGTTTGGGTACTTCTCCATTATTACATCGCCCCATGCAAGCAGCTGGCCGCCGATTATCTGCGGGCTGTCCTGAACCGTCAGCTTTTTATCGTGATAGGGGGAGGCGGGGTGCATGGCTCCCCAGGTGCGCGTATTCCAGTTGAAGGCCTCCTCCTGCGTCCAGTATGCCACGGGAGTAACAATATACATGGGTATCCATGAGCTGTTGACGATATTGAAGCCCGCCTCCAAAAGAGAGGGCGTGGTCTGATAGAGATTCTCCCAGCTCATGAGCTGCAATTCTCTTGTGACATAATCGTTTACATCGGCGGAAAAGCCCTCCCACGCCATGGGGATGCGTCCCTTGGAAATAACCGTTTCCGCCATTTTCTCCACGAAATCGGCAAGCAGGCGCTCGGCAAGCAGGCGCTTATCCTCCATGTCAAAATCGATACCCTGCGAAAGGGCATAATCGCGGCAGGCAGGGTCCTCCGTCCACTTTGCTATTGCCGCCTCGTCGCCGCCGATGTGGATGCGTTCCGACTGCGGGAACATATCGCAAAGCTCGCAAAAGAGCTGCTGCATTGCCGTTGTGCCTGCTCGGTACGGGTGATGATGCCGTCTTTTCCGAAAATATCGCCGTATTCCTGACAGAATGCGCGGCAGTGACCGGGAACATCTATTTCCGGCATGATATGAACGCCGCGCGAAGCGGCATAACGGTTGAGAGCGTCTATTTCCGCAAAGGTATAGTGCCGTCCCGGAGTGGAAAGTTTGGGGAACAGACGGCTGGGGAGCGTATAGCTTTGATCGTCCGTAAAGTGCAGCTGAAGCACCGGGATTTTATACAGCATGCACAGATCCACATAGGAAAGCAGATAGGAAAAGGGATGAAAATCACGGGCAAGATCAATCATGACGCTGCGGAAGGCGCAGTCGGGGGCATCCTCTATGCGCACGGCGGGCAGGCAAAGGGTGCCGTTTTGAACAAAAAGCAGCTGCAGCAGCGTCGCCATGCCGTTGCGTGCGCCGTCCTTGGTCCATGCACGGATCTCCGCGCAGCCGTTTTCGGCATAGAGCGCATACGCCTCTCCCTTAAAGGCGCTGTCCGCCGTGAAGCGGATGGCGCCGGAGTATTCTTCACTTAATGTAATGCCGAAAAGGCGCCTTACATAATCGGTAAGAGAATCGTGCAGAAGCATAAAATCTCCGCTTACGGTGGCGGCAAGGGAAACGGTGCCGCTGCCCTGAACCACGGTTTTGGGCTGCGGAATAAGATGAAGGGGAGAATTCATAGAATATTCCTTTCGCTTTTATTCCTTCGCAGGTGCGAAGGAACAGGCATATTTTTAATATCTATAAGTATAGCATACAGCAGCGGAGCTTTCAAGACACACAGAGAGCTTTTTTACGGTGTGCATATAAAATGCGCCGCAAAGGGACGCAAAAAAGAAGGCGCCGCCGTTGTTTGCGGTGCGCCCTGCGTTTTGTGACGAATTTTCTATTTGCCGGTAGAGCCGAAGCCGCCCTCGCCGCGCTGCGTTTGCGAAAGCTCCTCAGAAGGGATAAAGCTTGCGGGAATGAAGGGCAGAATTACAAGCTGGGCTATACGCTCGCCGTTTTTTATCTCCTGCGCGGTATCCGAATCGTTATGCAGCGCAACTATATATTCCCCGCGGTAATCGCTGTCGCACACTCCCACGCAATTTGCGGGACGCAGACCCTGCTTTGCCGCCATGCCGCTGCGGGCAAAAACCGCGCCGAAGCAGCCCTCCGGCAGCTCAAAGGCCAGCCCGGTGCCCACCTTAAGCGTGGAATGGGGCGGCAGAATCACATTTTTCTCAAGGCAGGCGCACAGATCGTAGCCTGCGGCGTATTCGGAGCCGCGCACGGGCAGAACCGCATTTTCCTTAAGCTTTTTGACCCTTACGCTTATGCCGGCAAAGCCGTTTTTATCGCATTTTACACTGTTCATATCATAATTCCTTACATAAAAAATTAAGGTGTTTCCTCCGGCACGGCAGCGCCGGCTTCGGTAACGCCTTAATTATAGCACAGCAATGCGCAAATTGTATATTCAATCCTGCGTTATATTGCTTTTTTATGAATACGCGGCGGTATATTCCGCCATGCACGGCGCAATGCCTCGGCAAAAGCCGTTATACGGGATTGTCCGTCCACGGCACGGGCTTGCCCGCCTGAAGGGTTTTTTTCATATCCAGCAGGCGTTGGTTTGAGGAGCCGCGAAAGCGCAGAGTTATATCCTTCAGCTCCTCCACAAAGCGGCCGTCCACCAATACATCAATTAAAGACAGCAGCTCCTGCGTTTTCTCGCAGTGCGGGTGGGCTTCGGGGTCAATAAGCTGCTCAAAGGTGAAGCCGCTGAAGGCCCATATGCTTTTATCGGGGAATTCCCTGCGCACTCTTTTTACAAACGGCAGCAGCGCCCGCTGGTTCTGCGGCTCAAAGGGCTCGCCGCCAAGCAATGTAAGCCCGCTTATATAGTCGGGCGCCAGCATTTCCAGCACCTGCTGCTGTGTCTGCTCGGTAAAGGGATGACCGAAGTTAAAATCCCATGTCTGCTTCTGAAAGCAGCCGGGGCAATGATTGGTGCAGCCGGAGACAAACAGCGTTACCCGCACTCCCGGTCCGTTTGCAATATCGCAGTTTTTTATCTCGCCGTAATTCATTACAGATGCAGCACACGCTCCTTAATCTCCTGAGTGCGGCCCTGATTCCAGAACTGGGAGCCGATATAGCCGCAGGTGCGGCGGGCGACATTCATCCTGCTCTGATCGGTATTGCCGCACTTGGGGCAGCGCCAGATGTACTTGCCGTCCTTCTCCACTATTTCTATCTCGCCGTCAAAGCCGCATTCCTGGCAATAGTCGCTTTTGGTGTTAAGCTCGGCGTACATGATATTATCATATATAAAGCGTATAACGGACAGCACCGCATCCAGATTGTTCTGCATGTTGGGCACCTCCACATAGCTTATGGCGCCGCCCGTTGAAAGGTGCTGGAACTGGGACTCAAAGCGCAGCTTCTCGAAGGCGTCTATCTTTTCCGTTACATGCACATGATAGCTGTTTGTAATATACCCCTTGTCGGTGACACCGGGAATTATGCCGAAGCGGCGCTGGAGGCACTTGGCAAACTTGTAGGTGGTGGATTCCAGCGGCGTGCCGTAGATGGAAAAGCCGATATTGGTTTCCTGCGTCCACTGCTTGCAGGCATCGTTCATCCTCTGCATGACCGAAAGCGCAAAGGGGGTGGCGCTGGGATCGGTGTGGGATTTGCCCGTCATGAACTTCACGCACTCGTAAAGCCCGGCATAGCCCAAGGATATTGAGGAATATCCGCCGTAGAGCAGCTTGTCTATGGGCTCGCCCTTTTTAAGGCGCGCGCAGGCGCCGTACTGCCACAGGATGGGGGCTGCATCGGAAAGCGTGCCCTTAAGGCGGTTATGCCTGCACATAAGCGCACGGAAGCAAAGCTCCAGCCGTTCGTCGAATATTTTCCAGAACTTTTCGATGTTTCCGCCGGAGGACAGCGCGATATCGGGCAGGTTCAGGGTTACAACGCCCTGATTGAAGCGGCCGTAGAATTTATAATTGCCGTTTTCGTCCTTCCACGGAGCCAGTGCCGAACGGCAGCCCATGACGGGGAAGCAGTTGCCTTCCTTGAGCTCCTTCATTTTCTTTTCGGAAATATAGTCCGGCACCAGCCGCTTTGCGCTGCATTTTGCCGCCAGACGGGTAAGATACCAGAACTCGGAATCGTCGTGAATGTTATCCTCCTCCAAAACATATATAAGCTTGGGGAAGGCGGGAGTTATCCATACGCCCTCTTCGTTCTTAACGCCGCGGTAGCGCTGGAGCAGTATCTCCTCGATTATCATGGCAAGGTCCAGCTTCTCCCTGCGGCTTTTTGCCTCGTTAAGATACATAAACACCGTTACAAAGGGGGCCTGGCCGTTGGTGGTGAGCAGCGTGACCACCTGATACTGTATGGTCTGCACGCCCTTTTGTATTTCGGCGCGCAGCCGTTTTTCCGTTATGGCATCAATTTTTTCTTCGCTTGCGGGGCAGCCTAACTCCGCTATTTCCGCCACCACCTCGCGGCGTATCTTTTCCCGGCTTACCTGTACAAAGGGCGCAAGGTGCGCAAGGGAAATGCTCTGTCCGCCGTACTGATTGGAGGCCACCTGAGCGATTATCTGCGTAGCGATATTGCAGGCCGTGGAAAAGCTGTGCGGCTTTTCTATCATGGTGCCGGATATTACGGTGCCGTTATTGAGCATATCCTCAAGGTTTACAAGGTCGCAGTTATGCATATGCTGGGCAAAATAATCCGCATCGTGAAAATGGATTATACCCTCCTCGTGAGCCTGCACTATTTCCTGAGGCAGCAGAATGCGGTTTGTGATATCCTTGCTGACCTCGCCCGCCATATAATCGCGCTGCACGCTGTTTACGGTGGGGTTTTTATTGGAGTTTTCCTGCTTTACCTCTTCGTTGTTGCATTCGATAAGGCTTAAGATCTTATCGTCGGTGGTGTTGCTTTTGCGCACAAGGCTGCGTGTATAGCGATAGGTTATGTACTGCTTTGCCACCTCAAAGGCGCCGTGAGCCATGATCTGCTTTTCCACAAGGTCCTGTATTTCCTCCACGCTCATGGCGCGGTTTACCTTCTGGCAGGCAAGCTCCACCGACTGCGCAATGCGCTGTATCTGCATGGGCGTCATGCGCTCGTTCTCCGGAACCACATCATTGGCCTTGGTTACCGCCACAATGATCTTGGTTATGTCAAAATCGACCTCTGAACCGTTTCTTTTTATGATCTTCATATACAATCCCCTCTGCGCCGCATATGCGCGCATAATTTTATCCTTTGTCTTTCTATGCCTGCTTTTTATCCCGCCGCCTGTTTATTGCGCCGTGCGTATGCCCATCCGAAAAAACGCAACCGTTTATCGAGTTTGCTCTTGCTAACCATCCGTATTTTACGGCAAACCCGCACCCGGGCTTTTATGTTTGTACGCTTTTTTGTTTTCTTATGCCTTTTTTATCCTCTTTGAGAATAAATTTGTTTTCAAAAACAACAAGCAGTTGTTGTGTCGATGAATATCATACACCATATATAGATAAAATGCAAGAGATAAATGAATGATAAAGCAAACAATTTTGTCGGAATTTCTGCGTCGGTTATATAAAAAAAGTATAAGAAAAAGCCTTCTGGCCAAAGAAAAAGGGCATAAAAAAGCGCCCGCACAAAAGCGGACGCTTTTTTGAAAAAATTCGTATTGGTTTTTGACCTTCAGGCTTACAGCATGGACTCGTAAAGCTTCTTGATGTCGGCAACGCTGGTATCCTTGGGGTTGCCTCCGGTGCAGACATCCTTGAAGGCGGACTCGCTAAGGAAGTCCAGATCCTCTCTCTTTACGCCCACCTCGGTAAGGGTCTTGGGGATATTTACATCGGCAGGCAGCTTA
>ERZ780167.2127-NODE-2127-length-16055-cov-2.914438_pt1 | contig 16055 bp, 13 predicted proteins | sample MGYA00510982_ERZ780167 | MGnify/ENA primary metagenome ERZ780167 (study PRJEB29588, sample SAMEA2146107) | human gut metagenome | biome: human gut; feature: human-associated habitat; material: faeces | place: Denmark | collected 2008/2010 ... | reverse complement strand
ACGGAAGTGATGGCTGGAAGAGAGCGATTCATAATATTGAAAATTCGCCGTTCCGTACAAAATTTGAAAAAGATGTTGATACAATGAAGGGAAATATTGGAATTGGATGTATTTCAGATTATGATCCACAGCCAATTCTGATCCAGTCGCATCTGGGGTGTTTTGGAATTACGACAGTAGGTAAGATCAATAATGCGGATCAGCTGATTCGGAATCTTTATGAAAATGGACATACACATTTTCAGTCTATGACCAATGGACAGATCAATTCTACAGAGCTGGTTGCGGCATTGATCTGTAAAAAGGATTCGTTTGTTGAGGGAATCCGTTATGTGCAGTCAGTAGTTGAAGGCTCGATGACGCTTCTGCTTCTGACAGAGAATGGAATTTATGCAGCCAGAGACCTTCTCGGACGTACACCGGTTGTGATCGGAAAGAAAGAGAATGCATACTGCGTTTCCTTTGAAAGCTTTGCATATATCAACCTTGGATACACAGATTACAAAGAGCTGGGACCTGGGGAAATCGTCTACGTGACACCGGAATCTGTGGAGACTGTAAGTCCTGCATGTGAAAAGATGAGAATCTGTTCGTTCCTGTGGGTATACTATGGATATCCTACTTCTTCTTATGAAGGGGTTGGTGTAGAAGAAATGCGTTACAACTGTGGAAAGCTTTTAGCACAGAGAGATGACCATTCGATCGACGTGGATATTGTTGCAGGAGTTCCGGATTCGGGTATCGCTCATGCGATAGGCTATGCAAATGAATCAGGTATTCCGTATGCAAGACCATTTATCAAATATACTCCGACCTGGCCAAGATCTTTCATGCCGACAACACAGAGTCAGCGTAATCTGATCGCCAGAATGAAACTGATCCCGGTACATAGTCTGATCGAAGACAGGAGCCTGCTGCTGATCGATGATTCTATCGTGCGTGGCACACAGCTCCGTGAGACGACAGAGTTCCTGTATCAGAGTGGCGCAAAAGAAGTGCATGTCCGCCCGGCATGTCCACCGCTTTTGTACGGATGCAAATATTTGAACTTCTCCCGTTCCAAATCAGACCTGGATCTGATCACAAGAAGGATCATCCGTGAGTGGGAAGGTGACAATGATGTCAATGTACTGGGTGAATATGCGGATCCGAACAGTGACCGGTATGCAGCAATGCTGGAGGAAATCCGCAAGAGACAGAATTTCACTTCACTTCGTTATCACAGACTGGATGATCTGATCAAATCAATCGGGATTGATGCATGCCAGGTATGTACCTACTGCTTTAACGGTGTGGAATAACAGGTAAATGAAAATATAAAACAGGTGTCCACGTAAGTATATCTTAGTGATATATCCCAGTGGGCACCTGTTTTTGTATATACGATTTTGGTGTATAAGGTGATGTGGAATGGTGTACAAAGTATGCGGAGCGGCAGCTCCTTCTGCAAAGCTGCACTATAGCAGCAGATCATCTATCTTCACATAGTCTCCCATCCGGTATGCTTCAATTGCATTTCCATTGATCACATAGAACTTTTCGTTTGCATACACACCGCGGGTTCCAAGATAAGAATTACCGTTGACTTCCTCCTGCATCTGTACCTGGAAGCCCTGATTTTTATCGTAAGAAAGGATCACATACTGGTTGGCAGATCCGGAAAGCGGAAAGCCGATCAGATTCTTTTCCGGATCAACCAGTGCTGCACGGTAGTCAGAAAAAACATCCGAGTAATAGTACTGATCCAGTGTGTACTTGCTGACTTCCTTCACATCCGAAGGATCACTGATATCAAACATGGAGATCTTTACCCCGTTTGTAATGCCATTTTCATCGGTATCCATACCGATGCCAAGAAGCAGGTTATCACTGTAAAAATGCAGGTATTCCGAAAAGCCGGGAATTTTCAGCTTGCCAAGGATCTTCGGATTCTCCGGATCGGAAAAGTCTACGGAGAATAAAGGATCTGTCTGTTCATAAGTTACAAAGTAACCGGTATTGCCCAAAAATCTTGCGGAATAGACCTGTTCATTTTTGGCAAGATCCTCGATCTTACCGATTGTTTTCAAATCTGCATCCAGCACATAGACTGAATTGGACTGTGAAGAGCTTCCGACATTATGCGTAACCGTTGTCACCAGCCGCAACGTATTGTCATACTCATCAATGCTGAAGGAATCGTTCAGATATCCTTTTACTTTGCCCTGGGCAGAACCGGAAAGTTTTCCTTTATTGTAAGACAGCTTGCGGAGGATCGTCTGATTCTTTGCCGTAAGATTATCTGCGAGGATACTGCTGTTCGCATACTCGTAAATATAAATGTTGTTCTCACTCACATAGACTTCGCCATTCTCAGACATGACTGCTTTCTGGTCTGCTGCCTTATCCGGACTGGAAGCGGAAACGGAGCTGACAACAAGGTACTGGTCTGCTGCATGGTTCGTCGGGAGATAGATATCCGATTGCTTCAGAAGATTGTCACCAACAAGCGGAACATAGGAAGGATAATCTTTTTTGGTGATCGTATCGTAAATATAATAGTCACTGAATACATACAGATATCCGTCTTTAAAACGTGAAGTGCGGTAGTAACCACTCTGATCCACGGTTCCGATGGATTTCGGATTGTTGATATCTGCCAGATCATAAGTCTGGATACGGGTACAGCTGCCGCGGTACAAGGTTTTACTGTCAGAATCAACCTGCGTGTTCTGCATGTTGCCAAGGACAAAAAGCTTCTGGTCACTCAGGTAAAATTCGGATGCCTGAAAATTCTCATTCAGCGAAATACCGGAAACAACCTTCATCTGATCAGACCGGATATCTACAATGGAAATTTCCTGTGAGTTTGCTTTCAGTGTATAAAGATAACTTCCATCCGTTTTTACAATGTCTGCTTCACCGACGCTCTCTGTGCGGACGTTGGTATCGGAAAATGAAGTATCCACAGCACGTGCAGAGGCTGTTGAAGAATCCGAAGAAGAGCTGGAACTATCGGTGCGTGCACCACTGTCAGCTGTTTCAGTTGAATACATGACAATTCCGCTGTCGGTTGAACCGGTAACAGATGAAGAATCCAACTCATCCTGATAAGATTGCAGGTATGTGTAGACTTCATCATAATCGGTTGCCGTCTCTAATGTATCGGAAGAGGCAAGCTTACCGGAGGATGTACCGATTGAAGAACTGCCTTTTGTGGAAAAAGTGGCTGAGTCTGAAGAAAGATTCTGCTGGCGGATGTGGGCACCAATGCCGACAACCAGTACCAGTGCGGCAGCGATAAGTCCTCCGCGCATCCGGTGGCCGCGGGAAAATCCATGCTTTTTCGGGATATGTCCGGAAGCCTGAGTGCTGTTATGCTCTTCCAGCATTTTCATAATCTGATCCGGTGCAAGGCTTTCCGGAACAGGAGTTTTTTCCGTAGATTGTTTTATTTTATCCAGTATTTCTTTTTCGTGATCTGTCATATGAAACACCTCCTATTACTCTTTTATCCTACTCTTTCAGAAGCCAGCTCATCTTTTCGAGGGCACGCTTTCTGCGGGAGCGGACTGTATTCGGGTTCATCCTTAGCATTTTTCCGATCTCTTTACTGTTGTAACCGCCATAGACGGATAAGCCGATGATCAGCTGATCGTCTTCATCGAGAATAAGAAAAGCACGTTCCACATCTGTGCGGAGTCCGTCACAGTATGTGGCAGAAGCATGATCTTCTTTCAGCTCGGTCTCGGTCCGTTCACGGCTCTTCAACTTCCGGCGGCACACATTTGCCAGAATCTGAAAGATCCAGGAACGGAATGCTTCTTCTTTGCGTAATTTATGTATGTTCTCATAGGCGGAAAGAACGGCTTCACTGACGGCGTCTTCTGCATCCTGCGGATGATGCATCATGCAGAGCGCAAAACGATACAGATCCTGATAAACCGTCTTATATAATTCTTTAAATGCAATTGCATCGATCATAAGGTCCCTCCTCTCATAACAGGTTCTTTGTATATAAGAGTATAAAAAAGTCGGAAGTGTTGCAAAAAGGGACAGAAAAATTTCCGTCCCTTTTAAATCATATCATTGTCTGAGAAAAATTAACCTCTGTAATAATTGATCAGACATCCTTTGAGGATGATCTCACGTTCTGCATCCGTCAGATCACCGAGCTTCAGATCGATCTCCTTCAGATCATCGCCTACGACATAAGCCTTGATCGTGGAAGCTTTATCTTCTACTGCTTTGCGGATATCCGGCACGAAGAGATAGTCACCGTTCCTGAAAGAAAGCTTTGTGTGTTCCTCTTCGGTAATAAACGGAAGCATGCCCCAGTTGATCAGGTTCGAGCGGTAACGTTTGGTTGCGTACTCATTCGCGATATTCGCCCAGCCGCCGAGAACCTTCTGGCAGGAAGCAGCCTGCTCACGGGCAGAACCATCACCAGGTTTGACCGCGAAAATGGTACTTCCGACACCGATATTTCCTTTGCCGACTTCCGGATAAGACTTCTGGATTGCTGCCATCACCGGTTTTAATTCATCCAGTACATCCAGTGGACAAGTACCTGCTTCAATCGCTTTCTGGGCTTTCTGGACCTCTTTCGCGCGTCCTACATAGGCAGGATCCTTTCTGGAAAGTGCAAATTCAGCAAGTCCAAGCGGGTTGGAACGATAAGAAGAAGTCTCGCCGGACGGGATCAGCTCGTCTGTCGTTGTAACCGGATCGTGGATCTCAGATACGACCTTCAGGATCAGATTCTCAGGAAGAGCGCTCATTGCCGGCCAGTCTTTGATGTTCGGTCCGAATTTGATCTCAACCGAAGGATCAGCAACGCCGTGGCTGTCAAATACACGGTTGGCGTAAATTCTGGAATCAAAGTGGTAGGTCGGGTTCTTGTATTCAATATCAAAATCTGTTGCCGGAGTAAGGAAACCTTTGTTCGCAGCAGTTGCGGCAATGGAACGTGCATCCATAAGGGCAACAGATGCGATCTGTCCACTCTGCAGCTTGCTTCCTTCACGGTTCGGGAAGTTGCGGGTAGAGTGACGGATGGAAAATGCATTGTTTGCCGGAGTGTCCCCTGCACCGAAGCACGGTCCGCAGAAGGCAGTCTTCACGATCGTACCGGCTTCCATCAGGTCAGCAACCGCACCATTTTTCACAAGCTCCATGTAGATCGGTGTACTTGCCGGGTAAACACTGAAGGTAAATTCATCTGATCCGATGTATTTGCCACGGATGATGTCTGCGGCAGCACAGATATTTTCAAAACCGCCGCCGGCACAGCCTGCGATGATACCCTGATCGACATAAAGCTTACCATTTACGATCTTGTCCTGAAGAGAGTAATCCACAGCACCGTCCAGGCTTACCAGCGCGCGTTGCTCTACATCGTGGAGAACATCTGCAAGGTTGGCATTGACATCCTCGATGGTGTAGACATTGGACGGATGGAACGGCATGGCGATCATAGGCTTGATCTCGCTCAAGTTCACGTATACAAGACCGTCATAGTAAGCGACTGCGCCAGGATTCAGTTCCCTGAAGTCATCACTTCTTCCGTGGATATCGTAGAACTCTTTGATCTTGTCGTCGGTTCTCCAGATAGAAGAGAGGCAGGTTGTCTCTGTCGTCATAACATCGATTCCGATACGGAAGTCTGCACTTAATTTGCCAACGCCAGGTCCGACAAATTCCATGACCTTGTTATTGACATAGCCATTGCCGAAGGTTGCGCCGATGATCGCAAGGGCAACGTCCTGCGGTCCGACACCTTTCACCGGTTCGCCGTCCAGATAGATTCCGACAACGCCCGGCATCTTGATATCATAAGTCTTGTTCAGAAGCTGTTTTACAAGTTCCGGTCCGCCCTCTCCCATTGCCATGGTACCGAGTGCACCATAACGGGTGTGGCTGTCAGAACCAAGGATCATCTTGCCGCCGCCTGCGAGCATTTCACGGGCAAACTGGTGGATAACGGCCTGATGAGGCGGAACATAGACACCACCGTACTTCTTCGCACAGGTCAGTCCAAACATGTGGTCATCTTCATTGATCGTACCGCCGACTGCACACAGAGAGTTATGGCAGTTGGTCAGAACATAAGGGATCGGGAATTTCTCCAGTCCGGATGCTCTTGCAGTCTGGATGATTCCGACAAAGGTAATGTCGTGCGAAGTCAGCTTGTCAAATTTGATCTGAAGCTGCTGCATATTACCGGAAGTATTATGCGCACTTAAGATCCCATAAGCCATTGTCTCTTTTGCAGCAGCTTCTTTTGTTGTCTCAATACCTGTCTTGCTTTTTACGGCAGCAAGTGCATCGGGTGCATCTGCAATTACCTCAGTACCGTGTAAAAGATAGGCACCGCCTTCGTATAATTTCACCATATCATGTCCTCCTATTTTCTGTTTTCTATGAATTTCATGTGGTCTGCGACCATCAGAGCAATCTTAAATGTCAGGGCGTCCTCAAACACTCTGACATCCAGCCCGGTCTGTTTCTGGATCTTCTCCAGCCGGTAGACGAGCGTATTCCGGTGGACGAAAAGCTGTCTCGCTGTCTCCGAAATATTCAGGCTGTTTTCAAAAAATTTATCAACTGTGGATAAGGTTTCTTCGTCAAATTGATCAACGGTATTTCCGGCAAATACTTCTTCCAGGAACATCTCGCATAAGGAAACGGGAAGCTGGTGGATCAGCCGTCCGATACCGAGTTCGCGGTAGGATAAAATATTGCGTTCCGGATAGAAGATACGTCCCACATCCAGAGCCATGCCTGCTTCTTTGTAAGACTGTGAGACCTCTTTGAGTTCGGGAATGATGGTTCCGAAGGAAAGCCGGACATTGACCATAGCTTCGGTGTTGATCGCATTCACCAGCATATCGGCAGTCGAACGGATCGTATCATAATCATCCGTACTGTCAAGGGACTTGATCAGAATAATATGTCCCTCATCTACGGCAGTAACAAAATCACCGGTTCCCGAGGAATAAATCCCACGGATCATATCCAGGACGATCGTGTCATCCGGATTTTTCGGTTCGATCAGATAGACGACTCTGCGCTGCTCAACTGTAATACCAAGCTTTTTCGCCTGATTGTAGATATCTACGAGGAGCAGGTTATCCAGGAGCAGGTTCTGGATAAAACGGTTACGGTCAAGACGTTCGCTTCCGGATCTTAAAAGGCTCTCCAGCTGGCAGACACTTAAGCGTCCGCTGGTATGCACATCAATCTCATTATTGTGCTCGATCACGAAAATATAAGTCAGTTCATCATCATCATAAACCGGGAACAGACCATAGCATTCATCCAGGTGCTCCTCCGCTACGCCGGTAACCTCCAGCTCTTTTAAAAATGAGCAGACAGCTTTTTTTACTGCAGATTTCTCCTTACCTACAGCTGCAAGCATCACTCCGTCTGTGTTCCAGATGGAACAGTTACACTCGATGATATCCCCTATTTCATTGATTGTTCTCTGTAAAATCTGGTTGGATAACAATCCATTCACCTCTCCATTCTTTTCAATATATGACAAATGGGAGAATTGTGAAATTCCCCCATCTTCTTCTGACAATACAATCTGATATTATTTTAGCAAATGTTTCACACTTTAGCAAGCTAAAATGAAAAACGTTTTCTCTTATTCGTCTTCGTCATCGCGTCTGTCAAGCATGGCAGCAACGATTTCAAGAATCACAGCAAGACCGATCATAGATGCAGCGGCAATCTTTCCGGCAGTGCCGGTTGCAGCCTGTGCGATACCGCCGACAACCGGCACAGAAAGCTTTACTTTTCCGATGTAGTTGTTGTAAGGGATCGGATTCATATCTTTTTCCTCATTGGCATCCCCTTTGGTGATAAACTGTCCCATCGCCGGGCTGTTGGATACTACGCGGTGGGTGATGATCGAGCCGTCTGCATTGTTGCTGTAAAAAGCAATGACATCATCTTTGACGATCGTGTCTGGTTCTTCATACCGGACATAGACCAGGCTTCCCGTCGGGATCGCCGGTTCCATGCTCCCACTGATCACGGTGTACATCTGAAAACCAAAAGCTTTCGGAAGCGTCAGCGGAATACAGGCAAGAATCAGTACTGTCAGTAAAACAGTGCCCAGTGCACTGCAAAATGCAGCCACCGGGCTTTTCTTTTTCTTCGTTCTCTTCAAAAAAGACTTCTCCTTTAGTGCCGCGCTTTTTTATTTTGCACGTTTTTTCAAGAATACGATCAGTCCTACGAGAGCTGCTACCGCAACAACGATAATGCCGATCCCTGCTGCGATCGGAGTCTTGCTCGTCTTGTCTTTCGCATCGATATTTCCTTTTGGAGTGTCTTCATCATCCAGATCTACCAGAGACTTTGGTGTCTGTTCATCCTCAGATGTTGCAGTATCTTTATCTTTAGCTGTCGTATCCTGAGAATCGTTATCTGTCGTTGTACCATCGGTTGTACCGGTTGTGGTTCCGTCTGTTGTGCCACCGGTAGTTCCGGTTGTAGTTCCACCGGTAGTTCCGGCAGTTCCGGTTGTAGTGCCACCGGTAGTTCCGGCAGTTCCACCGGTTGTGCCGCCTGTCGTGCCACCTGCTGTACCGACATTACCGGTACCTGTGCCAGGAGTTGCTGTACCAGGAACAGTCGTTGTGATGGTGGTTGTTGTTGTAACAACACGGTCTGTAGCACCCGGTTTGTAGGTAAACGTAAATACATTCTCAGATACATTATTACTCAAAGTCTTGGTAAGTGCAAGAGCATCTGGAATATAATTTTCAACGTAACGGTAAGCAACGACCGGCTTGTCGCCGACGTTTCCGTAGAAGGTCTGGCTCTCTGCCAGTGAATTACCGGATGCATCCTGATAATTTACGGTATAGGCAACCATGTTGCCTTTGATTCCGTAAGCGACTACATAGTCGGCATCACCTTCGACGGTAAAAGCAGGAGCATCAAGTCGTTTTGAACTTGCATTATCACGTCCGCTGAGGCGGATTCCTTTGACATAATATCTATCGTCTGTTACCTGAATATTGTACAAAGCAGTATTGTCAAAAGAAAATTTAGATCCATAAGAAATGTCAGATTTTTCAATTTTGCTCTGACCATTGATGGTTCCTTTGTTACCTGCGGATAATGTTACCTTGTAGGTATACTGTGTAGTATCATCTGCCATAACGCTCATTGTGGATGCACCGAGTGTCATGGATACAGTCAGAAGAGAAACCAGTAATCTTTTCCATTTTTTCATCTGCTTACTCTCCTTTCTGTCTGCGTCTTTTTGTGTTCTTATTGAGTGTGTAGATACCGTATGCAAGAAGGATCAGTCCACTGATGAGTGCAAGCACACAGAAGAGAAGAACTCTTGCGGTATCACCGGTCTTAACGGTGTTGGTTGTCTTAACAATCTTATTCTTGGTGATGGTTTTGCCGGCTGAAACCTTTTCTACTGCAAAGTTCATGCGGAGCTTTGCGAGTGTGAGCTGATAACCGTTGCCCTGTGTCTCACCTTCAACACCGACGGTAAGGTGTACCGTTCCGGTATTATTGGAAGCAAGTCTTCCGAGGTAGAAATATTCCTGGGTTGAGTTATCGATCTGCTTCAGACCTTCTCCGGCTTTGGAAGTGCCTTCACCTCCGACAGTTGAGCTGTCGTAGAGTACTTTTTCGGCATTATCACTTCCAACATATGTCAGCTTGTATTCATAAGCACCGCCTTCTGCGGAAGACTGTGCATCCTCCAGCGTCTGGATCACTTCGTTGGTCATGTACCAGTCGGTATCCGTACTGTCGGAGTTCTTAAGCTGAACCTTGAGCTCGATGCTGTCACCCGGCTGGATATTTGCCAGCTCGTCAGTCACATCGGAGCTTTTAAAATTACTTTCCATCTTGCCGCCGGTGAAATTAACCTGCCATCCGTCGGCTCCCTGATAATCCTTTGCAAATGCAGTTGTGTGTACCCCTGCTGCCATTATCACTGTCATGGCGAGGCACAAAATTTTCTTTTTCATACTCTGTACCTCCCTACTGTAAGCTCATTGTTGTTTCGTCGTCTGATACATTCACGTCCACGCCCCAGGCACTCTTGATCGCGTCCTTTGCGTTGTGTGTCTGAACTGCATCCACCTCTGCGTCAATGTGGAAGGTGTAGCCATTGTACTTGTAAGTATAAGTGATGGTTTTGCCTTTTTCAGATTCGGTTACATGCTTTGTTACATCCGATGCAATCGAAGGATTGATTCGGAGTGTATCCGATAATGCCGGTGTGGTATCTCCGGCTGCAACTGCCTTGGTATAATAAAGAACGGTACGCTCTTTCGTGGACTGTGCACCTGCAACCTGCCATCCGTTGTCTGTGAGGAAGTTCAGATCGATCAGATCCGGTGAAAGGTTCGTGTATTTATTGCCTTTTTCGTCCTGCCAGCTCTTTGTGATGATCACACGTACAAAGGTGTCGATCGTACCGCTGTTCTTGACGCTGATTGCTTCGTTATATTTCTTGCCGGGTGTAAATGTCTCATCCTTTCCAAGAAGGTTTGTGAGAAGTGTACCCTCTGAGGTTCCCTTCCATTCATTGTTCGATACATAATCCCGGCTGCTGACTACTTTGTCATTTTCCAGAAGAGATACGCCGATACTCTGCATATTCATCTGTGCGGAATAATTCTCACTGTAGTAAGTGAGTGCGGCGCGTGTACTGCCGACAGTGCTTCCAACCAGCAGGAGTGCTGCGGCTGTCAGGACCAGGGCAGGTTTCTTTGGAAATGATTTCTTTTTCTTTTTCATTCTCATTACCTCCTACTCTGTCGTCTGTGTGCTGTCGTCTTTGATTACGTGGTTCCAGTCGGCGTATGGTGTACCATCTTCCTTGTAAAGAACCGGTGTGCATTCCTGGATAACTATGACGTTAAATTCTTCTGGTTTGTCATTGCCTGACGGAAACTCATAAGAAATCACGAGTTCTGGATCCGTTGTCTGACCAGCTGGAAGTATGTTACTGTAATACCAGTAGTCATCTGCTCCTTTTCCTTTTGACCAGTTTTTATCTGCTTTGTATCCAAGAGATACTGGAGCAAATGCCTTGACTCTTACGAAGCAGTCATATTTACCAGTGTTGGAGATTGTAACGTGTTTTCCATCTGATTTGATTTGTTCATTCGGGACTGTCTCAGTAAATCCCATATTCATTTTCACACCGCCACCGGCTGTCGAATAAGTTGTAAAATACGCCATCGCGCTTCCAACTGCCAGGGTTCCGGTAAGAGCAAGTGCTGCTGTTGCCATGATAAGTGGTTTTTTATGTAACTTTCTCATTCCGACTCCCCCTTCCTAGTTCTTTTCTGCCGGTTCGGTGTACTGATACTGACCATTTTCGTTCAGCTTGAAATTATTTTTTACACCGTAGCCGCCATTCATATTGTCATCGACATCATTTGTAAAGGAAACGGATGCCAGATCGCCCTTTGCATCTTTATCGGTTGCTACAATCGTTGTCTCTTGATCTTTTTCTGAGATAAGCTTGTAGCTTGCACCGCTGTAGACTTCTGTAACCTTTACTGTAGCTCCTGCAGGAATCTTTGTAATTGTTACGGAAGAGTCACCTGCGGCTTCAAAGTCAAGAGACTCGATGCGGGTTTCTGTTTTGTTGCTCTTAAGTGGTGTAATTTCAATCTGGAATACGAAGGTTGCTTTCTTACCGGTTGTTGCATTATGATTTGCAAGTGTTTTATTGATCTTCAGATCACCGTATCTTGCATGTTCTTCCGGTTTCAGACCAATCGCATTGCTATCTGTCAGATCGTAGATCCAGTCATCGTTTCTGTTAGCTTCATCTTCGATATTATAATAGTTATTGGTCGGAAGTGATACCAGGTAAGGTGTAAAGGTATAGGTATAATTCGTGGTAACTACTTCCGGTGTATCTACAAGGTAAAGTCCGGTATCAAGATCATCTTTATTTCCGATACCACCTGTTAAGGTAACTGTATCGACCGGTTTTACGGAATCACTCAGCTTTTCTTTTGCTTTCTTTGCACGCTCAGCCCATTTGCTTGCTGCATCGTTATTATCAGCCCTTACCGAAGATACATCCAGTCCGGTGAAATCTTTGGTTGCGGTATAGTTACCGGATACGTCTACATCTGCCACCTTATAAAGATTAACTTTAATGTCAGTGCCGGCAGCTGTCAGTTCGTTGCCCTCTCCGCTTACACTGAATGAAACCGAACACTTCCGGTTCGTCTCAATCGCATTTGCAGCTCTGGCACCAGGCAGAGTGAGAAGCGGAAATGCAAGAGCGAGAGCTAACAAAAACGTTGTTCCCTGTTTTAATCGTTTATTCATCATCGCCTCATGTCCTCCTTAAAAATCTTGGTTATTCTTTGTGAGCTTTTCTCTTGGAAAGGAATCGCAAGAGAATGATCACAAGAATCGTGATTGAAAGTCCTAAAATTAAATAGAGCATATAATAATTCTGAATGGCTTTTACCATAGAATCTGTAACTGATTCGGTAGCATCCTCTTCGCCGTTATATGGAACTCTGGTTCCTCTTACGAGAAGACGATGGGAGTTGACTCCATATGGTGTACAGGTAAATAAAGTTACCTGATCTTTTCCTTCTTCTATCTGGAGTGCTTTCTCCAGTGTTTCATGATCGTCTTTGTCTACCATCGGAAGAATCTGATCTACCTTGTAGGCAAGGACTTCATCCAGTACATGGATATAAAATTTATCGCCAACTTTGAGCTGATCGATATCGGTAAAAAGCTTTGCGCTTGGAAGTCCACGGTGAGCTGCGAGAACACTGTGGGTACTCTCCCCTCCGATCGGAAGCTTTGTGCCGTTCAGATGTCCGACACCGGTCTGAAGTTCATCATCACCGGTACCATGGTAAATGGCAAGCTTGATATTGATCTTCGGAATGGAAAGGTATCCCATTACACCGTCATCTGCAACGTTCAGAATCTTCCAGTATTCGGTGTCTTTGATGTCATTTTCATCTTCACCAAATACATCTCCGTAGAGATTGTTCTGTTGAATGGTATCATTGAAAGCTTTTGCCTTTTCCCACTCAGAGGTGAAGTCCTCCGGTTCCATGTCCTGTATTGTATTGTCATAGCTGCTGATCAGCTGATTCTGTCTGTAGGTGTTCCACTGGTTGGATACCATCGGATAGATCAGAATCCCAAATCCTATCAAGAATAACAGACCGAAAAGGAAGGTTGAGATTTTTCTTTTCATAGGCATATTCCCTTTCTCGTTCTTATTCTCTTTTTAAGAGGTCTCATTTTTCTTCTTTTGAAGCTTCTTCTCCTTTAAGTATAACATAAGGATGAAGATTGTGGTAATTACAAGACCAATAATTACCCATAAAAGATAATTTGTATGAAGACTGATTCCGCTGAGCGGTGTCTTCTCATCGGCAACTTTCTGTTCCACATAAGGTACTCTGTGACCACGGACCAGAAGCCGCTCGGTATTGACTCCGTATGGAGTACAGGTTAAAAGTGTTACAAGATCTTTTCCTTCTTCTACTGCAAGAGAGGAAGTTTCTTCCGGTTTTACTACGGAAATCTTGTCGACTTCATAACATAATGTTTCGTTTAATACATGGATCAGAAAATGATCGCCTTCTTCCAGCTGATCCAGATCGGTAAAAAGAGACGCACTCGGAAGTCCACGGTGTGCGGAGATAACGGCGTGTGTACTTTTACCGCCGATTGGAAGAGAGCTTCCTTCCAGATGTCCGGCTGCCTGTTTGAGAACATCTTCATCGGTAGTGTGGTAGATCGGAAGCTTGATGTCAATCTTCGGGATATCCACGATTCCCATCATCTCGTCACCGGCAATGTTCAGAGCATCCATGTAGGACTGGTCTTCTTTGTCACTGGCTGCGGCAACTGCAAATGAGTCAGGAAGAATACTTGGAAGTAAGGCTTCATTGTAAGCTTCTGCTTTCTGCAGTTCTGCGTCATAATCAATCTCATGTGCTGCATCCTTTTCGGATACAGTCTGTTCATAACTGCTGATCAGTTGCTTCTGCCTGTAGTTATTCCACTGGTTTGCAACGAATGGATACAGCAGTAAGGACAACCCGGCTAAAAATATGATGCCAATAATAAGTTTGTTTGCTTTGCGTTTCATCCGAATTCTCCTTGCTGTTGTATTATTTTTTAGGAATCCGGGGCGACCTGCCCCGGATTCAATATCTGATTATAAATAATTATTGCAATTATTTGTTGTCTGATTTCTTGCGGCTTGCGAAGAACAGACCAGCTGCTGCGATCATGATAATGCATCCAGCGATTGTGAAGATTGTTGTACCGATACCACCGGTTGATGGAAGCTTAGAAAGTTTAGTATCTGCCATAGAAGCTGTACCAGTACGATTAGAAGCAGTAGTTGCATCTTTTGCATTACGCCATTCTGTTCGTGCATCAGTTTCGTTGATTGAATATCCATTTGGAGCAACGATTTCTTTAAATCTATAAGTTACATCATCGTCTAAACCTTTAACAACTGCCTGACCGTTATTGTTAGTTACAATCAGATTTGCATCAGCTTTTGCTGTGTCTAAAGATTCTGTCCAGCCTGTTACTTTATAATAACCGTTTGTTGTATCTGCTGCAGGTACATATTTAACGAGTGCATATTCGTCTGGCTTATCATTTTTGCCTGGTTTTACAACAACAAATTTTGCATCTTTTAATAAGGAGTCGCTTTCACCTGTTTTGGTTAAAGTAACTGTACCAGTGTATAATGTATCTGTAACTGGAACATAGTTATGATTTCCATCAGCAGGAACAACGCTGTTGTTTACGGTTAATTCAGTTACTGTTGCATCATATGTAATTTCAACTGCTGCATTAGCATATTTGTTAAGGTTCGTAGTGCCTAATCCAAGATAATTAGTTAATGGAATTGTAATACTGTTATTTACTGGTTTTACTTTAACAGTTGCGTCTGTTGCACCAGTAACTTTAATTGTGACAGTAACATTACCGCTCTTATCAGTTACATAATTAGCGCCTGTGATTGTATCAACAATTTCATACTTTGTGATAGGGGCATTATCACTTACATATGGAATCTGTGTCTTTACTTTATAAGTAACGGTTTTACCAACAGCAACAACTTTATCAGTTTCATTACTTTCCTTTGTAATATCAACTGTTTTACTTTTTGCAGTAATCGGCTCTACAACTAATTTTGAAGGAATACCGGTATCTTTATCATATTCATCAAATGAAACATATGCAGCCATAGGATTGTAGGTATAATTTTTTGTTGATGTAGCTTTTACAACATATACACCAGCACTTGTGATATTGCCAATTTCAATTGTACCATTTGTTAATGCAGAAAGATTGTCTGTACGAGTTGTAGAGATACCTTCGAGAGCTGCCTGAAATTCAGAAGCTGTCATAGCTGTTGTGTTGGCAGGCATATTGGTTGCTTTGTCTGTTTTCATTTTAATCAGTTTCCAGATAATAGACTGAGCATCTAAATTTTTATAAGCTTTATTTACATTCTGGAAAGCAGTTAAATAAGAGTCATTGGTAAATTTCCATCCAGTTGGCTGTGTGATATCAGGTTCAATAATCTGTACATAGGTAATACTTGCACCGCTATCCAACTTGTTTACAATGATTTTTGTAGCATCAGCTGCAAACGATGTCATACTCATTCCGAGTACCATAGCCAGTGTTAATAACACTGCAAAGATTTTTCTCATCTTCTTCATATTTTTGTCTCCTTTTCATTTAAGGGTTTTGCCCATTTTTTATTGTCCCCTCATATGGGATAATAACGTTTTTGTGTGGCAAGAAGCCACTGAAAAATTAATTCTTACAATTATTTTTCCAGCACCTCCTTGCATTTGTTTTTATATAAGATCCATGCGGCTGCAGACATAAGTACCATGCCGCCGATCATATACCAGTAAATTCCGCTGCCACCGGTTGATGGGAGTGAGTAGAGCTTAATGTTTTCGATTAAAAATGCTCCATCCTCGCTTGTATCAACCTTATCTTTATTATTATTATTTAATCTTACTTCAACTGACTGATCATCA
>ERZ780167.2126-NODE-2126-length-16057-cov-4.787027_pt1 | contig 16057 bp, 11 predicted proteins | sample MGYA00510982_ERZ780167 | MGnify/ENA primary metagenome ERZ780167 (study PRJEB29588, sample SAMEA2146107) | human gut metagenome | biome: human gut; feature: human-associated habitat; material: faeces | place: Denmark | collected 2008/2010 ... | reverse complement strand
TCACCTTACTATCCTTTCATTTCCGATGGTTAGACCCGCTTGGGATAATTGGTGGGTCGTTCAAATGTGTATGGCACTCGCAGCCCTCTTCTCTATCGTGGTGGCAGCGAACATGGCCTACAAGATGATGGTGAAGCATGAGCCACTGGATGTGATGAAACTATTCAAGCCATTGGTGATAAGCATCATCCTCTGTTGGTGGTACCCACCTGCCGATACAGGCATGACGAACAGTGGCAGCAATTGGTGCGTACTGGACTTTCTGAGTTACATCCCCAACTCCATCGGAAGTTATACCCATGACCTCTATGAGGCAGAAGCCACACAGATAGAAGATAAGTTTACGGAGGTGCAACAGCTTATCTACACCAGAGACACGATGTACACCAACGTACAAGCCCAGGCAGACATTGCCCATAAGGGAACGACAGATCCGAATCTGGTGGAATCGACCATGGAGCAGACAGGTGTGGATGAAGTGACCAATATGGAAAAGGACGCAGCCAAGTTGTGGTTTACCTCTTTGACAGCAGGAGCAGTGGTGAACATCGATAAGATAGTAATGCTGATAGCATTGATCGTCTTCCGTATCGGTTGGTGGAGCACCATCTATTGCCAACAGATACTATTGGGAATGCTGACGATATTCGGACCGATACAATGGGCATTCTCGCTATTGCCAAAATGGGAAAGCAGTTGGGCAAAGTGGCTGACAAGGTATCTAACCGTGCATTTTTATGGAGCCATGCTGTACTTCGTGGGCTTCTACGTGCTATTGCTCTTCGACATCGTGCTCTGCATACAGGTGGAGAACCTGACGGCTATCACCGCCAGTGAGCAGACGATGGCAGCATATTTGCAGAACTCGTTCTTCTCGGCAGGGTATCTGATGGCAGCAAGTATCGTTGCTTTGAAGTGTCTGAACTTAGTTCCAGACCTTGCGGCATGGATGATACCAGAGGGCGATACCGCATTCTCTACAAGAAATTTCGGTGAGGGTGTGGCACAGCAAGCCAAAATGTCGGCACAGGGGACACTTGCCCATGTGATGCACTGATAAAGGTAAAAAAGTAAAAGAGTGAAAAAGGTAAAAAATATTATAGCAATGGTAATCAAGAATTTAGAGAATAAGGTGAAGTTGGTGACTATCATCTGTAGCCTGTTTCTGGTTGGATGCGTGCTGATAAGTATCAGTAGCATCTGGACGGCGAAAAATATGGTGGTGGATGCACAGAACAAAATCTATGTGTTGGACGGCAATGTACCAATTTTGGTGCAGCGTACGACGATGGATGAGACATTGGATGTGGAAGCAAAGAGCCATATCGAGATGTTCCATCATTATTTCTTCACATTGGCACCAGATGACAAGTACATCAAATACACGATGGAGAAAGCCATGTATCTGGTGGATGAGACAGGATTGGCGCAGTACAATACGCTGAAAGAAAAGGGGTTCTACTCCAACATCATGGGAACGAGTGCCGTGTTCAGCATCTTCTGTGACAGTATCAAGTTCAACAAGGAGAAGATGGAGTTTACCTACTACGGCAGACAGCGCATCGAGCGCAGAACCAATGTGCTGACCCGTGAACTGGTGACGGCAGGACAACTAAAACGAGTTCCGAGGACTGACAACAACCCACATGGATTGCTGATAGTGAACTGGAGAACCTTGCTCAACAAGGATATTGACCAGAAGACAAAGTCGAACTATTAAAGGTAAAAGGATAAAGAAGTAAAAAGGTAAAAAAAATAACGATGAACACAAAAGGATTTAAGCAGATGCTCATTGGGGAGAAGATGCCTGACAAGGACGATCCCAAATACAAGGAACGCTATGAGCGAGACGTGAGAGCTGGAAGAAAGTTTGCCAGGATGTGCAGAATCGACAAGGCTGCAGCCAAGGTGCAGAAATTTGCCGACTTGCATAAGACAATGTTCCTGGTCATCGTGTTCGGTTTTGTAGGTGTGAGTTTCAGTTTCAACATCTATCGCATGGCAAGAGCTTATCACTATCAGGGAGAGCAACGCACCGCCACGGAGAGACAGGACTCGCTGATAAAGGCTCGCCATCAGAATATGGGGAATGCAAAGAACATAGTAAGGACCAATGAGGATGCACGCCATCCTCATAAAGACAAATAACGATGAAGCTGACAGAAAGAATCAATTTCAGACAACCCAAGTACATGCTACCTGCGATTGTCTATCTTCCACTGCTCGGTGCATCCTACTTTATCTTCGACCTCTTTGATACCAAGGTGGCGGAGAAGAAGGATGCCAATATGCAGACCACGGAATATCTGAATCCGAACCTTCCACAAGCTCATATCAAGGGCGGTGACGGTATTGGAGGCAAGTATGAGAACATGTTGAACGCCTACGGCAAGATAGAAGACCATAGTGCCGTGGAGAATATAGACCGAGACAATGAGCAAGAAAAAGAAGAATACCAAAGCAAGTATTCGGATGCAGAACTGCAACAGTTGGATGCCGAAGCCAAGAGGCAAGCAGAAATGGAAAAACAGAGAGAAGCACAAGAAGCCCATGAGCGACAAAGAGAGAATGAAGCGTTGGCGGAACTGAACAAGGCACTTGCCGAAGCAAGACTGAATGGACAGCAAGCTACGCAACAGAACTCATCGACTTCAGCAACAGCATCCGATGAAACAACAGCTACAGCCAAGGGCGGTATCAATATTGAGGGTAAAATCAAGGTGAATGAAAATGCCCGAAAGGAAACTGACGAGAATGATAAGCCAAGTGAAGTGGTGAAAAAGGTGAAGACATCATCGGATTACTTCAATACCTTGGCAGTGAATGAGAAAGAGCCGACACTGATAAAGGCTATCATTGACGAGAATGTGAAAGCCGTGGATGGAAGTCGTGTACGTTTGAGACTGTTAGATGATGTGGAAATCGGTGAGATGATAGTGAAGAAAGGCGCATACCTGTATGCCACCATGAGCGGTTTCAGTTCACAACGAGTGAAAGGAACGGTAAAAAGTGTGCTGGTGGATGATGAGATAGTGAAAATCAACCTATCACTCTATGACACAGACGGCATGGAAGGTTTGTATGTGCCAAGCAGCCAGTTTAGAGAGACCAGCAAGGATGTGGCAAGCGGAGCCGTGACCGGCAATGTGGATATGAACACCACCAATACAGGCAGCAGTTTTTCGCAATGGGGCATGCAGACCATGCAGAATGCCTATCAGAAAACAAGTAATGCCATAGGCAAGGCTATCAAGAAGAACAAGGTAAAATTGAAATACGGAACCTTTGTGTACTTGATAAACAGCAAAGACACCAAGAGCAAGTAAACATCAACATTCAAAGAATACGAATATGAATATCAAGAAGACCATTGGCGCACTCATGATGTGTGCAATAAGTGCCACTCCGATGATGGCACAACAGACCAGTGCGGAGAGCTATCAGCCCTGCACCTACCAGGAGATGGAGCAGCTGACTGTGAACGAGCAAGTGACAACAGTCATTACGGCAAGCGAACCCATCCGCTTTGTGGACATATCCACTGACAAGATAGCAGGAGACCAACCCATCAACAATACTGTGCGTTTGAAACCCAAGGAGGGACTGCATGAAGATGGTGAAGTGCTTGCCATCGTTACCATTGTGACAGAACGCTACCGTACCCAGTATGCGCTGCTCTATACAACAAGATTGCAAGAGGCAGTGACGGATAAGGAGATACAACAGATAGAAAAGAATGCATATAACAATCCTGCGGTAACCTTGTCCTCTACTGACATGGCTCGCTATGCTCGTGAGATTTGGAGTTCGGAAGCCCATGTGAACAATGTGAAGACCAAAGCCCATAAAATGGTGATGCGACTGAACAACATCTATTCGTCGGGCGACTATTTCTTCCTGGATTTCTCCGTGGAGAACAAGACTGACATTCCATTTGATATAGACCAAATACGATTGAAGTTGACGGATAAGAAAACCGCCAAGGCTACCAACTCGCAGATGGTAGAGTTACATCCAGTCTTCACGTTGGAGCAGACCAAGCGTTTCCGCTATGGCTACCGCAATGTGCTTGTCATTCGGAAAATGACATTCCCGAATGACAAGAAGTTGACAATAGAAATGACGGAGAACCAAATCAGCGGTCGCACCATATCACTGAAGATAAACTATAGCGATGTGTTGTCAGCCGACTCATTCAATCCGATTTTTCTAAAATAGCAATCATATCCAATGGAAGAAAGCAAGGAGCTACAAGGATTTTACAAGATATTCAGGGCGGTCATCTACATATCCGTGTTGATGGAGTTCTTTGAGTATGCCATAGACCCAAGGGCGATAGACGGCTTTGGCGGTGTGGTGTGCGACCTGCACGACCGCATCAAGCAGTGGTTCATCTACCATGACGGGAACCTGGTGTATAGCAAGGTGGTGACATTCCTCTTGGTGTGCATCACCTGTGTTGGCACGAGAAACAAGAAACACTTGGAATTTGATGCCCGAAGGCAGGTGCTGTACCCCCTGGTGAGTGGCGTGCTGCTGTTGGTGTTGTCCGTGTGGATCTTCGGCTATGCAATGGACACTCGTCTCTATGCCCTAAGATTGAACACCATTCTCTATATGGTTGCAACCATCATCGGAACGGTATTGGTGCATATCGCCTTGGACAACATCTCGAAGTTCTTGAAGGAAGGACTGATGAAAGACCGTTTCAATTTTGAAAACGAGAGTTTTGAGCAGTGCCAAAAGGAGGAATACAACAATTACAGCGTAAATATACCCATGCGCTACTACTATAAGGGCAAGTTCCGCAAGGGATGGGTGAACATCGTGAACCCATTCCGTGGCACCTGGGTAGTGGGCACACCGGGTAGCGGTAAGACATTCTCCATCATCGAGCCGTTCATTCGACAGCATAGTGCAAAAGGCTTTGCCATGGTCGTTTACGACTACAAGTTCGTGTGACGAGCAAGTCATGTTGATGGCTGTTTAACTGAGTTAAACTCTGATTAAACCTATTGTTTCGTCAATAGTAGCCTAAGAGCAGGTGCGACATCAGTTGTGCTAAGCTGCTCTGAAAAGGTAACCCTCCCGAAAGGGGAAGAATGAACCGTGAGGGAATTTCAACGACCGCAAGCGTTATGCAGTCTGGGGGCTTGGCTCAATGGTATGGTTAGCGCAAGCGAACTGTTATTTAAAGGTCGTTAAGTCGAACAAGCCAAACAACGCTGATAGGCTTGAACCAAAAGGTAAAGCGGTTGGACATTTCTGTGAATTTTGGGAATGCACGAACATCAGAACCGCCGGCTGAGAGACAGAACCTAACCCATTGGTTTGGCATCAACATGGAACTCGGTAAGCCTATATATCTCCCACAAAGGGTAAGCAGACCGCAAGGAATGCCGAATGGTATGTAGGTATAAGATTGTGGAAAAAGCGAATGCCATTCTGTAACGGAATGGATAAGGATTAAGCCAATGTCACGTGTGTCATTGACAACATCATCCTCCACGAAAGTGGGCAGACTTCCACTAGGTAATTCTTTTACAAGATAACTTAAAGAACTTCTTAAAGGAGGAAAGCAAATGAACGAAAATAGAAATATTAAGTGTGCGCCTTCTGACCGAAACCAAAGTTGGACCAGTATAGACTGGAACAAGGCGGAGGAAACGGTCAAGAAGCTTCAAGCGCGTATTGTAAAAGCTCAGAAAGAAGGTAAGTATGGTAAAGTGAAAGCTTTGCAATGGACACTTACCCACTCGTTTTATGCCAAGGCATTGGCAGTTAAACGAGTGACCTCTAACAGTGGCTCAAAAACTTCGGGGGTGGACAAAACATTATGGACAACACCTGAAAGAAAATACAGAGCCATTGCTACACTTAAGAGAAGAGGCTACAAACCTCAACCGTTAAAGAGAGTCAATATCAAAAAGAGTAATGGTAAACTTCGCCCTTTGGGCATTCCTACAATGACAGACCGCGCAATGCAGGCATTGTACCTAATGGCACTTGACCCTGTAGCAGAAACCATTTCGGACAAATATTCATTTGGATTCAGAAAGAATCGCTGTTGTGCAGATGCCATGATTCGTTGTCATACCCTCTTATCTCGTTCTTACTCACCCGAGTGGGTTTTAGAGGGAGATATAAAGGGATGCTTTGACCACATCAGCCATGATTGGCTTCTAAACAATGTCCCTATGGATAAAGAAATACTCCGTAAGTGGTTGAAATGCGGATTTGTCTTCAAAGGAGAGGTTTTCCCAACGGAAGAAGGTACACCACAAGGTGGAATCATATCGCCAACTCTTGCTAACATCGCTCTGAACGGTATCGAAAAGGCTCTTTCGGGATTCAAGCAAACAACCCGTAATGGTGTTGCATATAATCCCAAAGTGAGTTTAATACGATATGCCGATGATTTTATCATTACAGGTGCATCTAAAGAAATCTTGGAAAACGAGGTAAAACCTATTCTAGTCGAATTCTTCCAAGAAAGAGGGCTGGAACTGTCAGAAGAAAAAACAGTTATAACCCATGTTTCGGAAGGTTTTGATTTTCTCGGATTCAATGTTCGCAAATATAATGGTACACTACTGACAAAACCGTCAAAGAAAAGTGTAAAGAAACTCACCGAAAAGGTGAAGGTTCTATTGAAATCGCACAGAGCAGTAAAACAAGAGGAAATACTTATGATGCTGAATCCAATATTGACGGGATGGTCAATGTACTATCGGTATTGCGCAGCCTCAGAAACTTTTAGGAAAACCGACCAAAAGATATTCAATATGATTTGGAGATGGTGTCTCAGACGCCATTCAAACAAATCTCTTGGATGGATTAAAAATCGGTATTTTCATCGTGTGAATAATCGTGATTGGTGTTTTGGTATCGCAAAAGACAGTCCTAAGGGAAATACACATATCCTTCTAACTCGTCTGTTTGATACCAAGATTACAAAATATCCCCAAATAAAAGGGGATGCAAATCCGTATGATGCGGAATGGTATGATTACTTCCTTGACAGAAATCTTATTCGTATGAAAGAAAGTTTGAAAGGAAGGAAATCCCTCATATTCATGTGGGAAAGACAGAACCAATGCTGTCCATTATGTGGAGAACCCATAACCAAAGACACACCGTGGCGCACGGTGATGCTGAACGTGGATGGTATATCCAAACTGCATCTTGCACATGAAACATGTTGTAAATCTCTTAACAAGAAAGGAGGACTTTCATGAGCGTGCTTCATAGAAGTATTGAATTGCTTGAGCCGTATGATGGGAAACTATCATGTACGGTTCTTAGGGGGGAAAGCGCCCGTAAGGGTGCCGACCTACCCGATCCTGCCTTGGCAACCAAACTGTACTACCACTATAAGAAGAACCAACAGTTGGGCAAACTGCCAGAAGGCTGCAAGTTCAACATCATCAACTTTGTGGATGTGGAATACTCCAAGCGAGTGAATCCGATACAGCAGAAGTATATCAATAACTTGGCAGCAGCGAGTGAGACCGCAGAAACACTGCTAGAATCACTGCAAAAAGGCAAGAAGGAAGGCGGAGGCGGTAGCGACCAGTTCTTCCAGACATCAGCCGTCAACTTCCTCGCCGCCTGTATCTACTTTTTCATCAACTATGGTAAGGAGCCATACGACAAAGACGGCAAGATGCTGATAGCAGAGAAAGTACTAGACCCGAAGACCATGCAGATGAAACCGACCGGAAAGGTGTTTAACCATTCAGGAGAAGAAGTGGAGCCAGCCTATTGGTTGGGCAAGTATAGCGATATGCCTCATATTCTTAGTTTTTTGAACGAAAGTTACCAGACAATCTTCAATGTGCTGGAGACCGACAATGAGGTAGCACCCTTATTGGGACCGTTCCAGACCGCCTTGAAGAACAAGGCAATGGAGCAGTTGGAGGGTATGATAGGTACACTGCGTGTCTATACCTCACGTCTTGCCACCAAGGAAAGCTATTGGATATTCCACAAGGACGGCGATGACTTCGACCTGAAGGTCAGTGACCCGAAGAATCCGAGCTATCTGCTGATAGCCAATGACCCAGAAATGGAGAGCATCATTGGAGCATTGAACGCCCTTATTCTCAATCGCTTGGTAACACGAGTGAACACAGGACAAGGCAAGAATATCCCCGTGAGCATCATTGTGGACGAGTTGCCTACACTCTACTTCCACAAAATAGACAGACTGATAGGCACAGCCCGAAGCAACAAGGTGAGCGTAGCCCTGGGCTTTCAGGAGTTGCCGCAGTTGGAAGCCGACTATGGCAAGGTTGGTATGCAGAAGATTATCACCACCGTAGGCAATGTGGTGAGCGGTTCGGCACGAAGCAAGGAAACGCTCGAATGGCTGTCCTCCGACATCTTCGGAAAAGTGGTGCAACTGAAGAAAGGTGTGACCATCGACCGAGACAAAACAAGTATTAACCTGAACGAGAACATGGACAGCCTTGTCCCTGCCTCCAAAATCTCGGATATGCCGACAGGATGGATCTGCGGTCAGACGGCAAGGGACTTTGTGGCAACCAAGACCGGCATGAATGGTAGTATGAACATACAGGAGAGCGATGAGTTCAAGACCAGTAAGTTCTATTGCAAGACCGACTTTAATATGGCAGACATCAAGAAAGAAGAAAGCGAGTATATGTCTCTGCCCAAGTTCTACACCTTCAAAAGCCGTGACGAGCGTGAGCGCATCCTCTATAAGAACTTCGTGCAAGTTGGTGAGGATGTGAAAGCCATGATAGCAGAGATATTCAATAAGAAGAACGCCAAGTGACAAGTCAATGACACTCCAAAAGTAAAACAAAAACAACATCCATGACGAAAAAGATAAGAACATATATTACCCTAATGCTCTTATTTCTGTGCCAAAGCATCGTGGCACAGAACAAAACACCTACAAACGATAGCCCAAGCCAAAACGACTTGGGCATCTTTGCTTTGCCACCCTTTGAGCGAGCTGTGCGGTGCATCAAGTATTACGAGGGATGGCACGATATTAAGCGCAATTATCCCTATATCGGATGGGGACATCGGATATTGCCACATGAAAAGTTCAAGAAGAATCTTACTTATCAGCAAGCCGATTCCCTGTTACGCTCCGACCTCACCAAGTTATGTGCTATGTTCCGCAAGTATGGAAAGGACTCACTACTCCTTGCCGTACTTGCCTACAATGTCGGACCCTATAAGATTTTAGGGAACAGACGATTTCCGAAGAGCCGTCTCTTACACATGATAGAGCAAGGGAGAAGAGACATCAGACAAGAATATCTGGACTTTTGCAGATACCAAAGGCGCAAGATGGCCTCTATACGCAGGAGAAGGCAAACAGAACTGCTATTATTATATCAGACACATATTGCAAGAAAGTGACATTTCTGGTAATAATTCATGTTTTTTATATTGAAACATAAATAACCATCATTTGTTGGACGAAAAATTGCAAAATCTTTCCCAAAGGAAAAAGGATCTTCTTAAATTCTAGTACATTTAAGTATATTAATCTGAGGAGATATTTATCACTATACGTAAAATAGAGTTCTGGAGCCTATCAAATGGTGCTTATTATTGATAAGGGAAAGACTTTGTTCTAAAATTTGAGAATATCCAACTGATAACTAAGAAAGAATAAACGCAATTCACTATAAAAAACTTATACCAATGTCACCAAGCACTTTATAGAGTTCCGCAATCAACAATCAAAAAGACCTCGATTTCTCCAAATGATAACTGGCATGATGGAAATATAGGTGTTTTGTACCTAACACCTATATTCCATCCGCACACTCTACTACAAGGAAGCAGAAATAGCAAGTTCAGATTTTGCAAAATTATACACCATGTTGCATGTCTGGCAAGGCCTCTTTGCTCATTAATACGTTCGTACATAATGTCGATCACATAAAAGTTTTTAAGGAATAATAGAATACTTTGCCATACTGATTGGATTAGTATATACTCAAATGTTTCTAATGAGAGATGTCTATGGATGTTATATTAGTTTTTGACCTTGCAAATGTAAAAATACTATAAACAAATAAAATATATCTAATTTTATAACGACCGTTATAATTTAATTGCTATCTTTGCACAAAAAATGAATATTTCATGATAGAACTAATATCAGGATATTCTTTTCAAATATTAAAATTCTTTACAAAATGAAAGAGCCTTTAGAATATTACAAGAGCAAACTTTGCAGGAATAAAGTATATATAAAGCGAACAGAACAAAGAAGTTCTATGTTCTTTTGTGGCAAATTAATTTTCTTTGCCATAGCTATATTGTGCCTATGCATTTGGTGGTTTGAAACGAAGTCGGTAATAATGATTGGCAGTACTTTCTGCTTCTTACTGATATACTTCTTTATGGTGTATCTAGATAACAACGAAATTAACAAAAAAGAAAAACTCGTTCGCATTAATAAGGTTATAGAGAGGGAAGTATGTAATCTTAGAGGTCAATATACTGGACATGACGGCAAAGAGTACATGTCAAGTACACATCCTTTTACATATGACATTGATATATTTGGCAAGAACTCATTGTATCAAAGTATTAATAGAACTGTAACTTGTGATGGAGCAAACAAACTATCAGAAGTTCTATCGCATACAGGTTTAGGAAAAGAAACAATTTTAATGCGACAGGCCGCTGTTCGTGAATTAGAAGCACTATCTGATTATCGGATAGAGCATATTTCGTGTTCACATATATCGACACCTTTTAGAGAACTCTTGACAAAAACAATGCCATCGTCTCTCAATGTTTTGCCTCTAAAAATACTATTGGCTTTTTCATGGTCAGTTTCGGTTGCAAACATTATTTTCCTTTTAATTTGTTGCTTAGCAAGCCTATCCATTACCATACCTGTATTAGTTATGGCTGGAATTATTTTCTTTAACGGCTCAATAAGTCTCTTTTATTTTCATAAAGGAAACCGTGTCATACAAAAATTGAAATTTTTAATATCTCTTTGTGAAAGTTATTCGCCAATTATCTCATTGAATAGAAAAGAAATATTTAAAAGTCAGATTCTATGTGATATACAAGAAAAAAATATATTTCATTCAAGACATATCCGAAAAGCAATAAATATGAATGAACTGCTGAACTTTAGAAATAATTTCATATTATGGTTTTTGTCAAACGCTACAGTCATGATAGATTTATTAGTATTGAACAAATTTGTAAAATGGGAAAGGTCTGCAATTACTGATTTACAAATCTTATTAGAAAACATAGGGCAATTAGATGCCTTTATTAGTTTAGCAACATTCAATTTCAATCACCCTAGAGCAACTGTCCCTTCTATTATGAAAAGCGGTTTAAAAGGAGTAGATGTATATCATCCTTTAATGAAATCCAACAATGCTATAGGAAATGATTATACCCAAGAAGAGTCTGTCATATCTATAATTACAGGAGCCAACATGTCAGGGAAAAGTACGTTTCTTAGAGCACTTGCTTTAAATATTGTATTGGGAAATGCAGGATGCAAAGTTTGTGCAGATTCGTTTGGTTTTAATCCAAACTTGAAATTATTTACAAGTATGAGAACGCAAGATGACATTTCAAATGGCAAGTCATATTTTAATGCTGAAATAGATAGGCTAAGTAACGCGATAGACTATTGTGTGCAGAATCCTCATACTTTGTTGATTTTGGATGAAGTTCTAAAAGGAACGAACTCGGAAGACAAATTGAAAGGTTCTATAGAATTATTAGAATATTTTTCTGGTCAGCAAATAATGGCAATTATTGCCACACACGACTTAGGTGTTACAAAATTAGAAAACATTTATGGTGTAGATAAATATGTCAATTTTTGTTTTGAAATCGAACTGACCTCTCCTATTCATTATACATATAAAATGAATCGAGGAATATGTAGGAACAAAAATGCATCGTATATTTTAAATAAGATGTTAAACTCTAAAATTAAAAGAAAATGAAAACAATAGTATTAAACACTTTTTCTTCTTTCGCAACCTTTCCTATGTTTAACCCTGCCTATATTAAAGGGTTACTATGTCGTGAAGGTATTGATAATATTCACATTGATGTAAACCAAATAACATGGAACTCTTTGTTAGAAGAGGAATTTCTAGCCAAGCTATCTTTTAACGAGGCAGTATTGGATCCTTCATTTCCTTATTCTATTATCTCATCAAATAAGGAATTTGAACTAACCAAAGCAAAAGTCTTACGTAGAATATCAAAGGCTAAGTTTCTGTTGCGTTCATCCTCTTCTATTATATTTCGAAATCTCCTATGGGCTCAGCGTGTTATTTTTAGAGCGTTGAATCTAATATATTGCCACTATGGAACATTCTTTATGACAAACATTCCTTATTGGGCTAAAGTCGGGTTTGATTTTAATGATATTAGTCAGATTTACGATATAGCTACAGATAAGACCAGTAATCCTCTTATTTGTATATTTGAAGAAAAAATGTTACCTGCCATAATAAAAGAATCGCCCAAAATCATACTAGTTGACATTATGTTTCCATGGGATATAATCCCTGCTTTGACTTTGAATATATTATTAAAAAAATATTTACCATATTGTCATATTAATTATGCAGGATTAGGATTTGATGAGTTTAGTTTTTCCAGAATACAGCACAAGATGAATAACCATAATTTCTTCTTTGGCTTTGATAGCATTTTTATGTACAGAAACGACAATGGCTTGGTACAACTTGTAAAGAATATAACCAATGGACAAAAAGTTGGGGAAATCGACAATTTATACTCTCCTAATTCTTTCGGACACATAAAGCAGGATAAGCTGTTTGATGAAACGGTTATTCCAAATTATGACGATATAGAGTGGAGTAAATACTTCTTTCCAGAAAGAATAGTTATTGATAGATTGTCATATAGATGTTTTTGGGCAAAATGCAATTTTTGTTCTATAAATTCAAATAAAAGAATAAAGCAAATGTCAAGCGTCAAACAACAAATATCTAAAGTTAAGACTCTTCACGAAAAATATGAAGTGTCTAATTTTTGGTTCTTGGATGAAGCATGTCCTATGAAATTAGCTTTAGGCTTTGCAGAAGGAATAAAGCATGAGAATATTGCATGGTCTTTAAGAACCAGATTGGACGACAAACTTACGTTTGAAGTTTTGACCAAACTTAAGGAAGCTGGATTAAAAGAATTATGGATTGGATTAGAACACGTAAATCCCAAAATACTTTCATTAATGAATAAGTCAGATTTTAATTTTGAGTATAAAACTATCGCCCAAAAGGTTTTCGACGATGCTACAGCAAATAACATAGGCTTACATTTTTGTCATATTTTAGGATTCCCGTCAGAAACAGATGAACAAAGACAAGAAGTTGCAGACTTCTACAAAATGACAAAGGACAGCATATGTAAGAAGCCATTTTTTACAACATTCAACATTTTCGGATTAATGTTAGGGAGTCCAATGTTTGAAAGTCGAGAGAAATTTGGAATAATAGAAGCTCTTGATGAAGAATCAAAATTTAATATGATAAAAGTACCTTATAAAACAATTTACAATGATGATACAGGAAATATACAAGTGATTCAACGTCTTTCTGAATGGATTTTCAGATATACTGATATTCTTGTGTGTAAAAAAGAGTTGATACCATTATGGATGTCGATATCTGACACACCATTTGAATTCTTATTAAAAAAATATTATACATATAACCCTTTCTCAAATTATGAATTGGATTGAATATCACAGCATCAAAGAACTCCCCGAAACTATTTGGGCTAAAATTGCAGGAGACAACCCTTGTCTCTCTGCAGATTTTATGGAAATAGTTGAAAATCTACACCCAAAAGATTCATATAATTATGCTGTTTTATACGACAACAAAGAAGTGGTGGGAGTTATTTTTTACTCTATTTTCAATGCGCTTTCATCTACATTAATGAAACTTTCTATAGGCCGCGTTCTTATGACGGGGACATTTGAAACCTATGGAAAGCATTGGTGGTGTAATACTTCATATATATCCGAATGTGATTTTTTTGAAATGTTTTGGCAGTTGATTCGCAAACAAAATGTTTTAGCATTTGTCATAAGAGATTTCGTATGTAATGAGTGCCAAATAAATGAGTTTTTTGGGCTTCATTCTTTTGAACACATAATTCCATATTCCGTATCATGGATAAAACTTAATGATTCATGTATGAATTTGGATGATTTCCTTTGCGAGATGTCAAAGAAACATAGAAATATGTATAAAAAGATCATAAAATCTCGCAATGATCAAAACATTTCTTTTAGAAAAGAATATGACATTAGAAAAAATTTGCATAAATTGTATCCATTGTATATCAATGTCAATAAACGAGCTAAAGAATTCAAAAGTCCGCCTATTCCTTCAAGTTTTTTTACTGGATTGGAGCGCAAATTTGGACATAATTGTTTCTGCATAATAATGTCTGTTGGAAATAAGGATATAGGCTTTGTTCTTATTATACAAGGTACAGATATTATAATTCCATTTTTGATGGGAATTGATTATAAATATAGAGAACTTCATGTATGGCATAATCTAACTATAGAATGTGTAAGATATGCAATTGAGACAAGAGTAACAAATATAGATCTTGGCTTAACAAATTTTGAGCTAAAAAAAAGACTCGGAGCAAAAAAAATAAATATAAATATGTTTGCACGATTCAAAAATAATGTAGTGAATAGGTTTTGTAAGTCATTTTTATCAAAATTATTATGAAAATAATATACGGTTGTTATCCATCTATTTTTTCATTGAAAATAGCAAATGGGTTGGTAAAACGAGGCATTCCAATCACACATATGATGTTATCAACTAAAGTTATATGTATAGAGGGACATTCTATACATGGATTGTCTGGACTCGGTTTCCTTTTTAGGCGTTTTGGTTTAAGATACACAATTTTTCAAATATTCTGTAGTGTAGTATTACCCATTGTATATTCCGTTAAAGCTTTTATACATGGTGAACGTTTATACTCGTTTAAGCAACTATGTCTGAAAAATAATATACAGATGATAAAAAGTAGTAACTTTAATGAAGACATCAAACTTATAGAAAAACCAGATATCTTTATTTCTATGTGTTTAGATCAAAAGTTAAACAATTCTTTTTTCAAAAAAATAGGAACATTATGCGTCAATGTACACCCATCGGACATACCTAATTTTGGTGGAGTTGAGCCAATAATTCAATTAAAGTTATCTTCTGAAGAACAGATGGGAATAACGATACATAATATGACAGAACAGTTGGATAATGGAGAAGCCATTATGAGAAGATATGTGTCAGCAAAAAATAAAAGTTATCTTAATTTAATGCAAGATTTTATAGATAATGGTATCTCTATGTTAGGTATTCTACACAATAACAAATGGATAAAAACAAAGTGTTCTCCCATTGAGCAAAAGTACCCATACCGTTCTTGGCCCACACATGAAGAATTGGTGCTTTTTTCAAAGCAAAACAAATATATTAAGTTAACAGATTTGTTTTAGTGACTGATAGTAAAACAAAAATAACTTGGTACAAATATTTGATAAGTTTGGTTCTAATGACCTTGTTCCCCTTAGGTACGACAACTTCACAAAAAATATAAAAAATGTACCAAGTTATTTTTATTACTTTGCTGGACTTATAACCCAAACATATCTTTTAGGTTCTATTTCAATAAAAATCATAATTTTATAAGTTCATATAGATAATCGAAATCCTTCTTCATTTCTCTTAAATCAATACCGCTTAATGAGAACACACCAATAAAAGAGTTCCCTAAGTATATCTTCTCAAAAAGGTGTGCAAGTACAGACGCATTAGCACTTGTACTTATTTCTTTTATTTCTATGGCATGCCGTATCACTTCACACCATATATTATTTTCTATGTCATACCATTTATAATAGGTAATTACACAAAGGAGTATCTGAAATGGCACTGAAAGAAATCGCAAAAAATGTCATGGTATCCTGCCTGGCTGTAAAGCCCACCGAGGATGTACTGATTATCACCGA
>ERZ780167.2119-NODE-2119-length-16083-cov-18.133454_pt1 | contig 16083 bp, 10 predicted proteins | sample MGYA00510982_ERZ780167 | MGnify/ENA primary metagenome ERZ780167 (study PRJEB29588, sample SAMEA2146107) | human gut metagenome | biome: human gut; feature: human-associated habitat; material: faeces | place: Denmark | collected 2008/2010 ... | reverse complement strand
TTGCAGGAAGAGTCGATGACAAAGCTGCCATCCTCTCCACTCACTGCGCCCTTGATGAAAGCCGAGTCTGTTCTATTCAATAATACTACATTGGCAAACGCCAAAGGTTCTCCCTTGGTATTCATCACCTTGCCGGTGATATTCTGCGCCATCATCGGAGTCATAGCCGAGAGGCACAACGCTGTGGTAAAAATTACTTTTTCCTTCATATTGCTACAGTTTTGCTTGATTTTTTTATTTTTCTGCTGCAAAAGTATAGCTTTTAAGGAAAAAGCCTTTGACACAAAAGTGTATTTCTCAAGAGTGTGGCTTAAGAATTACACTTTTGTGTATAAAAAGAAAGGATAAATAGTGTTTGGTGATAGATTTTTGATGAATTTACCTTATTTTTTCATCACCAAATCAGCGAGCACGATGGCGGATTCCTTTTCATCCCTCGGTGCATCCTTTGACTTCCATGCCACGATGAAGCGGATTCGGGCATCGGTTACCTTGTAGCCTTTCAACTCCCATTTGCCTAGTTTCTCCTTCATCTTGATGGAGAGCTGGGCTATGTCTCTGCCTGTTGATGGGAGACAGAGGCAATGGTCGTGATAGGTTAGCGGCATGCCACTTCTCAGGCAAAGGATAGCATCCTTGTGAGCCTTGGAGAAGCCCAGGTTTACATCCTTGTGTGAAAGCTGAAGCACTATTTCGTTGGGCTCATCGTAGGCTTGGGCATCATAGAGGTGCTGGGCACTGTTCAGGCTGTCGAAGAGATTGCCGTTGGTGTGGATGGTTAGTGTACGCTTGGCACGGGTCATACCCACATAGTATCGGCGCAGTATGTCATCGGTAGGATGCTCGGGATGGGTAATGAGCATCAGTACATGGTCGAACTCATGGCCTTTTGCCTTGTGGATGGTGCTGACCACGATGTCTGATTTCGAGATGTCACAGAAGTCTTCTACTGATGATTCGAACACGAACTCCCTCAGGTCGCTGTAGTACTTGGCACGATTGGTCTGCTCAAATATCTGGAGGCTGCGGCGCAGATATGGCAAAGCCTGGCTGGTGGCATACTTTTGGAATGTCTGCTGCTTGGCTGCTTCCCAAATATCATCAGGGATGATAGGGGATTTCGTCTCCTTGATGCCTTGGTCTATCTTCTTCAAGAAATATCTTACCTCTGCCAGATTCCAGAAGCGCAAGCCGTCCATTGATTGCACCAGCTTGGCCTTGATGTTATGGCTGTGAAGAAGAGCCAGCATGATGACAGCCTCCTCATTGGTCTGCGTGAGGATGCTGATGGTTTCGTTCTTCTTGCGGGAAGAAGCATCGGCTTCTTTTGAAGCGTTACTTCTTAGTAATCGCGTAACATCTTCTAGGATAGGCTGATACATATAAACCTTTTTCTCCTGAATCTCGTATGGATGCTTCACGATTCTTACCTCTCCATCTTCTTGACTCATGGAGATGATAGGGGTAGATTTGATTCGCTGACGGATGTTGCGGGCAAAGTCGTTGGCTGCATCCACGATATGGCGAAGACTGCGGTAATTCTCGGTCATCTCGATGAAACGGCTGTGTTCTGTCTGGGTCAGTTCATAGAGATACCGCGAGTTGGAACCTCTAAACTCATAGATGTTCTGGTCATCATCGCCTACAGCTATCACCCTCATCTCTTCGTTGGCTTTCATCAGAGCAGAGACAAGGGCATAGTCATCCTTGCTCATGTCTTGCGCCTCATCGATAACGAGTACGGTCTTGCTGATGCGATTGGGTTCCACTTCTCCATTGTTGATCATTTCGGCGGCTTGCTTAACCACATCTCCTGCCTCATCCAGATTGCCAACTCTGCCCAGCAGGTCGAAGCAGTAGGAATGGAAGGTCTTGATTTCTACGAAATGGGCGGCATTGCCGATGAGTTGCATCAGTCGCTGCTTGAACTCGGTAGCGGCTGCACGAGAGAAAGTGAGCATCAGGAGTTGTTCGTGCTTTACATCTTCCAGCAGCAGGAGAGAGGCAAGCTTATGTACGAGCACACGTGTCTTGCCGCTGCCAGGACCAGCAGCGACTACGATGCAGCGGGACTCGTGGTCGTCGATGATTTCTTTCTGTCGCTTGGAGAGTATTCCGAAGAGTTTCTTATACTTCGAAGGTGTTACGTTGCGCTCTATCTCAGTCTCCCGGTTGCCCTTGAAGTATTTTGAGATGAAGCAATGGTAGTCCATCTGGAAGTAATCCTGCACATATTGCAGGGCGGCATCGTAATCCCTTACCATCAGGTTGGCATATTCGCCCACGATGTGAATCTGCTGAATCTTCTGCTTGTAGAATTCATTGAGCATGCGGTAATCCTCCTGCTTATAGTGGAGGCGAGGTTCCTTGATGCGTTTAATTGCCATCGCATTGTAAAGCACCAGGAATCCTCCTTCCAGCTTCATGGCTCCTATCTTGGAGAGATAGAGCAAGGCTTCCTCCACGTCTTCCAACTGCAGGGAAGAGAAGTCGGAGAAGAGTGACTGGTTGCTGGATTTCAGATCGTTCAGAAGTTCGACTACCGAGAATAGAAGAGGCTTCTCTTTTGAATCTACAGAAGAGCTATTGTTGCTCTCTTCTGTTATAGTTTTATTTATTTCCTCAGCCAGGCTGTATAGTCTTTCGATAATGAATCGGCAAACTTCAATTCGTCTTTCGAATCGCTTGATGATGGTCTCTATGTCCTTGTCTCTTGTCACGATAAGATTGCGGACGCCGTCTTCCTTCTTGTGCGCATATCCTTTTACTGCCAGGAAGTATAGCAGTGTGCGGATTTTCTTTTCTGTAGAAGTGTTGATACCGTCATGTACGGCATTGTCATTGAGTTGTTTGTATGTGATATACAGCGATTCATCCGGGATATGTTCTAGGATGTATCTTTCCAGTTTGGCAAAGTTCTCCAGCATCTGCTGAGGCTTGCGTTGCTTGTCGCTGATGTCTTGCAGATAGGCTGATATATCACGGGTATCGGCAAGGATGCCTTCCTGTCGCATTCGGTCAACGGAGGAGATGATGTCTCGCTTGCTGAGTCCTAGAATGTCGGCGAGGTAATCGATGCGGGATTCAGCCTCGCTATCCTGTGCCTTGGCTATATGCTTCTGGGTGATGAGCGATTTGATGATGCGGATGGCATTCTGCATCTCATCTTCCGAGAACAGGGGTGATTCGGTGAGGCGCAGTCTTGCCTCGTCCATGTTCTTGACGGTGATACCTGTGGCATAGACGTGCGGAATGTTGTTGCCACGCTCTATGTATCCGCTCTGTTCTAGAGCAGAAAGGGCGGTGCGGACACGGGTTTCTATGTCGGATACCGAGTCATCCCAACCGGCTTGACGGGCTATCTCCAGTGCCGAACAACTTACGTGTGGACGCTGCTTGGTAAAATCTTTAATGGCTTTCCATACCTGTTGTATCTCGCTGATGCTCAGTTTGGTTTGGTTAAGCAGGATGAAGTGCTTATCCAAGTCCTCGTCGCTATAGAGTACATAGCATTTGGCATTGAGGTGTGGATCTCTTCCTGCACGTCCTGCCTCCTGTACATAGTTCTCCAGAGAGTCGGAGATGTCGTAGTGGATAACCAGCCCCACATCGCTCTTATCTACTCCCATGCCGAAGGCGGAGGTGGCAACGATGATTCTTACCTTATCGCTCATGAAGGCATCCTGATTGTGTATCTTCTCATCGGCATCCATCTTGCCATTATAGGGCAGGGCGGATATGCCGTCACGTGTCAGCTTCTGGGCGAGTTCCCGGGTTCGCTTGGTGCGGGATACGTAGATGATGGTAGGGCAATCTGCCTGATCTACCAGTGAACGCAGTAGATTGTATTTGTTGCCGTCACTATCTACGTGGATAACGGAATAGTGCAGGTTGGTACGTGAGGCTGATGAGGCGAAGAGCTGGAGGTCGGTGCCCAGCCAATGCTTGAAATAGTCGCAGATATCCTGTACCACCTTCTGTTTTGCAGTGGCGGTGAAGCAAGATACGGGTATCAGGGTTTGACCATGATTGCGGGCCATAGCATCTTTGCCAAACTTGCGTTCCTGGTATTCCTTGATAAACTTGCCGATGTATAGGTAATCCACACGGAAGTCTTGTCCCCATGCAGAGAAGCAGTGAGCTTCATCAATGACGAATCTCACCACATGCCGTGCCATCAGGATGCGCTCGATGGTTTTGGAGCGCAACATTTCTGGTGCTATATATAATAAGGTGGCATCTCCGCTCTGCACTCGTTCGATGGCTAGGGAGCGGGAGATTGGGTCGAGGAGACCGTTGATGGTTACGGCATCGGTGAAGCCGCGGTCTGCGAGGTTATCTACCTGGTCTTTCATCAATGATTGCAGAGGCGAGATAACCACGGTGAGTCCATGTATGGTTCTGCCATCCATCAGGGCTGGCAACTGGAAGGTGAGCGATTTGCCGCCACCCGTAGGAAATATCGCCAATAATGACTTGCCATCTACGGCTGCCTGCGATGCCTGTTCCTGCAGTGGTTCTCCGTCATAGGTACGGAAGGCATTATAGCCGAAGAGTTGCTTCAGGTTGTGATGAATGTCGAGCATGCGGTTGCAATACTCGCAGCCATCGGTGCATTGAGTATGGCAGAGCATATAGATAATATGTTCTACTTCAGGATAATGGAAGAGTACCCAACCTGGGGTTACAGATCGGTAATCGTCTGTGCCTATGAGGGCCAAGGCGTATGCCAAGCCGCAAGGCGACTGGGCTGCAAGTGCCGGAATGTCGGCATGGGCGCAAATATGATTCTTGTATTCAGAAAGAATGAATTCTGAAACTTCTATGATTGCATCATCCTTTTCGATGGCTCCCACATACATCAGAAATCCTCTGAATTCCTCTTCATGCTGGAGCAACAAGGTGAAGATTTTCCTCTTTCTTTCTGATAATTGATTCCATGCAGCGATTTCATCCATCAGCAATTCCTTGGCTTTCTCGCAGTCGTTGACAGGATTGTTCATCTGCTCGCTCATCAGTTTGTCGTCCTTTACAAGATGATGGTAAGGGCGCTTGGGGAAGAGGAGCGGGGAGAGATAGAGGGTATCTATCAGTATGCCGTTGAGTTGGAGATAGCGGGCATCGTGATGAATGAGGTTATGCCCGCAGATATAGTTAACCTTTCCTTCTTGCAGGAACTTGTTCAGTGCCGTCTGCGATGCTTGGTGAAAGTTGGCTCCGTCATAACTTAATGCCCCGATATCATGTATTTTATGGTCTTTCAGTCCCACTTCGGTATCCACGAAGGCAATGTTCCTGCTTCTGGCATCTTTCTTCACGATGTCAGAGCTTACGATGAGATTGTTCTTCCTTCCAAAGAGGTGACTGAATATTGACATAATCTTCGATGTTTATATTTACACCGCAAATGTACAATTATTATTTGATATATGCAAATAATCAAGTGCTTTTATCTTCTTTGAAAGCTGTTTTTATACAATTCCAAGAGGCTCGTGAGGATATCTTCAAGGCAGATTAATATGCACCTAAAACCCTCCAGTCGTCTATGAGTTTGAACAGTCGGGGCATGGCTGGCTTGTAACTGTCGGGATAGGTGAGGGAATAAACGAAGAGTATTCTACCACTCTTGATGAATTTATCGTAATGACTGTAGCCATCTACTCTTACTCCGTTTTCATAGACAGGACCGGAGAGGATGAATGCCTTATTCGATGCCTGCATCGTCCGCTCCGAATGAAGTTTCTGGGCTAGAGAATCGGCACAAGCCTGAAGGGTGTTGCTATAGTTGGGGGTAACGTAACTCTCCAGGATGATGTTGGCATGATTGGTGAATGAGAAGCGGGCATAGCCCTGATATCCCGATACCGAAGTATCCTCCTGCTGGAAGAAGCAAGGATATTTGACAACGTAGCCGAAGTCCGGGTCATTGTATTCCTTCATGGGTGCCATCTCTACCTTGGTCTTGAAATCCGCCATCGGTGTATGCTTCTCTTTCGTAACCTCATGTTGATAGTTGATGATGAAGTTTATCATCATCAGCAAGACAACTGCTATCAAAAAAATCTTCTTCATATCTTTGCCACTTTTATATTTTAGCTGCAAAGGTATGAAGAAGATGGGAAACTGCCAAATAATAAGTATGACATTTGGCTGACATTTCTGAACTTATCTGATTATCAGTTGGTAAGACTTGCCTCTTTCCGACTCAATCATGAGGTTGCTATTCTGCTCAATCACCGGTTTGATACGGCGAATCAAGGTATAGAGCGTTTCGCTGGCATCCGGTTTCTTGGGCCAAAGAGCATCACAAATCTCCTGTTTGGAGAGTTGATGATGCGTATTTTTGAAGAAGAGTTGCATCAGCTGGTGCTGCATCGGAGTAAACTTGATGGCTTGTCCGTTTTCCTGATTGTAGAAGGAATCCTCGTCTTGAGAATAGCACATGGTGCCGAACATATCGGCCTCATGATTCCAGGGTTGTTTTCTGCGATGATAGTATAGCGATGCAATTGCCCAAATCATAGCCATGAGGGTAAGCGTCAAAGATGTCCGCTGGTTGCTCATACTCAAAACATCTGCCATCGAACAGTTAGCATAACTTTGGATAGAATGCTCGTTGAGGAGCATCTCTTTGCTGCTGAGCAGGTTGGCACTATTTACCAGCTGGGAATTGTTCTTGCCTCTTCTTCTGTCTTCCATCACATAGCAGAGATTACTGGTCGATTTCAGCAGGTCGATGCTGAGATGTGAGCGGTAGCTCTGGATGGTATCAGGCGTAATCCATTGATATTTATTTTCCTGAAGAGTCAGAGCCAAAGCTTTGTTCATATCTTGTACAATGGCATACTGTGCCTTGCGGTAGTTACTCACGCTGGAGAATGCCGCAGACATCACAAGGATGGCGAAGATGAGGATGGAATGATATGCTTTCAGTTTCATATTATCTATTCTGTTTAAATGATATACTGTTTAAAGATTCAAATGCAAAAGTACAGAAATTCTATGAAAGATGGTATAAAACTAGATATAATATTCGTTAATTGATAAATGTCAGACTCATGTCAGCCATATTTTTCGCTTCGGTCTTCTCTTTTTGATACCTTTGCAGCAGAAAACAAGTTTTAGAAAAGTATATGATGACAATGACGAAAAGTAAATTGTTAACAGCTATGGTGATGCTGTGGGCATTGATCTCTTGTGCAGAAATAAGTGCCCAGGAAATCCAGAAGGTATCGAATGATTCTATAGCCTTGCAAGAGGTTGTTGTAAAGGCGGCACGAGTAGTCAACAAGGAAGATGGCAAGTTGATATTCCCAAGCGATATTCAGAAGCAGCGTTCTTTTTCTGGCTTTTCGCTTTTGGGAAAGTTAGCTTTGCCTCATATCAGGGTTGATGAGGCTGGCCGTTCCATTTCTGCTACCGATCATAAAGGAGAAGTACAGGTTCGCATCAATGGCATTCTCGCCAATATGCATGACATCCAGATGCTGGATGTAGCTTCTATTATGAGTGTAGATTATATCGATAGCCCTGGCGTAAGATATGGAAAGAATATCGCATACGTGATAGATATTCATACCCGCAGGGCTTCATCGGGTGGCAGTTTGGGCTTTAACTTGACCAATGCGCTAACTACCAAGCTCGGTTCGAACGATGTCTATGCATCTGTCAATAGGGGCAAGAGCCAATTGAATATTTTATATGAGCAGACTTATGTGGATAATAAGGCATCCGAATATAATGAGGATGCTCAATATCTTCTACATGATGGTTCTGAGTATCAGATATCTCGAAAAATCATGAATGGGGCAACTCGAAATTATGGTAATACATTGCAGTTGAAGTATAATCTGGCTGATTCTACATTATATGTATTTCAGACAACGTTTACCACGGATTTCTACAATCAGCCTTATACATCGAATGAGATGTGGTTTTCTGAATCTGGAAAGCCTGCGTATCCTGTTTACAGAACCAGCAAGGGTAGGGATTTTACTCCTGCTCTCGATTTGTATTTCTATCATCAGTTGGGCAAGCTTCAGTCTTTGTCGGCAGATGTTTTGGGTACTTATATCCACACCAAAGGAGCCTATTATGAAGGTGAGGGCGAACCCTATCAATATCAGGTAGATGGAAAGACCTATTCGCTCATAGCCGAGGCTATCTATGAAAACCGGTTGAAACCCTTTACTTTTTCTGCAGGAACCAACTTGAACTGGAAATATATGGATAATCAGTATTTGGGTGATGTGGTTAGCGAGAATGGTATCCGTTCATTGGGTATTTATGGTTTTGCACAAATCAAGGGAAGTTTGGGACAATTCAAGGAAGGAACATCCCGTTTAACTTATGTGGCTGGCTTCGGGTTGAGTAATCAGTCTTATCGACAGGGAGATGAGGAATTTAGTTTTTGGCTTTGTCGTCCGAAACTCACATTGGCTTATTCCTTGACATCTTCGTTTCAGATCCGCTTGGGAAGTGAATTATCACAGCATATTTCGCAGATAGCTATGATTTCGGATACCCGTATTCGAAAGAACAGTATGGAATGGACTGTGGGTAATCCTTCGCTTAAGCCTGATAGTAGATATGAGAACTGGGTGGTATTCTCTTTCAGTAAACCAAGGATAAATACTGATTTTACCTTGAATTATCGCATCAATCGTCATTGTAATTTGGCGAAATACACCCGCACGGAAAATGATCAGTTTCTTTATTCCCAGGTGAATCAGCCCCATTGTAATATGTTGTATCTTACGAATGATACCCGGTTTGACATTATCCCCGACCACCTTATATTATCTGTGAACGCAGGTATTTACCGTTTTTTCAATAAGGGCGATGAGTACAGTCATTGTTATACCGCTTATAATTATGGTGGAACATTACAGGGGTATTGGGGAAAATGGACAGTGATGCTGTATGCTGATAACGGTTGGAACTTTATGGAGGGAGAGAACATCGGGCATAATCCTCCTTCATTGGCAGCCTCAGCCAGTTATCATATAGGTGATTTCGATTTTACGCTCTATATGCATAATCCGTTTATGGCTCATCCGAAATCCTATTCTGCAGAAATCGTCAACGCCTTGCTCCGTAAGCAGGTTCGTGGTTATGACAATTCGGGAGGTAATTTGTTCCGTATCGGTGTTGCCTGGAATATCAATCGGGGAAAGGAATACCGTAAGATACAGCGAAATATCAACAATGAGGAGCGCGAAACAGGTATCTTGAAATAGGTGGCTTTGCTTTCTATATGGGTTGCATGGGCAACAGCCGGAATTTATTTCTTCCCTTTATTGATGATATAAATTCCGGCAGTAGCCAATGCGCCTGCTATCAGATACTTCCAGTAGAAGGTTTCACCAAGACAGAGGCAGGAGGTGATGGCTCCTACTACGGGGATGAGCGAATTGTATATTGCTACCTTTCCTACGGGATTGCAGCTCAATAATTTGTTGTAGAGAGCGAAACTGATGGTTGAGATGGCAATGAGCAGCAGAAGGATAGTGATGCCCCAGAGGCTGATGACTGGCAGATAGCCACCCATTAACAATGCAGGAATCACCAGCAAGGCTCCACCGATGCTCAGCGAATAACCGGTTCCTACGAAAACATCCACTCTCTTGCTCAAGCCTCGGGTCAGCAGGGAAGCACTGGCTCCACACAGGGCATTGAGGATAATCATACCATCGCCCAGGAATGTGAAACTTCCGCTTTCCTTTCCGCCAAGGTTCAAGGCAAGGATGCCCAGGAAGCCGATGATGCAGCCTAATGCCTTTCGCCACGTCATCCTGTCGCTCTTGAAGAAGATGCAGGCAAAGATAACCACCGTGAAGACGCTCATCGAATTGAGTATCGCCGAACGTGCTCCTGCATTATGCGAGAGTCCGAAATAGAAGAAAGCATAATGAAGGGTGGTGTTGAGGAGTGCATAGAGGAGAAGGAACCAGACATTCTCTTGAACAGCTTTCTTCTTGAATCCGAATTTACGATGCGAGCTTCTGGCGATGGTAAGGATGATGATGCCGGAGATGAAGAAGCGGATGCCGGCAAAAAGCATCTTGCTTCCGGTCATGTCTGCTGTAATCTGATATTCCTCCATTCCCATTTTTATCAATGGGTAAGCCCATCCCCACGAGATAGCAGCCGTAAGGGCGAACAGGCTTACCCATACCGGGCGCTGAAATATACTGAGTGTATTTGTTTCTTTCTTTTCCATTATAATTTAATTGGTATTCCCTTGCTTCTGTGTTTGCTAAATGGCAATCTACAAGTCCCCCAGATGCCTTTCTATAGGAATTCCTCGGTTCTTGTCCTTGTCATCCTTGTTGATGTCTATCCAGTTGCGCAGGGTATCCATGGCGATGCGGGTGGCATGGCGGAGATGATCGCCATCCTTCAGTCTGCCCACGATGATGCTGGAGAAGATGTCGCCGGTGCCCGGGAACTGAACGGGGATTTCTTCGTAGGGCAGGAGGAAATACTCTTCTGTAAGATGATTGAAACCTACCACGGCATGCTGACCCTCTACGATGCACGAGGTGATGAGCACGGAGTGGGAACCGATGGCTCTCAGTTTATCTATCAGTTCATAGGCTTCCTTCTCCGAGATTCCCTCTTCCTTGTATTCCGAATCCGTCAGCAGGCAAGCCTCGGTATAGTTGGGAAAACAGAGATGCGATACGCTCAGCATCTCCTTCATGCATCTCACGGTACTCTCACTGGCTCCACCATAGAGCTTGCCGTAATCGCCCATCACGGGATCCACATAGATGTCGGTGCCCAGTGCAGCCTGTTCTCTGCAATAGCGTGCCACCAGCTTCGCCTGACGCTCCGAAGCCATGAAACCCGTGGTGATGGCATCGAAGTGAATGCCCAGTTCGTTCCACTTCTGCAAGGCTTCCTCGATATACGAAGTGCATTCCAGAATGGCGTACTTGCCGTATGGGAAGGTGTTGCTGATGAGCATGGTGGGCAGATTGAACACGTCGAGTCCCATATAAGAGAGGATAGGCATCTGAACTGCGGCAGATACCTTTCCGTAGCCACACATGTCGCTGATAATAAGGATATTACTTTTCGCTTTCATTCTTTCTTTTTTCTACTTGCTTTTCTTTCTTATCCTGATTATCTCTTAATAGCTGGCTGTACACTTGATGCCCAGTGCCTCTACACGGTCCTTGATGGCATCGAGAACTTCCTTTGGTGCCTTTTCCAGCAACTTGTCTGGTGTTTCACGGGCGATGGTATAAACCATTACCTGCTGAGGCTGGATGTCTTTCACTGCCTCCAGCCAAGGAGCTACGAAATGCTCGCTGGTATTGTCCAAACCGTCACCTCTCAGGAACATGGTCTGGATGATGACGTGCCCCTTGAACATCTTCAGATATTTGATTACATCCTTCACGTCGTAGTTAGGCTGCTGAGGGCGGTCCAGCTTCTTGATGTAATCCATATCCACGGTATCCAGTTTCAGGATATTGTTATCCACGAGCATCAGCGCCTCTCTCACTTCCTCCTTATATATATAGGTGGCGTTGCTGAGTACGGATACTTGTGCTTCAGGGAAATATTTCTTGCAGAGTTCCATCGTATCTTCCACGATTCCCTTGAAGTCAGGGTGTCCCGTAGGTTCACCGTTTCCTGCGAAGGTGATGTCGTCCAGAGGCTGGTTGTTGTCGTGGCGTTCTTTCAGAACCTTCTCCAATCCTTCTCTTACCTCCTCGCGGGTAGGGCGCTTCTTCTTAGGACGGAAGTCAGCGTTGAATCCGCATTCGCAATAAACGCAGTCGAATGAACAGACCTTGCCATCAGATGGCATGAGGTTGATGCCCAGTGAAACTCCCAGACGACGGGAGTTTACCGGACCGAATATCGGTGATGGATAAATAATCGTTGACATAATCTTATTCTCCTTTATCTAATCTATTCTTTATTTTATCTTGGTAATACCTATTTTATACCAATCTTATTTACTTGTTCGTAATTTGGTGGGCAAAAGTACTAAAAAATGTTGGAATGAACAAATAAATCAACTGAAAATCGATTTATCCTAACCATTTGTCTTCTATCTCCGATAGATTGTGTACTTTTGCATTCCAATCCGGGGAGAATCTTGGTGATTTCGATTCGGATTTAAAGAAAAAAACAAAAAAGTTGATGTTTTGCTTAGTTTTTCGCTTGGCTCAACTGTATAGATAGTATATGAACAGAAAAAAGGACATAGAACAGTTATTCCGTCAGCATTACGCGAAGATGTACAATCTGGCCAGATGCATTCTTTCGGATGATGACGAGAGCAAGGATGTGGTGAGCGAAGTATTCGCCCAGATTCTTGCCGATGATGTGGTTCTGGTGCCTGGGAGTGAGGACGGTTACTTGATGCGGAGCGTACGCAACCGCTGTCTCAACCTGATAGCTCATAAGAGCGTGAAGGAAAGGGTGGCGAAGCTGCTGCTGGATGATGCCGATGTGATTCTCTCAGAAGAGACCGACGAGCGACTCGACCGGCTGATGCTTCTCATCGAAGACCTGGAACCGTCTATCCGGCAACTCATTTTCCGTCTGCGCTATCTTCAGGAGAAATCTTATCAGGAGGTGGCTGATGAAGTGGGAGTGAGCAAGGTGACGGTATTCAACCATCTCTCGAAGGCGATGGACTGGATTAAGAAACAATTTAAATGAGCAAGACAATGACAAACATGAGTAAAGAAGAAAAGCGGATGATGCTCTTTGACATGCAGGAGCATCCCGAGAAATATACCGACGAGCAGGTGGAGCGCCTACTTGACGATGAGGAAGTGAAGGAGTTCTTCCATGAACTGGCGATGGCGAGAATGGCTGGCAAGAAAGCCAATCCGAAGGACGTGGATGTGGATGAGGCTTGGAAGGAATTTGTTCAGGCTCATCACGAGGATAAGATGTCGATAGATGCCGGCAAATCCAAGGACGCTTATCGCAACCGGATGAAGATTGCTGCATCCATCGTTGGCATCATCTTCCTTTCGGGTGTAGCCTTGGCTGCGATTCACAATGGCTGGTTGGGATTCCCGGCTTCTGATCAGGCAGCGGATAACAAGGCTGCTACAGAACAGCTGGCAACAACCCAGGCGCTGCCGAATGACAGTCTTCGTGCAGCAACAGCAGAGAAGAAGGATTCGTTTGATATGAAACCCGTGGTGTTTGATGATGCCGAATTGGGAATCATTCTGGCTCAGCTATCCAGTTTCTATCATGTCAAGGTGGAGTATGTGGATGCTGGTGCCCAGCACATCCGTCTCTTCTTCAACTGGAACAAGACGAAGACATTAGAGCAGAACCTGGAGATTTTGAATGCTTTCGACCGCATACAGATAGAGTATATTGACGGTACATTGTTGGTGAAATAAGATAGGAGGATATGTTTATGAGAGATTTTTGGAAACCAATGCCCGTTAGCGGCAAGCTTATCAGAGAGCTTCTTCTTCTCTTCCTGTTGCTTTTGGTTCAGCAGTCTTATGCCCAGCGCATCACCCGACAATATAATAATGTGTCGTTCTCGGCGGCGTTGAAGGATTTGAACGCCCGCCAGCATAAGTACACCATCAACTTCGTGTATGATGAGCTGGAGGATTTCAGGGTAACCAAGAGCATCAGAAACCAGAGTGTTCCCGATGCCATCATGCAACTGATAGGATTCTATCCCATCAGGATGACGCAGGTGGAGGATAATATCATGGTGGAGTGTACGCAGAAGACAACCCTTCGTTATAAGGGACGTATTATAGATGAGAGTGGCAATGCTGCCGAATATGCAAATATAACCTTGTTGTCGCCCATTGATTCCACAATAGTAGGGCATGGTGTGAGCAATGAGAATGGAAGTTTTGTCATTCCTTGTAATTCCCGGAAAGTCTTAGCCCGTATCACATACGTTGGTTATAAGACAATCAGCCGTATATACAGCAATCCGGAAATGGGAATCATCAAATTGCAGCTTGAAACGATGATTATCAAGGGAGTTGTCGTGAAGGGTGAAAGGCCTCAGTATAAAATGTCGCCTGGAGGAGTGGATGTTGCCGTAGAGCATACATTGCTTTCTATGATGGCAAACACTTTTGATGTCCTGAGTCTGTTGCCACGTGTCTCTGTTGAAGGACAAAAGATATCCGTGTTTGGTAAAGGCACGCCAATTGTTTATATCAACAACAAGCGTGTGAATGACAATAATGAGATTGTAAACATCACTCCCGACAACATCAAGTCGATTTCGGTGATAACAAGTCCTGGAGCTGAATATGATGCCGAGGTGGAATCGGTAATTCGTATCCGTACCAAAGAGCGGCGTGCCAATGGGTTCAGCTTGCGTGCAGATGCTTTTGGTAAATACAACAAATGGATGTCGGATTACGAGCTTGTCAGCGCCCGGTATCAGACCAAGAAATTCGAGATAGCCAATAGTTTATGGATGAGGGGCTATCATATTGGTGAGGATAATCACCTGAAAACAGATATCAATTTGCCCGACAAGCATTATCACAACGACCAGCATTTTAATACGGATACCAAAAACCGCTTCTTGTCGGAATATCTCTCGGCCGACTATTCGCTTAACGACAGCAATTCCATTGGCGGCTCTTATCGCTACTATGGCATGTTGAATGGCAGGACGAATAGTGCAAGCCAACAGGATGTGTTTCTGAACGGTGTGGCACAGGGAAGCATTGGGCAGAATGAGGTTGCAAAGCCTCACCTTGGCTCACATGAGGCAGAAATCTATTATGTAGGAAAGATAGGACAGGTAGGCATCGATTTCAATGGCACATACTATACTGTTAATAACAGACGTAGTGACGAGAGTATTGAAAGCAGCAAGGAGTTGGGCAATCAGGAGGTACACTCAAGCAATCGTCAGAATAGCGATATGTGGGCAGGCAAGTTGGTTGTGAATATTCCTCTGTGGAAAGGAAATGTTTCTGTAGGAACAGAGCTGTCGAAGACCGACTCTCATGGAACGTTCCTGAATGAAGAGCAGTTGGTGCCATCCACAGAGACGGATATCCATGAAAGAAATGTTGCTGGCTTTGCACAATATGAACTGCCCCTCAGCAAGTGGACCATTGGTCTTGGTGTGCGTTACGAGAATATCATTCGCGACTATTTCTCTGGTGGAGTCAAGCAGGATGATGTGAGCAGAAGATACAGCAACTTCTTTCCTAACCTCAGCTTATCATGGAACAAAGGTAACTGGAATTGGCAGTTGAATGTCAACGAGAAAATAAATCGTCCAAGTTATCGACAGTTAGGCAACTTCATGCAGTTTGACAACCGTTTCCTGTATGAAGGTGGAAATCCTACCTTGCAACCGGAGAAGGTGTTCAATGTTGAGGCAATGATGACATATAAGTGGCTGAATGTTTCCGCAGGTTATAAATATCTGAAGGATGTGATAGAGTGGACCAAGTATATCTATCCTGGAAAGGAATTTGCTTATAGTACGTCGTTGAATTTCGACCATAAGCAGCTGCTTTATGCTTCTGTCCATGTTTCGCCAAAGCTTGGCATCTTCCGTCCTACGTGGGGATTCTATTATAACCAGCAGTTCTTCGATACCAGGAAGTATGGCGCCAGCAAGGCATTAAGCAAACCTTTGCTGTCGTGCTCGCTCGACAATAATTTCGCTCTTTCAGAAACGATGAACGCGGCAATCAGTCTGAATGCCTCAACAACCCATGCCAATGGTTTTCTTATGATGAAGAACGATTATAGTGTCAATCTGCAGTTTGACAAGTCGTTTGCCAACCGCACATGGATCATTTATCTTTCTGCAAATGATATCTTCAAGACGGCAAAGGAGCGTTGGACGATGTATGGACTAGGGTCGGACACCATAAAAGACTCCTACAACTACACTCGTTGCATCTCCTTGCAGGTTACGTATAATTTCAATGCCAAGCGCAGTAAGTATAAGGGTACGGGAGCCGGCAATGAAGAAAAGAGCCGCTTGTAGTTTTTGTTAGGAAGAAACTCTTTTAATAACAACAGCAAATATATGACAATCGGTCAAGCGAAGGCAAAACCATGTTGGTTTGCTCTTTGCTT
>ERZ780167.2112-NODE-2112-length-16116-cov-3.931387_pt1 | contig 16116 bp, 12 predicted proteins | sample MGYA00510982_ERZ780167 | MGnify/ENA primary metagenome ERZ780167 (study PRJEB29588, sample SAMEA2146107) | human gut metagenome | biome: human gut; feature: human-associated habitat; material: faeces | place: Denmark | collected 2008/2010 ... | reverse complement strand
ACCATCTTTTGGTTAGCACCTCTGGGGCTTGCCACGGAAAATTTAAACTGCGCCAGATTATTATCAAAGATTTCTTCAGTTGGTTGACAACAGAAGGACTTTGAAGAAGATAGAATCGGCCATAGCCAACAATCCCGGCATAGCAGCCTTTGGCAAAAGCCAAGTGGGAAAGTCCTATCTGATCAGCTGTTTGCTGCAAGGACGTGATAGAGATGGCAAGGATGTGCCGTTTATGGTGCGTGCTGGCAATGACTCCTACAATTTCATCTACAAGATCAATCCACCAAGTGAAGAGGGAGGAGGTAGAGAGTCAACGGGTGTGGTCAGTCGCTTTTCGTCGTTCAGCCGTGACGAGACGCTTTACAATGTTGACCTCCCCATTCTGGTCAAGACGTTTTCCGTTACGGACATAATCCTGATCTTGTCTGATAGCTATTTCAATGATTTTAGCGATTATACGACTCCTGGCGAAACAGAAATAAAGGACTTGTGTGATTCATGGGAAGATAAGTACAAGATTCCTCTTAGTCTTGTGCCGGGGATGGTTAGCGCTGACGATATTCTGAACATCAAGTTCTATTTCGAGAAACATATCAACAACGCACAGACATACAACAAATCGGCCATCTTTGACAAATTAGCGCTTGTCATCGACAAGATTCCCACTTCTGATTATGCTGAGGTGTTCTCCAATCTTTGGAACAAAGAACCTGTTTTCACAAGACTGTTTACAAAGTTGGTCAGTATACTACAGAGGTTCAATTTCTCCGAAACGCTTTATTTGCCCATCCAGTCTGTTCTCCATGAGGGAATAAAGGAAAACACGATCATGAGTGTGCAGTGCCTGATGCAACTCTTCCAGGCCACTCCACAATATACTTGCGATGTGTATTTGCGCGAGAACGGACAATTTACACAGTGTGCGTCAGCCATTCCCAAAAGCGAGATGTGCGCCATTTGCTCGGAAGTTGTTTACAAGATCGACCAAGAGTTCTTATCCAGCTCCCGCCCGTATAAATGGGAGAATATGGACGCCGAGGTGCAACCTATGATCACCCACGACCCTGTCAAGATGGAAATGTTTGCAGACAATGACTTGCTCGACTTCCCTGGGGCCCGTTCGAGAGAGCATGAAAAGTTGGAAAAGCTGTCGGATGCCAATATCCTGGGCTTTTTCTTAAGAGGAAAGGTTGCATACCTGTTCAATAAGTACAACGAGGAGATGGGCATCAACATCTTGTTGTATTGCCATTACCACAAGGACAACGAAGTTAACTACTTGTACGAACTGCTTGAAGATTGGGTCTGCAACTATGTAGGCCGTGACCGTCGTGAACGTCAGGAGAAGATAGCCATCACAAAGAAATCTCCATTGTTCTTTATCGCCACGATGTTCAATTTGGACATGGAAATGAGCAAAGGTACGGAGATGACCGAAAACTCCATCGATCAGCGCTGGATAGGGCGTTTCGAGACGGTTGTCAACAAGCAGTGCTTTCATCGTGAAACGGTGGACTGGGTGAAGAATTGGACTCGAGAGGGGGAGGATTTCAACAATAGCTACGTGCTGCGCGACTACAAGTTCTCTACCAACCTCTTTGACGGATTTGAGGAGTGTGGTTACGAGACGGGCTCCAAAATGTCTGATGCCTACTATCAGATGATGCGCAAGACGTTTGTTGAAAACGAATATGTCAAAAAACTCTTTGCCAATCCCAGAGTGGCGTGGGACGTTGCCTCTACGCAGGGAAATGATGGAGCGCTCTATATCATCGAAAGCCTTTCAGATGTAGCTGATACGCTGAACGAGGCGAGAGAGAGCGACATTAAGAAGATACTCCACAGGGTGAGAACGCAGGTTTATAACATCATGAAGGGGTATTTCGTCTCTACAGATGTCAACGGCATTCTCGAAGAACACGTCCGCAAGGCCAATGCCGTATTCAGGGAGATGGATTTTACCTGTAATTCCGACAACTACTATTTCGGCCATTTGATCCAGGCGCTGCAGTTGAAGGAATCTTCCAGCTACCGCATCGTCCATAAAATCATGCAGAGTCCCGAGTTGAACAAAAGCGTCAATGAGTTTAAGGACTACGAGATTATCACCAATTCCTGTGCCAAGAAGGGTTTTTCGCTGGAAAAGGCACAAAGCGAAGAGGACAAATGGAACTGCCTCATCAAGACATACATGTTTGAGAACATGGAGGAAGCGGACGCATTCCTCAAGCACAAACATGTGGAGGTGCAAAGATTGTTCACCGGATCTTACCGTAGGAAGCTCAATTCCTGCATCATTGCCGATACGCTCTATGAGAAATGGTGCTCGCTCATCAAATCGGTGGATTTCCTCAACGAGTTCTCCGACGAAAACAGCTTCGACAATATGGTGATGAGCAATTTGGTGGAGAATCTGGTCACCGCGTCGGTGTCCATTGACCTAAAGGACAAGATGGCTGAGGCCATCGCCGACTACGTCAACGTAATCGACGTGCATACGGCCAACGAGAACCTTTTGGCGGATATGCTCGCCAGCATTGTCAACGAGTTTGTATTGGATTTTGGATTTTCTTGGCTCTCCGACGAAGAGAAGGAGAAAGCAAAGAAAGTGTGCGACATGTATAATCTGCCCACCTTCAATTATATCTTGAAGGAACCTCCCGTTGTTTCCGACGAGACCACGCTTGCAGCCATGTTCAACGAGATGTCCTCCAATCCCAAGGCGTTGTTGCCCTCGTTTGACGACAACTACAACAAGTGGCTTGAGTATATGTTTATCTCGTTTGTGGCCCATGTCGATGTTCCCGAGGTGGATCCTGTCGAGAACAACAAGGTGAAGACATTGTTGGACAACATCAAGGTTGCCGTATAGGAGAAGCCTTTGACGATGTTGCTAGGGCTGTTTTTACTTGTGAAATCCTAAAGCAATAATTAGATGAAAAAAATATTTTTTGGGACGCAGATCAAGAATGGACGACTTCCTTTTTGGCATCCTTGGGGCTTCATGGGATGCTTGGGAAGGTTGCTGCTCTTTTTGCTGCTGCTCTTGCTCTTGCTCTTCCTGCTCAGTTTGTTCAGACGTTGTAATCACGATGGAAGTAGGAGCACCAGGGGCGCCGACAGAGGTAGTGGCAACAGGCCTGACACGACTTGGGTCAGCTGGAACCAGCCGATTGAAAACGGCGAGGAGGTCGGCTTGCCTGCGCCAGAGGACAATGTGCTGCCACCTTTTGAGGAGACAGTACCCAACCCCGACAACGACGGGGCCACGGAGATCTATCCCAATTTGCTATATGTGATCTTGGACTCAGAGACCGATGATGAGACTTTCAAGCAGTTTGCTCAGAAATTCTCGTCTTTATATCCCGCTCCGCACCACAAGATACAATATTACAATACGGGCTCCAAGACGGCAGTTCTGATTGTACCGGAAGATAAGCGTGCCAAGATTTGTCAAGAACTCCCCAACCAGATTCCTGATGTGAAGTTCTTGGTCGTTCCTGTGGAGGTGATGACGCAATACGCTTCCCCCCTTGTTACCCCCAACGACCCTGCGTTTAGGGATGTCAATAAGTCGTGGTATTTCAAGCCCATCCAGGCACAAGAGGCTTGGGGGATCACCCGTGGCTCGTCGGATGTGATAGTGGGAATCGTGGATAGCTATATGGATCTCAACCATCCCGAGCTGAAGGGCGACCGCTGTATCTATCCTTACTCCGTCGTCAAGGGCAACTCTGATGTCTCGCCTCGTCCTGGTGCTCCGCAAGACTATGCGGGCCACGGCACGTTGGTCACGTCCGTAGCCGTGGGCAATGCCAATAATGGCGCAGGCTCGTCGGGCATCGCCCCTCTTTGCAAGTTTATCCCAGTCAGTATGGGCGAACAGATCAACACCATTACCGAAGTGGAGGGCTTGCTCTATTGTATGTATCATGGAGCTACCGTGATCAATCTCTCTTGTGGTGCCAACTTCCCCAACACAATTACCCAAATGCCGTTGGATCAGCAGATAGCTTTCTCTGAGCACTATGGCAAGCCTCAGGAGAAGATGTGGGACTATGTTTATCAACTGGCCGAGAAACACAATGTCACTATCGTGTGGGCTGCGGGCAATTCAAACTGCTTCGCGGCCATGGATGTCTCCAAGCGCAATGCCAACACGATTCGTGTCTCAGCCGTTGACCGCAGTTTGAAGAGGGCCAACTTTAGCAATTATGGCAATTTTGCCATGAAAAGGATTTATGCTTCCACCATCTCCGCGCCGGGTGTGGATATTTGGGGAGCTTTGCCCAACAATCAGTATGCCGCATGGCCGGGAACCAGCTTCTCTGCCCCCATCATTACGGGTGTGGTGGCGCTGCTGAAGAGCCAGAACAAAAACCTGACGACCCGGCAAATCATACAAATCCTGCAGGAGACAGGAAAACCCATTGCCGCGTCACCGGAGATTGGCAAGTTGGTTCAAATCAAAGATGCTCTGGAGAAAGGAAAACGAACCCCCGCTGGTCGAAAAAGAAACGACAGAAGGGCATAGTCATTGAAGGAAAAATAAAAATGATATGGAAAAAAAAACAAAAAATGGAAAAGTGACTATTGCTAATATCATTGCGATAGTCGGTGTGGTGCTACTCATGGTGTTCACCTTTATAGGCCATTCTTTTATGAGTGGCGGAGAGTTGGGTATGGACATTGTCGTATCGGTGGCAATCACGGCGTTTATAGCGTTTCTCGTATGGTTCATGATCAAGGCCAAGGGTGCAGAAAACGAATTGGCCAAATGGAAGAAACTGGAAATCGCCACGTTGGTCGTCTATGTCGTTGTAGCCATTCCGCTCTCACTTTATGGTGGAATCATGCAATTCTTCATCGTCAATGACAACAAGGAACAGGTGAAGGAGTGCGCAAAGGATGACTTGGACCGAATCGACCAGATGTTTCTTGACTACAAGGAGTTTGAGGAGCAGGCCATTGGTCGTACGAGCGATGGTCTCAGCAATGCTATCAAAGAAGGACGACGCAATGATGACTTGAAGGAGTTTATGAAGACCAACCATATTAGTGCAAGCGAAGAGGGCGTCTCCGCCTTTAAGGACTTACAGATGAGGTTGTTGGTTGGCTCAGGCTACGAGCGCTTATATACTTCCTTCAAAGAGCAGCGGGTGAAAATAGAGCAGTCGATAGACAGTTGGAGCATGATGCTGATACCAACGAAGGCGAAGCAGATACCTGCGCTCGCCGAGTCTGCCCAGCAGGAGTTGAACACGTTGTCCAACGGTGCAAAGCTCCCAGTAATCAACAATGAGTCTGGTCTCTACAAGATCAAGGAGTATCAAGTGAAGCGGTTTGAGACGGAGCCTCTCGAACTGAAAGAAGCCATGCAGGGGACTGGTGGCTTCAGTGTGAAGGCCCTTCTCTTTGTTTTGCTGATCCACATCCTCATCTTGTTCAATTATGTAGTGGCTTATCGCACCAGTACGCTCAGTATCAACAAGCGAGGCCGCAATGATAATGGTCGAATCCTTAAATAAAACAGAACCATGCCTACACTAAACGAATTACAAAAAAGACAAGTTATAAAACTAGAGCCGACCAAGTCGGCAGACTATATGCTGGTGTGCATCCAAAAGTATGATAATCTTTCTTTGGATGATTTTCCCAATATGCAACCCGCCAAAAGGGCTCATATCCAGGAGAGGCTCAACAGTATGCCCAATCCTAATGAGCAGGAAGAATGGGGACGCCTGGCATCCATGCTCAACACTCCGTCGCAAGAACTTCTCCATGCGCTTGAAAGCTACATACAACATTGGGAGAGCACGCCTCCTTGCGGCAACCATTTGGACGAAGCTAGACAGATGGTCTCCAGCGTGAGGGACGCATTGCAGAGGGAGCAAGCCGATAAGGAGCAAAATGAATGGGTCAACGTGGATGTGCTCTCGAAAGACTCGCTCATAGCCTATCTCAGAAAGTATCCGAACACCATCCACACAAATGAGATAGACGATTGTTTCTGGCCTCTTGTCGATATGGAAAATGTGCAGGAGATCCAAACCTATCTGGATGCGTTTCCCCAGGGAAGGCATGTGGCCGAAGCGAGAGAACTGCTGAATGCGATCGTGGAATGGGACAATGTGAAGGGTACTAATGATATTTTTGAGGTATCTACCTATTTGCGCAACAATCGTACATCGCCCTTCTCCCATCAGGCCAAACTGATGTTGATGCGTCTGAAGCAGGAGGAAATCGGACAGATGAGAGACCGTCCCAATAGCTACGATGCAGAAAGGCTGAAGCGCCTTTTGATCGAGCATGTGATGACAGACAACGAGCTGATCATGGCGAACGTCATGACCGAAAATGTTTTGGAAACACTTCGGAGCAATGATATCACCTACGACCTTCCCGATATCAACCGGGCGATAGCGGAGTCGCGGGCGGAGTGTAAAGAGGGCTTCACGGATGTCTTCTTCTTTGGCATCCCCTCTACGGGCAAAACCTGTGTGCTGATGGGTTTGTCTCGTTCCGACTCTCTTCATATCAATCTGGCTTCGGGTGGTGGCGATTATGCCTCGGCGCTCCAGCAGTACACCGACGTGGGAATAACGGTGCCCCGAACGCCAGGCTCTTTTGTCACGACGCTGGAAGCCACGATTTGCCCCTCGGGTCAGCAGAATATAGACTACAAGGTGAATTTGGTCGAAATGTCGGGCGAGGAGTTTGCTTTTGGTATAGCAAACAATCCAGACCATATCTTCACCTTCGAGGAAATGGGTAGCGGTGCTACCGAACTCTTGAAAAACGCCAATCGCAAAGCTTTCTTTCTCATTATCGACCCTACTGTCAATGTTGTGAGATTCTCTCGTGAGGTATTAGTAGGATTCGACGAGGAAACTGGGGAACGAATGGTCTCGATGGAGACTTGTGCGGTCAACCAAAGAGTCCTCATTCAGAAGATGGTCAACTTGTTTCAAGACCCCAACAATAGCGAGATCATGAAGAAGGTGGACTCGATCCATATCATCATGACTAAGGCGGACACGATGGGCGATCCGATAGAGCGCGAGGAAAAGGCGTATGAGATTTTTCAAAACAGATTTGGCAATCTCATCTTGAGTCCCTTGCTCCAGTTGTGCAAAGAGTATAATATCAATAGCAACAACAGGTTCTGTCCCAATCTATATACGTTCAGCCTTGGATCCTTCTATGTGGGCGGCTTGTACGAGTACGAGCAGGCTGATTCGGATAAGTTAATAAGAGCAATAGAAAACTCGATTCACCCGACCAAAAGAAATACATTTTGGGATAAGTTCAAAAAAGTGGTGAATCAATAGCAATAGATAGTATGGCATATAATCACAGTATTTCTGTCAAGGTGTGTGGTAATCCCGAGTCCAGCGGTGGATTCGGTCCCATACTCTTGTTGAACAACCCTAGCTTTGTCGTCGAAGACCAGTTTTATGTCGGCTTTGACAAGAATTCTTTCTTTTTTACCATCACGACCTATCAGACGCAAACGGTATATAAACTGGTCAAGAACAATGTCAGAAGCTCGGGTGCTTTTAGAGTCGGCTCGCTGGTCATAGCCATTTCCATCCCCAAAAATTACAAATTGGAGGGTGGGTACACTCCCTATGATGTCCTGTGTGCGCTCAAAGACGAGTTCTTGAAAAAATGCATGACCTGCAAGGATCCTGTGCGTGAAACCTACGAATACAACGCAGGTAAAATTGATGGACATGTGCTGGACGAGGTGGTGAGCAAGTTTACGCTTACTGACTCCCGTGCACCCTATAGGGTCATGACACCCAATGGACCGGTGGGATACATTGAGGAAACTGAAGAGAAAATCAAAGAGTTCTTTCAGGATGTCAACTACCCAGAATTTGTCAAGTTCAAAGAGGTGGTCGTAGCGACAACTGTCCATACGACAAGCTATGTCCCTATCAGCAATATCCAAATACCAAGGCCCAAGAAGTACGAGCTGATAGTAGATGGACAACCGCAGGGCAATTGTTGCAACTTAAATGAAAGGCTCAAAATAATATGCCGTAGCAAATCGCCGCTATACTATGAGGATCTCTCTTTTGTGTTCTCCATTCAAGACCTGATAGATGGCAATGTGAGTCACGAGGGGGTAGTCCTCGACACGGTGCAGGAAAGAGTGAGCGTGGAAACGGAATCATGGGGAACCCCCAAGGAAAAGAAGGTCTTTTTGGCTATTTCCCCAAAAGAATACGAAGACTATTTCATCAGCTATCCACAGGAATTGAAGGTGACGCTCTTCTCTTCTAATTCTAAAACTTCAAAAACAGTAGACGTTTCTCAGCAGGGACTGGTGATTACACTGGAAGGAAATGAGATCGCGGCTTTGAAGTATGGTGGCATACAAGTTGATACGACTCCACGAAGCGAATATGTAATCGAAGATCAGAAATTGAATGAAAGAGGACTCCAAGTGAAGGTGACCCAAAGGAAGCGGCTCTCCCCCTCACCTGCAGGTAATCTGATAGTGAATGTGACATTTCGTGAAGACAAAGACTTGAGAGGTATTAGTTCAGTAGATATTCAGGCAAAAAACTGTACAGACCACAAAGATGTCCTTCGTCCAAAAAGCGTACGCCTTGAGAGGGGGACGCACTCAAAATCGCATAAGGGTTCCTTCATAATTGAGGCTAAGTCTATTCCGCCATTCAACTTCTACCTTACGTGTTCCATTAAGAACGAGGTCTGGAAAACGGGTGAGATAAAACCAAATCAGAAATCGGTTGAAGCAACTTTCTTCAAGCCACACAAGCCGTTTACAGAACGCTACAGGAAGTCTCTTGTGTGCGTCTTGGTCGCTATGATGGCGTTAGTACTAGGCGGGCTTAGTTTCGTGCTTTATAATAATTTGAGTAAGGAGGACGATAAGCCAGTTGCTACAAAGCAGGAATTAACCCCAAAAGAAAAGGCTGAACCTTCTCTGTCCGATGTGGATAGTTTGCTTCAAACTAAAGATTTGAAGTTTTACACGGTCGATAGCTTGTGTGATTTGTATCCAAATCAGCAGGATACTACTGAAATGTCAGCTAATAGGGCAGCTTTCCAGCGTCTTTATGATTATCAAAAGGTAATAGGATTCATACGAGAGGGGAAGGTCGACTCTATAACAAGGGTAGTAGAGTCCAAATATATATATAAGTTGTACAATATCCATCTGAAAGTTTTGATGCTGATTGTGAAGGATGACGTCAATAAGAATAAATTCCAATGCAATTATCAGAACTTAAAGGGCTTTGATGATATAAGAAAACAGTACCCTATGCGAAAAGCCACTGGAATCAAAGAAACCTCTTCGGGGGGGAGGTCAAGTGAGGATGGGGGGCAAGCGAAAAAACGTTCCGTGAAAACTGCAATAAAAACGAAACACGATGTACCAAAGTCCCAGTCCCCCAATTTCCAGTGTACACAAGGGTGTGTAAAAGGAGGATCCCCCTTGCGTTTTAAATCACAAGCCGAACTTGACGCCCACAATAAGGGTAAACATGAGCGTTAAAGCCCCAAGTCTTACATGATGTATATAAAGACAAGTTTGTTGAATAGTCATATCAATCAATAACTCAAAAGAGATGAAAGCTATAAAGTTAATAATCATTTTTATCGTACAATTGGGTGGAGTGCTAGGAGCGCTCTATCTGCTGACTAATGGAGAAAAAGACGACCCCACCTCCTCTTCTGACACAAACGTGCTCCCTGACACAACTGTCATAGGAGACACAGCTATCATAGAAGACGCAACTGACAACGATAATCGGATTACGGATCCCCTGGATAAGGAAGAAACCAAGGCCCGTCCGAAAAAACCAAGGCCAAAACAGAAAGCAGTGATGGATCCGAGTGAATCTAAACAGAGAAAAAATCCAGCGTCGGAAAAGGAAAATACGCCCCCGCGCCCCAATTTCCAGTGTACACAAGGGTGTGTAAGAGGAGGATTCCCCTTGCGTTTTAAATCACAAGCCGAACTTGACGCCCACGAAAAGGCAAAACATGAGCGTTAAAGCCCCAAGTCTCACACGATGTATATAAAGACAAGTTTGTTAGATAGTCATATCAATCAATAACACAAATGAGATGAAAGCATTTAAGTTAATTGTCATTTTTATCGTACTATTGGGTGGCGTAGTAGGAGCGTTCTTTCTGCTGACTGATGTGGAGATAGACGTTCTTCCCTCCCCTTCCAACACGATATACCAATCATATAGTGATGAAATCAAAGATGATTGGAAGAAAAAAGGAGACTGGGACGAAAAGCTCTTCTTACGGCATTGCGAATCCATCAACCAGCTTGGCACCAAGTCTGAAACAGGCACTTTGAAGGATCTCAATACGACGACGGCCATAGAGATAGTCAATCGTAAGATCTTTGACGCATGGAGCTCTGCTTCTTGCCAAAAGAGCACGATAGAGAAATACATCCAGGCAATCCAGGTGATAGAGCGCGAGGACAAGAATGCAGAAACAGACGCAAGGGTCAAGAAGATCCGCAGCGTCTATGCCACCTACTGCGAAGCTTATCGCCTGGCGCACCAAAGCATCGGCCTGTCTCCTTCGTTCAATGGACATAGTTGGAACTCGTACAATAACTACGCGGCAAGTGTGAGGGGAAAAAGAGACCACATGCTTGCTAATAGCATCTACAAAGAGCATCTATCCGGTATTCTCGAACTCAAAAACGGCTTGAATAGTATTCCCGACAAATTGTCGGCAGGAAAAACGCATTTTTACAATGCGCTTGCTGACAAGATCATCAGTTACTACTCAAGAACAAGGGGACAGTTGGACAACTTGCGAAATGTGAAATCAAAGTTTGACCAAGAATTTCACAAGGTCGGCAAACTCGATCGTTTTGTAGATGAATATACGGATAGGGAATTTGAGGAATATGGGTAGTATGAGAATTAAGGTATATCATTTGCTCTTTCTGTTGTTGCTCTTTTCGTTTGCTATTCCTGCAAGAGGGCAGGAACCAGAAAAGTTGAACCAGAAATTGCAAACGAAGATAGAGGCATTGCGGGCTGATGCTGCCAGCCTCCAAGTTCAACTTATGGAGTGGACCACCAAGGTATCTGCCAGCGCGAAGCAGCTGGAGGTGCTGACCCGCTCCATAACGATGAGGGATGTCAGAATGCTGCGCGAGACGGTGGACTCCCTGAAGCAAAAGCATTTGTCGATGGAAGATTCCATCCAAGCATTTGATGTGCAGATAAGAAAAGCTAAAGATACCATCCAAGCACTCGAAGGGAAGCTGGAAGGAATGAAAGTGTATTCTGACACATTAAATAAAGAGCAAAAACAGCGGCAGATGCAGAAACTGTTAGCTCAAAACAATGAGTATCTAAACCTCCTTTTTTCGAAGATGTCGATGGAACGCTTGATGTCGATGAAGGACTCTTTGCATGAGTTTGATGGACAGGAAGGGGTTTCCCAGTATAAAGAGCATCTCGCTTTCGCTATGAAATACAAACCGGTGTATGACATGGCGTGGGGTTGCGTAGCTGATGGAGAGAAGCTTGATAGTATCGGATGGCTGCGTAGTATCTTTTTTGAGAAGTTGTTGTCTTCTCCCCTTAAAGATAGAATGACGAGGGAGCAGTTTCAAGAAATGGACAGCATGGATATTAAGTTGTCCAGGTTTTTTGGCGGCATCAATAAGCTAAAAGAGATAGTAAAAATCGTCAATGGCTATCGAAATCAGAGCGATTGGGATAAGGCAATAGATTATAAAAACGATGTTGAAAGATCTGCGGAATATCAGAGATATTTCGAGGTGATACCTTTCCTCAAGAAACTTTTGAAAGAATATTGGGAAGAATTGAAAAAGAATCCGTTGAAAACGCGAACCAAGGCGGAAGAAATAATCGATCAATTAGTGGTAGCATGATGAAACGAATGAAATACATATTGTCCGCGGTGCTATTGTCGATGCCATTGATGGTGGTCGCCCAAAGCGAAACGGATACGATTGCCCATCTGGATGCGGCTCGGCAGAATAAAGAACTTACCATGCAGAAAGAGGTCCTTGGCGACTCCATAAAAAAATGGGGCAAGGAACTGAAAGCCTTGAAGCAGCAGGAGGAGGAGAATGCAAAAACCATCAAACAGTTGCAAGAGCAATTGGCCCGATTCAAGGATGATGCCGACTATCCGGAAGTGTGCGGACTGCTGAAACGCAAGGAAGAACTGCTCGCAGCGCTGGAGGAGCAAAACAAGAAGATACACTCCTTGCAAGCGCAACTCCAGACCATCAACGGAAATCTTCGTACAATGCAGCAGCAGCGTGCAAGGCTTGACAGTGTCAGAGGAAGTATTGCGGTCCAGGTCATAGCCAAGAACGAAGACTATCTGCGGCGTCCTTTCTCTCAGATGAGTTTGGACAAGCTGAACAAGATCATTGATGAGAACGCGAAGTACCAGGACGACCGTTCTGTTGCCGATTTGCTCGCTCAGGCGAAGGTGGTGGAAAGAAACAAAAGGGCGTACGACGAAATGGCTCTGGCTGCCAACTCGCGCTTCGACAAGGACAATATAAACCGCTTGTTGCGAGCCGATCCCTTGAAGGGGCTCAATGAGGTGCAGCAAAAGGAAGTGGCAGAGGTACTGAGGCAGTTGCGTTTGTTTGAGGACGGGCTTGGTGTGTTCAAAGAGTTGATAGGCAAAATGCAGAAGCGTCGTCAGAACATCAACAGTTATTCTGGAGAGTACTTCCAAGCCGATAAAAAAGGTCTTTTGATAAAACGACTGGCCCGCATCAAGGAAACGGTGGAACAGGTACCGTATTTGAAAAAAATGTTTGCCAACTATACCTTTGCCAAATATCGTGCAATAGAAAATGAGATATTGAATCAATAGCATATTGCAGCGTATCGGTGGAAACTAACAAAAGATAGGAAATGGAAAGACAGTCGTCAGTAAAAGAAGTTCATAAGCTAAACAAGCAGGATTATTCTGGATTGTACAAAGCGCTATGTGCGAAACTCGGGGAGAAAAATCCTTTTGCCAAGTTTAGCATTGGTCCCGGCGTCTATGTCTGGTCGGACCATCGGTGTCAGTGGCATCGCATGGTGGATGCCAGCGAACTGAAGCAGAAAGTCATTCAGGAGGCTCTGTATCAGACCGAGACCGATATGGCTGAAGTCATAGGTGCCAAGACAGCCCAAATGCTCTGTACGACGCCAGACGATAGCTATATATACTACAATGATGACGAAGGTGATGTCAAAATACTCCTGACGGGCTGGGGATTCAAAAAGCCCGTGCGCAAAGAAGGAGCCTTCTCAAAGGAACCGATCAAACAGAAGAATCCCATTCGTCTTTCCTTCTCTTTTGATGGCAATCCGATGAGAAACTACGAGTTTGGCCTCCGTCTGTCAAGGCAAATAAAGGTCTTGAAAACAGGAGAAAACGGATATTACTTCTTCGACAACATGAAGGTGGGCGAACACTATGTCGTCACGGATCTCGCAGACGATAGGGATTTCCCACTTCTGGTTGTAGAGGGTAAGTCTTCCTACGACTTCGACCTGACCAAGTTTGCACCGCTCACCATCAGTGCTACCAGGGACGGAGCTCCCCTCGCCAATGAGCCGGTAGTGGTGGACTGCCTTGGAAAGCAGTATCAAGCGACGACGAACGCCCAAGGATGTGCGGAAATCTCATTGCCTTTATATGGCGAGGCCTCTGTCGCCGCTACCATGCTTGACCAAACGGAGACCACTCAGCTCACTGATGACGGGGGGCAGATAGTCTTCTCCTTTGAGAGTGAAAAGCCTGAGGAGAAACCGCAGGTCGAAATACAAGTCTCTGTGATGAAAGATGGTGCGATGCTTCCTTCGCAGCCAGTAGTCATCAACTATGGCGACAAGCGTCTGGAGAGGACGACGGGGCCTGACGGAGTGCTCTCTATGAAAATGGAGGAAGTGCCTCAAGGGCCGTGTACGGTCAGCGTGGAAGGGTATGCGCCCCAAATGAAGCGACTCGTCAACAATGCCATCAACCAGTACGTCTTTGAGAAGACTACCGCCACCGACAATAAACATCTCAGCCCCTGCGTCGTTGTCAAAAAGAAAAGTGGAGAGGTCGTTGGTAGCTACCCTATAGAAGTTACCTATCATGACGCTAAGAATCATTACCAGACCGACGACAAGGGTGCGGCTGCGCTTCCCGAAATGAAAACTGGAGAGACGATGATGGTGGAAGATGGTGTGCATCACGACAACAAGGCCGAGTATGTTCTCGACAAAGACCAGCAAGAATATGTCTTTTTCATTCCTGAAGAAGAGGTCAAACAGATCAAGGTGATGGTTCGAAATACAAAGAGAGAACCATTGGTCTGTCAAAGCGTCAAGTTTGAACAACAAGGTCAGCAGGCGAAAACGGTCCAGTTGGACGAAAACGGAGACACTTTTTTCGAAGAGGGATTGTTCAAACTGGACACTCCTGTGGTGGCGACGATCAACAATGGGCCGAATCAGACACAGTATGCCCCCATCTCCTTTACCTTGGAACAAGACGAGTATGAATATCTCCTGCAGGAGAAAACAGAAAAGGCTGGCTATGGTTGGTGGATAGTTGTCGTTGAGGTCTTGGTGGCTCTTGCTACGCTTTGGCTGCTTATCGTAGTGTGGCCGTTTTTTGAGGACTTTTGCAGTCGTATGTTTCATGTGATTTATTAGCGTTAGAGTAAACTATGAGTTATCCCGATCTGTTTATATTATATGTCATGAGCATCATGACGTTTGTCTTGTTCGCATGGGACAAGCATTTGGCGTGTGTCCAAAAAAACAGGGTTCCAGAGCTATTGCTGCTTCTCTTCTCACTATTGGGAGGCGCATTCGGGGCTTTGTGTGCCATGATATTCTTTAGGCATAAAACGCTTCATAAGAAGTTTACGATTTGTGTGCCCGTTTTCTTGTTTTTGCAACTGGCTATCAATATCGTCTGTCGTGTCTATTTGGGATAGTTGACAGCAGGAGAATTCTGATGATCAGAACTTGGATTTTTGTAAAAATAATAGGTTGTCGACTTTTAGTTATAAACCGTAAAAATGTGATGATATGAGAAGATGTCCTAAATGTAATGCGGAAATAACCAATGATAAAGCAAAATACTGCAAAAGGTGTGGAACGAAGTTGCCTCCTTTCGAACCTCAGACGAATGAAAAAGATGAGGATGTTACTAAGCTGGTCCATGAGGGCATACCGCTAACAGGAAAACAAGAGGCACCCGGTAGCAATACTGGTGGAGGAATGGAAGTTAATCCCCCAACTGGTCCTAACCCAGAGCCAGTGGTTCCTACGGGTGAGAAGCCTGAGTCAAATAGCATAGTCATATTATGGGCCGCCATCCTTTTCATAGTATTTTTTGTAGGAGGTTTGCTATTATTTAAAACAGCTGGTCATGAAGATTCTCTTGAGGCTGATAATGATACTGCGTACGTTGATACGACGTGTGTTGATACGTGTGTGGTAGATACGACGGATATTGATTCGTGTGCGGATGGTTCGGTAAGCTACGTTGATGAAGTAGAAGAAATTAGTCCTGAAGAAGAGAATTTAACCCTTTTAAAAGAGGGGATAGCGGAAGCGAATAGTGAGTTTCCCATGACCGCCGAAGAGGGGATTGTTGTGAAAAAATGTTATTTGGATGGAGATTACGTCATGTATAACTATGAGTGTGATGAAGATGTTCTTGATATGGATCTTATGGAACAGAACAAATATGAAGTAAAGCAAAATATCAAGAGGAATTTAAAAAATGCAGATGCAGATGCTGTCATGTTCAAGCAGCTGTGTCTAAAAGCGAATAAGGGTTTGGGATATAAGTTCATAGGTGATAGAACTGGAAAGACAGTTTTTATCAGGCTTAGTTGCCAAGAACTTGAAAGCATGAGAAGTAATAGTAAAATAAAACGAAGTTGATAAAACAAGATATTTTTCATTCGTAAATATAAAATCACTTAGAGGTTGTGCCCGACACGAATTAGGGTTGAAGAGTATGAAACATTACCTTTTAGCTACATTGTTGGTAACTATTCAGCAATAGCGCCCCTTTGAGTTTTTGTCTATAATCCTGATACAA
>ERZ780167.2111-NODE-2111-length-16117-cov-3.221268_pt1 | contig 16117 bp, 9 predicted proteins | sample MGYA00510982_ERZ780167 | MGnify/ENA primary metagenome ERZ780167 (study PRJEB29588, sample SAMEA2146107) | human gut metagenome | biome: human gut; feature: human-associated habitat; material: faeces | place: Denmark | collected 2008/2010 ... | reverse complement strand
TAAAAAATTACTCCGCGATTGTCGAAATTAGTTCCGCGATTGTTGAAATTAGTTCCGAGCTAGTTTTAATTAGTTCCGAGCTAGTTTTAATAACTTTGAAACTACTGATAATCAGCGTTTTCAAAAATCCAATATAATCGGTTACATGCACGCTGATTACGTCTTAAAATACACGCAAAGGCAACTTTCTGGTTTTTCACTCTTATTAGATTATTTGTTAAAACAAGCATAAAATTGACAAGCAGTGAAACATTTTCAAATACAAAGTGCTTTGAATTTATGCCGCGGGGATCTGGTAGAAGCAGAAACGTATGTCTATAATTAAGGTTATCACCTGTAAAAACCGTTACTTACCCGATTCGTCGCGAAGCCTTAAGTTTTAATTTAAAAAAAACGGATAAAAAAAACGTGTGATTCATGCTGGCTGAATCACACGTTGGGGAATTAGGGGAGGAACGAAGGAGGACTAAAAGTCGAAGCCTACGCTCATGTAGAAGGTGGGTTTGCGACATTCGCCCGAATAGCTGAGGGCGGCTTGTACGGGGCCGAACTTGGTTTCGTAACCGTAATGCAGACCTATGCCGTAGGCGTAGTGGGCTTTTTTCAGGTGACGAACGTCGCGCTGCTCGGCTAGTACGGCTCCTAAAAGGGTGGCGTAATGGCGCGTGAGGAAATGATAGCGGAACTTTACGTCGCACGACACAAGGGCGTTGCGGAAGAGTTCGAAGTGGCTTAACCCGACAAAGGGTAGCTGCTGTTCGAGGTACTTGCCTTCAAGATGACCGCCGACGGCATTGCGAAAAATAAAGGGGACTTTCTTACCTAATACCAAGCGGCCGGAGAAACGGGGCAAAAGGGCAAATCGCTTGCCAAGGGCCATGACGGTTTGCCACGTGGCTGACACGGTGGAAAAGGCATGGGGGCGTTTCAGGCACGTCAAATTGTCGGTGGTAAACGTGTAGGTTGCTACAAACTTGGAACCTACGGTGGGATTGTCGGCCTTGTCTTGTGAATTGTAGTTCAAACGTACGTAGCCTGTGAAGTAATTGTCGCTGACCGGATCGGGAAAGGCTGCGAGGGTGCCTTCGTCGTTCATCAGTACGTCGTTGAAATCGAAACGCTGAAACTTTAGTCCTAATTCTGCATCGAAATTGCGCGTTTGCCGATAGGCGTAGGCCAAACCGGCTTGCTGCTGCTGAAACACCAGGCTGCTGGCGCGACGGCCTTTGTGATTGACGTCGATGTCGCGATGGCGAAACTCGTAGAACACGTTGAACTGCTTGTTCAGCCAGGGTTCAACGGTGAGCGATCCGCGCACGGCATATTGCTCGGTGAGCCGGGCGGCGAGGTCGATGGTGGTGGGCACGTGGGTGCGGAACACAAAATTGGCATTGAGCAGAATGGCGGCCAGTTCCTCGGTATCGAAACGGGCGGCTACGCCTAATTCGCTTGCCAAACGTTCGTGGGCATGAAACAGCAGATGGTAGCCTTGCTCGGCTTCGATGAGCGAATAATGGGCGTCGAGATACAGAAAGCGTTCGTTGAGCAGGGTTACGGCATGTTCAATCTGCTGCTGCGTGATGCGCGAGTGTTCGGCAAGTTTGCAGGCCTTGCGTATGATGCGTTCCTCGGCGGGGGTGATGTGGTCGAAGGCTATGCTGGCTACTTGAAAATCGGACTGCATGCCTCTTTGGCAACCTGTTGGCCGGGAGGGGTGGCTGCCTTGAAGTTTAGGCAAGGCCGATGCCAAGGCTGCCGAGTGGGGGCTGCACAATGTATCGGCAGGAAGCCGGACGGAAGAAGCACCGGGCATTTGACCGGGAAAACGCAGCTTGGGGGCGTAAGGAAAATGTACGCCTGTGGCAAGGGCTATTTGCTGAAGGGTGCGTTGATGTTGACGGGCTGTTTCGTAGCCACGGCGAATCATGGTGTCTAACTTTTCGGGACTGAAGTCCATGGTCGACACGCCCTTGGGGTTCACGCCTATGTGCAGGTTGCAAAGCTGTATGTTTTCTTCGAATTTTCGTCGGCTCGAAATGCTGATGAGCTGCTGCACCACGCTTTGTATGCCTCCTTGCTGCATGGTGTCGTTGAACACGCGCTGCACGGTGGAGCCTATGACGATGTCGGCACCCATGCGTCGGGCCACATCGACTGGAAAGTTGTTGCACAATCCGCCGTCGACCAATGTTTTGCCCTCCATCACTACGGGAGTAAAAACTCCGGGAATGGCCATACTGGCGCGTATGGCGGCTGAGAGTTTGCCACTGCGCAGCACCACTTCATCACCATTGGCCAGGTTGGTAGCCACGCAGGCAAAGGGTATGTGCAGGCTGTCGAAACTGATGCTGTCGTGATAGCCCACTGTGAGCCGGGCCAACATATTGCCCAAATTGCGTCCGCGCACAAAACCATCCATTTTGGGTTTGGCACTTCGTGAAAGGGGGATATTCAGGATGTAACGTCCCTTGCGTTCGCGCTGTTCGGGCGAGAGCTGCTTGCGGGGCGATTTGTCGGACAGGAGCATTTCCCAATCCTGCATTTTCACGAGTTGTTCCAATTCGTCGGTGGTGTAGCCCATGGCATAGAGGCCGCCAACTATGGCTCCCATACTGGTGCCTGCTATGTAGTCGATGGGAATGCCGGCTTGTTCGACTGCGCGTATCACACCAATGTGGGCCGCACCTTTGGCTCCACCGCCGCTCAGCACAAGGCCTACACGGGGACGATTCTGAGCAGCATTTCCTTTCTGCGCTCGAACGGGCTGGGAGCACAGCCATAGGCAAAGGGGCAGCAAAAGGTTAAGCCATAATCTGTTCATCAGCATTGTGTATTGAGCCATGAAAGAATGTCTGCCGGACATTGGGCAAAGAGGGAAGCACCAGGCAGGCTACGCAAAAAGTCTTCGTCGCGAAAACCCCACAACACCAGCATACACTGCATGCCGGCATTTTGGGCTGTGTGCAAGTCGACTTCGGAGTCGCCCACATATACGGCCTCGTCTTTGCTGCATCCCAATTCGCTGAGGGCGGCAAGTACGGCGTCGGGGTTGGGTTTGCGCCGAACCGTGGCACTTTCGCCCACAGCCGAAGTGATGTAATCCTTGAAAAAACGTTCGTTGAGTTCAACAACTGCGGGGTGTAATTTATTTGACACCACAGCCATCGTGATGCCGCGTTGTTGCAAGGCTTTGAGCAAATCAATGATTCCGGCAAATGGTTTAGATTTATCGAGACAATGCTCCACGTAGTAGGTACGGAAGGTTTGGAACACGGGTTCGAATGCTTCGTCGCTCATGCCGCGCCCTACGGCATCGAGCATCAAATTGCGTATGCCATTGCCCAAGAAACTGCGTATTTCTGTATGGCTTCGTTCGGGAAGGTGGTGTGTGCGCAAAGCATAATTCACGCTGTTGGCCAAATCGTCTAACGTATCGAGCAGGGTTCCGTCTAAATCGAATAATATACTTCGTATCATTGTTTCCTATTTCATTTTAAAAAATTGTACAGATAACATCTGCATTCAAATAGGACAAAGGTAGCGAAAAACAAACTGATTACACGTATGCTTTCTAAAAAATATTCATTTCAGTACAGGCAAACAACCTGAGTTAGCGCATGCAACCCCTTTTTGATGTACAAACAACGCTTTTTATTCATAACAAATATTAAAAATAGAGGAAGTAAGTCATTTTAATTACGTATTTTTGCAATACTTATTGGAAAATCCATAAATGAAACATTTGAAAAACTTGCTATTTGCAGAAATGGCTTTTTTCCAAACTTGAATCTAACAACCACAACATACAACACATTTTTAAATCTATCATGAATAAAAATTACCACAAGTTACTCGCAAGCACCTGCATGGTGGTGTGTTTACTGGGTACCCCAAAAGCCATGGCGCAAGCTGTAATCTTTCCGCAGCAACAACAAGCCGGCATTGCCTTGGTTGAAGTGAACGGCGAAGAATACGTTTTGAAAAACGATTTGCTCAGTGCTTCGTTTATCCGTACGGCCGATGGCAAATTGCTGTTCAACGGCTGTAAGGCCATGAATCTGAAACCGGGCAGTGAACTGTTTAAGGTGATTTTGGGCAATGGTACGGCTCTGAATGCTTCGGACATGAAGTTGGAAAGCGTCGACACTGAAGAACTGAATGCCAACATTGCTGCTGCAAAGGGTTCGGAACGCTTTGCAGGTAAGGCTATCAAGGCTGTTTTTTCGAAAGATAACCTGACGATTGAATGGAGAGCCGTTCTGCGCGACGGTTCGCACTATTTGCGCACGGACTTGAACATCACGGCTAAGAACGACCAGGCTATGCAGTCGGTTACGCCGATGATTTACACTGTGGACAACATTGCTGCCGGCAGTGCGCCTGCGGTGGTGGGTAATACGCGTGGTGCGGTGCTGGCAAGCGATAAAATATTTGCCGGACTCGAAACACCAATGGGTGTGAACGCTATCAAAACGGAAAATGCGGGCATCGAAAACTTTACGCCGAAGAGTTGGACTACGGAGTCGTTCAACTTTTCTCCGGGTACGGATACGCCGGCCGACATTCTGAAAATTCGCGTTGAAGACGGTGGCAAGTACTTTGACCTTACGCCTGAGGACATTAAGCGGCACAGGGCTATGTTACCTTCCGCGAGGCGGGCGAACAAACCGTTACGTTCCAATATAAAGGTGGCGCACACCGCTTGCAGTTGGTGGGTGTGGATGTGATAAAGGCACAAACCGACGAGGTGGTGGCTCATGATTATCATTTTGGCTACACGGGTGGAAAGACGGAGAACAATGTGTTTACACTGAACATTCCGGAAAAGGGTACTTACCTGATTCGTTACTTCGTTGAAACAGCTTCGCAAACGATTGAAAGCAACGGTAGCATCACGTTTAGCAAACCTATCGGTACGCCGGTGGTGGTGTACGACCTGATGACTGAGGCTTCGAAACAAAGTAAAGCTATTCCTGCTACGAAACTGGTGCCGGCTGTCAAGGCGGCTGATGTGAAGGAGGGTTACACCTTTGTGGAAGATGAGGCACGCACCGAGGAATGGACGCCCAACTTCTGGACTAAGGCTAATGATAAAGATGTGCCGGCGCGTATCCTTGAAATGGGACACGAGGCTCAGTACATTTACAAACACGAACAGCCGGTTAACATCCAGGCAAACAAGGCGGTGCTGAACACGGAATTCCTTTACAAAAACGGCAATAACCGCTTGCAGATTGTGGGTGTTGACTTGCTGCAGGACGGGGCACCCATTGCCTATGATTATCACTTCGGATTTACGGGAAGCCAAAAGGCTGACAATACGTATCAGGTGAAACTGCCTTACAACGGACAGTTTACGCTGCGCTACCTGGTGTCGATGAAGAACGAGGCTAACACGTCGAATGGTACGATTACTTCGGTTATGACGGCTGCTCCTGATACCATTCATCTGCCGGCTCCGACGGAATCGCCGATGGAGGGTTACTGGCGCCGCAATACGACGCTCAAGGGCGGTACGACGTGGAACGTCAGCTCTGTAGTGGGCTTGATAGCTCCGGGTCAGTCGCGCCGTTCGTTCCTGGCTTACAGCGAACGCGAACGTGCTGTGCCCTGGCGTGCCATGCCGGTGTACATTTCGTGGTACGAACTGAACATTGACCGCAACAACTCTGAGGATTATTCAAAGAATATGACTGAGGAGCAATGTGCCGAGGTGGTGAACCATTGGTATGAAAAATTCTATAAACCTTACGGCAAAGCTCCGGTTGCTTTTGTTTGGGACGATGGCTGGGATCATTACGGAACGTGGACTTTCAACAAGAACTTCCCTAACGGATTCAGCGCTGCCGACAAAACGGGACGACTAATGGGTGCCGGACAGGGTGCCTGGCTGGGCCCAGTGGGTGGCTACGGCCAGAGTGGTACGTACCGCCGGAATTACTGGAAGGATAAGGGCGGCATGCAGCTGAGTAACAAGGATTACTACGACACGTTCATGAAGGCTTGTACGTCGATGATTGACAAGTATGACTTCCGCTTCTTTAAGTTTGACGGCATCAGCGCACAATGGAGTGCCTTGGGTCCGGACGCTGGCGATACGGGCATTGAAAATGCTGAGGGTATCATTTCTTTGGAACGCGAAGTGCGTAAAAAGAAGGCTGACATTTTCTTCAACACGACGGTGGGCACATGGGCTTCGCCTTTCTGGTTCCACTTCTCGGATGCTGTTTGGCGTCAGGAGAACGACTGGAGCGTAATCGGTAATCAGGGCGATGACCGCGAACGCTGGATTACGTACCGCGACCGCTTGGTTTACCAAAACTTTGTGCAGAATTCTCCGCTCTGCCCCATCAACACCATCATGACTCACGGATTCATTCTGACGAAGTTCGGCCAGGTGTCGAAGTCGATGGATTACAAGGGTATTGTGCGCGAAATGCGTTGTGCCTTTGCTTGTGGTTCGGGTATGGTGGAACTGTACAACGACTTTAAGCTCATGGACGAAATCAATGGTGGTAAGCTGTGGGCTGACTTGGCTGAATGTATTGACTGGCAAAAGCGTAACGAGGATGTGCTGCCCGATATTCACTGGGTTGGCGGTAATCCGTGGGATGGTGCCAAGGCTAACATCTATGGTTGGGCTTCGTGGAACGGCAAAAAGGCTACGCTGGCTCTTAGAAACCCGAGTGCTTCGGCACAAACCATCAAAATTACGCTGCGTAAGGCTCTTGACATTCCTGAATATGTCAGCACGCAGGTTATTTGGACCAGTTCTTTCAAAGATCAGCCTGTGCTGAATGGTTTGAAGATGGGCGAAGCTATCGACATCGATAAGGAACTGACCATCAATATGCCGGCTTCATCGGTATTTGTGTTTGAAGGTATTGACCAAAATCCTTTGGATATCAATCCGGGTCCTACGGGTATCGGCCAAGTAACTGCTAAGAACCCTATCGTGAAGGATTCTATTTACGATTTGTCGGGCCGTCAACTGCCTGTTCCTCATAAAGGTATTAACATCATCAACGGACAAAAGATGATAAAGTAACCCTTTCTTTTCTGACTTAAGATGAACATTTAAAAAGCCCACTCTCGGCAATGAATAGTGCAAATCATTGCTTGAGAGTGGGCTTTTGCTATTGAAGTCGGCTGAACTTTTATGAAATTCAAGATTTGCCTTAATTTTTGAGGCGTTTTTGGGTCTTGAAGAAGGAGTGTAGCGAGCTACACGACTGATGAAAGGTCAAAAAACGGCCAAAAAGAAAGGTGAAGATTGAATTTAGAAGAGATAAATCTCCAAATCAAATCTTCGTCAGAAAAGTTTAGACGACTTCATTATCTATTGTTCGGTAACCGGGCTGCATATACTACAGTAGTTCGTTTGATTTTGCATACTAAACGGACTAAAAAAGTATATCCCTATTTCACTTTTTTGCACGTCGGTTGAACGCGCCGGAAGGCCCGTGTTTAAAGGGGTTAATGAGCGTTTTTCGCGTTTTGAAAAAATCGAGGTGCGAGATTAAGTGGCGAAAGAATTTGGATTTCGGGGTGTTCATGTTGTATCTTTGCATCAGCAACAGCGGGCTGCACCTCAGCCTTGACGGATGAAAAAACAACAGATTCTTATGTATTCATTCAGCGTTCTTTGACATTTTGTGACAACAGAAAGTAGGACAGGAAGGCCTGTCTGAAACCTATGCCTACCGACATGGGAGATGGCATAGCATTACCTGACTATTTTGCGACAACGCGTCTGCTCATAGGCTGAAAACGGTTGGCTAATCTTCGAAGAACTTGAGCACAACTTTGCAACCGAAGTCGATGCTGTGGTCAGGCGCAAAGCCGATGAAGGCTCCTAAATCAACAATATTGGTGCTGAAACCATAGCCTATTTCGCTGTAAAAATTAAGTGCCTTGACACTGAGTAGGTTCAAATAGACTCTTTCCTTTTGCACGACTTTCGACAAATATGGCAAGCGCGAAAACAGCAACATGGGACTTTCGTAGGTTCCGGAGAAACGCACATAGTAGCGCGACTCATTATACCAACGGGAGTTGAGAAGCTGAAACTCGCCCGTCATGTCGTCGTTCCATTGGGCAGGCATATAGCTGAACTTGAAATAGTCGTAGTCTAGGAAACAATCGTTGCCGCGCTGGGTATACACTCCACCGCCCATTCTGAAAAACAGAGTACGCATGGCGTAAAGCGACAAACGATAACGCAAATCGCCTTCGAAGCGTTCATAATGGGTTTGGCCACGACCTAAGGCATAGCCCCGTTCGTAGCTGAACAGCAAGGTTGGATAATTTGAGTACAAAGGAATACGACGTTTGCCTTCACAATAATAATACTGGGCTGGAGTCCACTCAATTTGTACGCGCGGTCCGAGACTTGAAAAATGCTTTTTCATGCCAGAAGCTTCGGCAAGTTCGTTCCACTCTATCAAACCTCGCCGATGATAGCGGCCTCCTAAAGTGAACCTTAGTCCGGGAAGCAAACTGAAACTGGCATCGGTTTGTATGTGGGCATCGCGATAGTCGTGAAAACCATAATGGTCGATGATGTGAAGCAAGGAATCGTATTTTTCAATGCCTTCGAGTTTGTGACGCAGTTCATCGGCTTGACGGCTGTTGTACATGTGGGCACCACCTCCTGCATTGAAACTGAAGATTCCGTCGTAACGATGACTAAAACGTACTAATAAGGGAACTTCCCAATAGATTTGCTTTTGCTTGAAACTGTAACCTATACTGGGAGTAAACTCCATACGTGGCAATGTGGTTGAGAAATGAGTGAACAAATCCCAACGTGCACGAGCTTTGAGCGAAAATCCTTTCGTACGGCTCCACCCTACCATCGAAGGGGTGATGATGGGGGGCAATTTAATGCGGGAATGATCGCTCAACTTGAAATGATTGGATGAGAGCAACAAAGTTTGGGTGCGTTCGCCAAACCATCTTTTCGGATGGCGATTGTCTTGTTTGTCGTCCTTTAATTCCAAAGCATCTTCGAGGCCATCGGATGCTAAATCAAAATCGTCGGTTTCTGAGGTTTGACTGTCAACTTCCGATGCATTCGATAGGGCTTCGTCTGCTTGCTGCAAAGCTATGGAGTCGGTTTGTGATTCGTGCTTTTGCTTATAAAGCTGTACAATATTTTCTTCGGCTTTACGTAGCGGAAACTTACGATATTTGGCAAAGTAATCGAAATTATTGATTACACGTGTGGTATCAATGCGTAACAGGCACAACTGTGTTAAGTCGTACTTTGACTGTTTGCTGAACTGGGTGTTGACCGGACAAGTGAAGTTATGGGCTGAATGTATTTCCATAACTTCGTTTACCTTATTGCCCAACAACTTGAACTTAGATACTATACGCAAACGGTTAGGCAGTATGCTCTGACAACCATCGGTGCCCATTCGGGCATTGACGGTTATCTGACGTAACTGATAACGAAACTGAAAGGTGAAATTCCGCACAGCTCCGCTTGATAAATCCATATCAATAAAACCTGTTACTAACTGGTCGTTGCTGAAACGGGGGGTTATATTGATGCGGGCTGTCGGAGGAACGGAGTCGTTGAGCTTGCTTATAAAAACGTAAGTGTAACGATAAAAACGTCTGTTGCGCTTGTGTAGGGGATTCAAGATGCCATCAAGAAACAATTTCGACTCGTAGATTTGAAAATTAAAACGTCCTAACGAGTGAAAGCGTTGCTCGCTCTGGTATTTGGCAGTTGTGTGAAAGGCTATGACTTTACAATCAATTTGACCGGGGGCGCGATACTGTAATTTTAAATGGGCCTCGGACAGGTAATCATTGTGCCCACGCTCCAAACGCAACATGCCCGGAATGTAACGTACAATCGGGCCGTTGCGTTTGGTGTGCATCACGTGGCGCAAATATACATCGCTCACATATTGCAAACTGTCCATACTAAACTGTTCGCCGTAACTGAATACTTTACGCATCAATTCATCTGCTCTGCGGGTTCGCGAACGTTCTTCAGGAGTTAAACTCTTATAGTATTTTTTATCTCGCCCTTTAGGCTCATAGCTTTTAGTGGCTACATTGGTTGATGTCGACAGGGTGTCGGTGAGCGCATTGTGGGCCTTTGCTCCTGTGCACAGTCCCACACTCCATATCACTGCCAAAAGCAGTTTACAGAACATCGAACAAGCTATGTTTGCTTTCATTGTGTGCCAAGCTTGGGAGTTTTTAGTTAAAGAAAATACTTAAAGATTTATCGAAAAAAATAGGCGTTTGCCATAAAGCAGAAATGCACTCTGCTAATGTGACCTACGACCTACTGACGGCTTTAACACCTCGCACAGTGCGCAGTTTTTTTATCAGTCCGGTTAAACGCTGGGTGTCGTCGACCAATACGGTGAGTATGCCAGAAAACAACCCATCGTTTGAATCAATGCTGATGCTGCGAAGCATGATGTGTTCTTCCTTTGAAATGATGGAGGTGATGTTGTTTACAATTCCCAAATCATCATTTCCTACGACGTGTAGGGTAATAGGATAGGTGTCGTGACCTTTGCCGGCCCAACGTGCCTTGACAATGCGATAACCAAAGCGTTCGCGCAGTGCTGGGGCATTGGGGCAGCCGATGCGGTGAATTTTAATACCGCCACTTACTGTGACAAAGCCAAACACCTGATCGCCATAAACGGGATTACAGCAACGGGCCATTTGAAAATCAAGTCCTTTTAAATCGCGACCGATAACCAATTCGTCTTGATCGCCTTTGGCACGGTTCAGCCATTCGTTTTCCATGTTGAACTCTTCGGCCGAACGTACGGCGGCTCTTTCGGCCGTGCCTTGTTCGCGCTTCATCAGTTCGACATAGGTTTCGAGTGCTCTGTTCACATCGATTCGTTCATCGCCCATATCTTTAAAGAAATCGAAGCTCTCTTTGTAGCCCATTTTCTTTACCAGCTGGTTGATGAGGCTTTCGTCCCATTCTAACTTGCGGTTTTTCATTTTGCGCTCCAGGATTTCTTTGCCTATGGCGCTTTCCGAAGCTTGAATTTCGCGCACTGCTGCGCGGATTTTGGCTCTTGCATGCCCTGAGCGAGCTATATTTACCCATTCTGCCTTAGGAGTTTGGGTGCTTGCAGTCAGAATCTCCACAGTCTGTCCGCTTTCAAGCGGCTGCCTGATGGAGTAGTTTTTTCCATTGACCCGTCCGCCCACACAGCGGTTGCCAATACCGGTGTGAATGGTATAGGCAAAATCAAGAATGGTGGAATGCGGTGGCAAACTGTAGAGGTCGCCTTTCGGTGAGAACACATAGACGTTTCCTTCCTTCAAATCTGAAGTCAGACTTTGCGTCAACAGTGAATCATTACCGGTTTCGAGGGCTGAACGTATATCAGCAAGCCAAGAATCAACGGTTCCGCCACTGCTCTTGACGCCTTTATATCGCCAATGGGCTGCCAAACCATGTTCAGCGACTTCGTCCATGCGTTCCGAACGAATCTGCACTTCGACCCATTTTTCTTCAGGACCTTTTACCGTAATGTGCAAACTTTCATACCCGTTGCTTTTCGGAACGGTCAGCCAGTCGCGCAAGCGTTTAAGGTTGCTTTCGTACTTGTTCGTAATCAGCGAGAACACTTGCCAGCATTGCTCTTTTTCTTTCTGTTCCGGCACATCCAAAATAATGCGTATGGCAAAAAGGTCATACACGCCATTGAAACCGCATTGCTGTTTCTTCATTTTTTGCCAAATGGAGTGTATGCTCTTGGTGCGTCCTTTCATGTGATAGCGCAATCCTGCCCCGTCAAGCATTTTTCGGATGGGTTCCGTAAAGCGTTCGATATAGGCATCGCGCGAACGCTTGGTGGCATTCAAACTTTCCTTGATTGAATAGTAAGCGTCGTGTTCCAAGTACTTCAGACTCAAATCCTCCAACTCGCTTTTCAGTTTGTACAAACCTAACTTATGGGCCAAAGGTGCATATAAATTGGCAGCTTCGACCGATACTTTGTGTTGTGCCTCAAGGTTATCTGTATCTCGGATCTGACGCATCAAGCAAACGCTGTCTGCAATCAGAAGCAGGATAATCCGCATATCGGCAGCCTGCGAAATCAGCAGATTTCTGAAGTTATCGGTACTCATGGCCTCGGTCTTTACCTCGATGGCCTCGACCTTCATAAAACCGCGCAAAGTTTGGGCTATATCTTTGCCAAAGAAACGCTCAACAACTTCACTTTGTTCGGGTTGGGTAACGACTGAGCGCAACAAATAAGCTGTAAGCGCATGACCGCGTAATCCGATTTCCTCGACGGCCAATTGAATGGTTTGCAATGCTAACACCACGCGATTTAGCCCAAACTCATTTTCTTCGAGTCCGGGAGTTGCAGCCACAGTACTAGCCATGAAATCGGCCAATTTACGGGCATCTTGCGCTTTATATTTTATATGTTCGTTGCTGAAAAGGCTGCGAAGCAATGCGATAAACATCTTCCGATTCTCGCTTCTTTTCTTCATTTCGTTTGTTTGCATAGGCCGTCAATTTACTTTCAGCTGTAAAATTACAAAATAACCGAACAATTTGCACCTTTATCAGGGCATTTTTATGGATAAATGAGCAATATACAGAATTTATTCAGTCTTTTGCGTCATTTCGTTCTGCTTTTCCACTCTTTCTTCCAACCAATGGTCTATCAGTTTCCGGGCCAAACTTACCTTGCCGGGTATAGCGGGCAAACTGTCGTAACGGAACCATCCGCCCTTTTTAAGTTCTGACTTTTGCAGACATAATTCACCATCCTCATACTCTGCCATAAATCCTACCATCAGTCCGCAAGGATATGGCCAGGGCTGTGAAGCAAAATAACGGAGGTTCTTGATTTGCAACTGGGTTTCTTCCATCACTTCACGACGGACACAATCTTCCAGGGTTTCGCCGGTTTCAACAAAACCTGCCACCAGTCCTAAATAATCTTTCTTAAAATTTTTACTTTGAACCAGTAAAATTTCTTCGCCGTTGTTTCGTGTAATGGCTACAATAATAGCTGTGGCCAAAGCGGGCCACACTTCTTTTCCGCAGTTAATGCAACGCTTCGAGATGTCGGTATGCAATTTCATCGGTGCACCACAAACACCACAGAAATGGGTATTTTGATCCCAATACAATATTTCATGTGCCTTTCCTGCCATGTTATACACAGCACAGGGCAGCACGTCGAACGAGGCTCGCAATCCCATCATCTGCCATCCTGCTTTCACAACGGGAGCATCGATGCGAGCAGTATAGCAGGCCTTTCCTTGCAAATCGGGCAAATGATGCAGCGTATGCCAGGGAAGCAACTGTATAGGGGGCTCTTCGCCCACAGGCACTTCATTATTGGCCGTCAGCAACAATTCGTCTTGACAAAATATAAAATAATAAGCCTTTTTCATTGCTGCATTTCAAAAGAAAGCCGATGCACGTCATAGGAATTTTCCTACAACCCGCACCGGCTATTTATTCTGTTTACATAAAATTCAGGAATCTATTTTTGATTAGAGACCCAAGCTCTTTACCACTGCTTCAATTTTCACTTGAGCGTCAGCCACAGCGCCGGCATAGCATTTGGGGCAATCCATGTGACCTTGCACTTCAATGTAGAACTTGATTTTGGGTTCCGTTCCAGAAGGACGTACACTCACCTTCGTTCCGTCTTCAGTGTACCACTGCAAAACATTGCTTGCCTCGGGGAAGTCGAGAGCTGATTCATTGCCTTCTGCATCGTAAGTCTTCAGCGTACCATAGTCCTTAGTGCAAATCACACGCGAACCGGCCAATTCTGTCGGTCGGTTGGTACGGAAGTTTTCCATCATGGCTTTGATTTCATCGGCACCGGTTTTACCAGGTTTCACCACATTGATGGTCTTGTTCACAGCCAATCCGTACTCCAGATAGATGTCCATCAACACATCATAGAGCGTCTTGCCCTGATCCTTTGCCCAAGCGCAAATTTCAGCCAGCAGTGAGCAGGCCGAAACAGCATCCTTGTCGCGTACAAAGTCCTCTGCCAAGAAGCCATAGCTTTCTTCGCCACCACCGATGTACTGCAGTTTACCTTCGTCCAAACGAATCTGACGGGCAATCCACTTAAAGCCCGTGTAGCAGTCGTACATCTTGATGTTATTCTTGTCAGCAATAGCCTTAATCAATTCAGTTGTAACGATGGTCTTTACAATAAACTCGTTACCCTTCATCTTACCCTGAGCCTTACGGTTCATGATGATGTAATAAAGGAAAATCATACAGGTTTGGTTACCATCAACCAACACCCATTCTCCCTTATCGTTTTTGCAAGCCATACCCACACGGTCAGCATCGGGGTCTGAAGCCATCACGATGTCTGCATCGATACTCTTGGCCAAATTCAAAGCCATTGTCAGAGCCTCGCCATTTTCGGGGTTCGGACTAACCACCGTGGGGAAGTTTCCGTCCTTTACCATCTGCTCGGGCACTGTGTGCACATTCTCAAAACCCCAAAGTTTAAGCGACTGCGGAATGAGCATCATACCAGTTCCGTGCAACGGAGTGTATACAATCTTCAAATCCTTCTGACGCTTGATACATTCGGGATCAATACTCAATGTATGAACCTTTTCTAGATAGATATCGTCAATTTCCTTACCGATAATTTCAATCAGTTCAGGTTTGCCTTCAAAGCGAATATCTTCAACGCTCACCTTGTTAACCTCATCAATAATACCCTTATCGTGCGGAGCCAACACCTGCGCACCATCATCCCAATAAGCCTTATAACCGTTGTATTCCTTGGGGTTATGGCTTGCTGTTAGGATAATACCGCTCTGGCATCCCAAATGACGAATAGCGAACGACATTTCAGGAGTCGGACGCATATCTTCGAACAAATATACCTTGATTCCGTTGGCCGAGAAAATGTTGGCTGCGGTTTCAGCAAACAAGCGGCTGTTGTTGCGGCTGTCATGACCCACAACTACGCTGATTTGCTCCATATCCTTAAAGTTAAGGTTCAGGTAGTTCGACAGGCCCTGAGTAGCTGCGCCTACAGTGTAAATGTTCATACGGTTCGTACCGGGCCCCATAATACCGCGCAAGCCACCCGTACCAAATTCCAGGGTACGATAGAACGAGTCGATGAGTTCGGTTTTATCGGGGTTCTCAACCATGGCCTTCACAGCCTTTTGAGTTTCGGCATCATAGCAAGCTGAGTTCATCCAGCTTTGAGCCACTTTTTCGCATTGTGCAATAAGTGCTTGATTTTCCATATCGCGTGTATGTTTTTACCTCTGCACAGCCCACATCAAATGCAAGGCCTCATCAGAGACAAACTTATCTATTAGTTTATATATATAAAAAGAAGGAGGCTCGGCAGAGCCATACCTGGAAACTGAATTATCTTTTAAAACAAACTGTGATTACTGAGGTAAAATTTCAATCCAGTAACCATCAGGATCTGAAATAAAGTAAAGTCCCATTTCCTGGTTCTCGTAGCAAACGCAATTCATTTCCTTATGAAAAGCCCGTACAGCATCATAGTCGCCAGGAGTGCGCAAGCAGATGTGAAATTCATTTTCGCCTAAGTTATACGGTTCCGTTCTGTCGCGCAACCAGGTAAGTTCCAATTTAAAATCGCTTGCTTCATTCTTTAAATACACAATCTTAAAAGCACCTTCCGGTCCTTCGATTTCGCCGCACGGCATAAGGCCTAATGCTTCTTTGTAGAATGCAATGCTGCGTTCCAAATTGAGTACGTTGATGTTGAAGTGGTCAAATTTTGCAGTAATTTCCATAAAGGGGTTTATTTAAAAGTGCGTTGCAATAAATCCGGCTGCACCTGTTGCACGAACAAAAGCCTTTAGCTCAAGTTACAGCCCGACTTCGCGTAAGCAAAGTTACTGCAAACCAAATGAACCACAAAAATTAAAGGTAGGTTTTTTCAAAAGAATAGGAAATGTTACGAATCGGTAGAAGGATTGTAAAGAAAAATTCAACAACAACCCCAACCCTGCTAACCACCATTAAAACAGTTCAGCCATAAAAGCGTGTAGTAAAACTCAACAACGCATCATGGGTTTCAGACAGGCCTACCTGCCTTACTTTCTGTTGTAACAAAAT
>ERZ780167.2109-NODE-2109-length-16128-cov-2.914764_pt1 | contig 16128 bp, 10 predicted proteins | sample MGYA00510982_ERZ780167 | MGnify/ENA primary metagenome ERZ780167 (study PRJEB29588, sample SAMEA2146107) | human gut metagenome | biome: human gut; feature: human-associated habitat; material: faeces | place: Denmark | collected 2008/2010 ... | reverse complement strand
AAGAGATAAAACTCCAATTCAAATCTTCGTCAGAAAAGTTTAGACGACTTCTATAACTCATTCGACAGCACCTACTTATCTAATTGCTTATAACGGATTATTCTTTATATTATTGTAAGTGTGTCAAAAATATTTATCGACTTCGGCCGTTTCGCATGTCATAAACGTAGAGTATGAATCATCAGCTGTTACGCACTCGTTATGTAGGCAATGCAGCATGACGCTTCAACTTCCTGGGCACTTTGGGTGTGTGTATGTAGGGATATGTTAACAGACCACCTCTCCAAAAAGTGAAATTCAATTAAATACCCATCCCTTTCACGCAGCTACCTACAGCCGGTTGGGAAACGCAGCAGCATATCGCAAAAATTTATTCCGCGATTGTCGAAATTAGTTCCGCGATTGTTGAAATTAGTTCCGAGCTTGTTCAATTTAGTTCCGAGCTTGTTTCAACAATCGCGGAACTATTGAGAATCAGCACTTTTAAAAATACGCCAACATCGGAATCTGAAAGACCCATTACAGACAGGAATCAACGAGGCAGACAACTAACTCATTTTACATTTATTCGCACATGTGTTAAAACCAACAAGTACAAAACAAGCGTGGCAACACTTGGGTTTGCGCTTTGCATAACACCTGCTTAAACGGCTTAATATGGCTTTCATGCCGAAAAATACGCAGAAATCAATGTTTTCCTTTTGTATTGCATTCAGTTTATGTTAACTTTGCACGTGGCTTATTGGCTTTACGCTTCAGTAAGGCTGAAAATAACCAATCTTTTACGCTGATTCGTAACGAAATACAGCACTCACCATCAAAATATTGAAGTAAAAGATGCAGTTTTTTTGAGCAAACGGTCTGATAAACTCATACATTCACGCTAAAACGAATGAAGATTCCGAACTTACGAAACGGTTATCGAAGAAAAAATACTGCAAATGGGTTATCCGCACAACTGAACCAGAAGAAACTGCACTAAAATGAATGATAATTATGTCGTGTATCTTACATATTGAAACCTCCACACAGGTGTGTTCCGTAGCCTTGTCGCAAGACGGAGTTTGTTTGCATCAGAAAGTAGATTTAGAAGGTCCTTCACACGCTCAGGTTCTGGCGGGCTACATTGAGGAGGCGGTGTCATTTGCCGACAGCCATGCCATTCCCATTGATGCCATTGCCGTGAGCAAAGGCCCGGGCTCATACACCGGACTGCGTATCGGTGTGTCGGAAGCCAAAGGTTTGGCTTACGGACGTGATGCCAAGCTACTTTCGGTTTCGACACTGAAATTACTGACTGTTCCCTTGCTCCTGGGCCGCGAGGAAATTCCGGAAGATGCCTTGCTCTGCCCCATGATTGATGCCCGCCGCATGGAGGTGTATTGTGCCATTTACGACCGAGCACTTAACGAGGTGGAGCCAACCCGGGCGGTTATTGTTGAACCCGACACGTTCAATCACCTGCTCGACCAACACCCGGTTTACTTCATGGGCAACGGGGCTGATAAATGCACCGAAACCATTTGCCACCCGAATGCACATTTTTTGCCGAACGTAAAGCCTTTGGCTAAACACATGATTCCATTGGCTGAAATGGCGATGGCTAAAGAGGAATTTGAGGATGTGGCTTACTTTGAACCCTTCTACTTGAAAGAATTTGTAGCCACAAAAAGTAAAAAGCTTTTGTAATATCACACTGAAATGGCCGAATTGAAAGAACAACACACATCGTCGATGCAGCAATCTGCCAACGAACTTGACTATAACACTACGCGTACCCATCTGAAACTGCCGGAATACGGACGCTTGGTGCAGCACATGGTTGACTATGCCGTGACGATTGAAAATAAAGACGAACGTCAAAAGTATGCCGAAGCCATAGCCAATGTGATGATTGGCTTGAACCCAAAGATGAAGGACGTGACCGACTTTCAAAATAAAATTTGGGATCATCTGGCCTACATGGCTGACTACAAACTCGACATCGACTACCCTTTCGAAATTCACCGAAATGATGGTGAAAGAGTGCCGCCTTCAAAATTATCATATCCCAAAGGAAATATTCGTTTCCGCCACTATGGCCGACTGATTGAACGGGCCATGAACGAGTTGAAGGACATGGAAAACGGCTACGAACAGGAGGAACTGGTCAGACTGCTTGCCAACAGAATGAAACGTAACCTTGCCGACTGGAAAGGCGATGGCATCGAAGATTCGAAAGTGGCACGCGACATTGCTTACTATACCAACGGCAAAGTTGAACCCGACTTTTCACAACCCGGACAGCAACTCATGCAAATTGGCGAAAACAGTTTCCGAACTCGTAAGAACAAGGGTATTTTTTAAACGTATCACACGCTCTCCCATTAGCAGCATATAATTAAAATATGAGTACTTTTTTGATTGAAGGCGGTCATCGCCTGAAAGGTGAAATCACACCCCAAGGGGCTAAAAACGAGGCTCTCCAAGTGATTTGTGCCACTTTGCTCACAAGCCAATGCGTTCGCATTCAGAATATTCCCAACATATTGGATGTAAACAACCTCATTGCCCTGCTCGAAGAAATGGGAGTTAAAACGCAATGGCACGGCGAGGGGGATTGCAGCTTCTGCGCTGAAAACATCGACCTCAACTATTTGCAAAGCAACGAATTTTTAGAGCGTTGCTCGCGTCTGCGCGGATCGGTGCTGTTAATCGGCCCGCTGACGGCACGATTCGGCATGGCTGTCATTGCACAGCCGGGAGGCGACAAAATTGGACGACGCCGACTGGATACCCATTTCTATGGTTTGCAAAAACTGGGAGCACGCTTTTTCTTCGACGAAAAAGCCGGCACTTACCACATCGAGGCTACCAAACTAAAAGGCACCTATATGCTGCTGGACGAAGCTTCGATTACGGGAACGGCTAACATCATCATGGCTGCCGTGCTGGCCGAAGGCACTACTACAATATATAACGCGGCCTGTGAACCCTACATTCAGCAGCTTTGTCACTTGCTCAACCAAATGGGAGCCAGAATTTCGGGCATTGCTTCGAATTTACTGACCATTGTGGGTGTAAACGAACTGCATGGGGCCGACCATCACCGCATCCTGCCCGACATGATTGAAATAGGTTCATTCATTGGCATGGGGGCTATGGTGGGCGATGGACTGACCATTCGCTGTGCCGGCGTCAAACAGCTTGGCATCATTCCCGAGGCTTTCCGCCGCTTAGGTATCAAACTTTATGTGAAGGGCGACGACATTCTGATTCCGGCACAGGAACATTACCAGATTGAATCGTTTATTGATGGTTCGTTCATGACATTGGCCGATGCTCCGTGGCCCGGACTGACCCCCGACTTGCTGAGTGTGCTCATTGTCGTAGCCACGCAGGCCCGAGGTTCTGTGCTGTTCCACCAAAAAATGTTTGAAAGCCGCTTATTCTTTGTCGACAAACTCATCGAAATGGGGGCTCAAATCATTCTTTGCGACCCGCACCGCGCTGTAGTGGTGGGACACGACAACAACATTCGCTTACGCGGAAAACGCATGGTTTCGCCCGATATCCGTGCCGGCATTGCCATGCTCATCGCTGCCTTGAGTGCTGAGGGTGTGAGCCGCATTGAAAACGTTGAACAGATTGACCGGGGATACGAATGTATCGAAAAACGTTTAAATAAACTCGGAGCGCACATTACCCGCATCGATAACTAAACGGAGCTTCGCTCTGATTTTCTACCTACAATTATTATGATTCGCGACAACGAAGTATTTAAAATAGGATACATATCGAAACAACGCGGTTTGCGCGGCGAGGTCGAAATGGTGTTTACCGACGACTGCTTCGACACGGGAAGTGCCGACTATCTGGTGCTGGATATGGATGGCATACTTGTGCCTTTCTTCTGGGAAGAGTACAGCTTTAAAAACAACGAAACGGCTATCCTGAAATTCGAAGAAATTGACAGCGAGGAGCAAGCACGCAAACTGGTGGGACACTCTGTTTACTATCCGAAAGAACATACAGCCGAAGCCGACGAAAACGAAGGAGCAACCTTGTCGTCGTACAAAGCCCTGACCGGATTCGCTGTTTACAATGCCCACGACGCACTGGTTGGTTCGATTGTTCATGTGGATGATTCGTCTGCCAACACGCTGCTGACCATCGAAACAAAGGCTGGTTCGGACTTTATGTTTCCATTTCATAACGACTTTCTGCTTGGATTCGATTTACGCGAACGCTACGTAAAATTGGACATTCCGGAGGAGTTACTGCTTTTAAACCAATAAAAATGAAAAGAATTGCCATATTAGGCTCTACAGGTTCGATTGGTACACAGGCACTCGACGTGATACGCCAGCATGCCGACCTTTTCGAAGCCAATGTGCTGACAGCCGGAAACAATGCCGACTTACTGATTAAGCAGGCACGGGAATTTTTACCCAACGCTGTGGTTATTGCCAATGAGGATAAATACGAAATGGTAAAACAAGCTTTGGAGGATTTGCCCATCAAGGTGTTTACCGGCAGCGAGGCTCTTTGCCAAGTGGTGCAAAGCGACGAGGTGGACCTTGTGCTGACGGCTATGGTAGGCTTTGCCGGACTGCGCCCCACGGTGGCTGCAATCAAGGCGCACAAAGCGCTGGCTTTGGCCAACAAGGAAACACTGGTGGTGGCTGGCAGCATCATCGGACAATTATGCATCGAAAACAGAGTGCCTATTTTCCCTGTCGACAGTGAGCATTCGGCTATTTTCCAATGTATCAACGGCGAGGCGAACAATGACATAAGGCAAATTCTGCTCACTGCTTCAGGCGGTCCGTTCCGCAATTTCAGCAAGAGCGATTTGGAGCATGTTACGCTCGAACAGGCTTTGGACCACCCTAATTGGAAGATGGGGGCTAAAATCACGATTGATTCTGCCACCATGCTCAACAAGGGCTTTGAAATGATTGAAGCTCATTGGCTCTACCGTGTGCAGCCACGACAAATTCAAGTGGTTGTACATCCCGAGAGTGTCATTCATTCGGCTGTTGAGTTTTCCGATGGTGCAGTAATGGCTCAACTGGGCACACCGGATATGCGTCTGCCCATTCAGTATGCTTTCAGCTATCCTGAACGACTGCCGTTGCAGAGCGAACGTCTTGACCTTTTCTCTTTGGGAAGTTTGCATTTTGAACGACCCGACGAGGAGCGGTTTCCGTGCCTACGACTGTCGTACGAGGCCATTGAACAAGGGGGTAACATGCCTTGTGTGCTGAATGCGGCAGGCGAAGTGGCCAATTTGGCATTCCGACAGGAACATATTAGATTTATGGCCATTCCGCATATTATTGAGGATGCCATGCAGCAGGCTCCCTTCATCGCTAAGCCTACGCTCGACGATTTATTCGAAACAGACAAGGTGGTGCGCAACATCGCTACGACTTTAGCCGGAAAGTACGCTAAGTAATCTGCTGAGCGACACTTTAATTTTATCACTCAAACATTTAACATTCACATTTGTGGAAGAATTCTTGATCAGAGCTTTACAGCTCATTCTCTGTTTTGCCCTTTTGATACTTCTTCACGAGGGAGGACATTTCTTTTTTGCCAAATTATTTAAGGTTCGCGTCGAGAAGTTTTGCCTTTTCTTTGACCCGTGGTTCACGCCTATCAAATGGAAACCCAAAAACAGCGAAACTACCTATTGCATCGGCTGGCTTCCTTTGGGTGGCTATGTAAAGATTGCGGGTATGATTGACGAGTCGATGGACACGGAACAAATGAAACAACCCGTGAAACCATGGGAGTTCAGAGCTAAACCGGCATGGCAACGTCTGTTCATCATGATTGGCGGTGTACTGGTTAACTTTATACTGGCTTTCATCATCTATGCTGCGGTTCTGTTTACCTGGGGCGAGACGTATATTCCTATTAAAAACTATACGCACGGCTTTAAGTATAACACTGAAGCACAGGATTTGGGATTCCGCGATGGCGATATTCCTTTGAAAACAGACACTAAAACCTTCACGAAATTCGATGGTAACATTTTCCGCGATTTGAGTGAGGCAAAGCAGGTTACAGTGCTCCGTCAGGGCAAGGAAGTTACCCTGTATATGCCGGGCGATTTAAACATGCTCGACATGATTAAGCACCAGCCGCGCTTTATCGAAGAACTCGTTCCTTCGCGCATCGACAACGTGAAGCCGGGCAGCCCGGCTGACAAGGCTGGCATCAAAGCGGGCGATAAAATCGTAGGATTTAATGGTAAACCTTTATCAACCGTAAATGAGTTCAACGTAATTCGTGGCAGCATGAATGATGTGCTTGCATCGTCGGCCTCGCACGCTGACAGTATACGTTTACAGTCAGCAACGGCTTACGTCTTGCGCGCCGGTTCGCATACGGTTGACACGGTGAACATTAAGTTGGGAAGCGACTACACCCTGGGGATACAGTGGCATTTACCAATGCTCAAGGACTACAAGCGTGTGACGCGCCACTTCACCGTAATGGAATCAATTCCCGCTGGCATTCAGCATGGTTGGAATGTACTTTCGGGCTATGTCAACGACTTAAAATATCTGTTCACGGCTGATGGAGCCAAGAGCGTAGGTTCGTTTGGTGCTATCGGAAGTTTGTTCCCCACAGTTTGGGATTGGGCGCGCTTCTGGGAGTTGACTGCTTTCATCTCGCTCATTTTGGCTTTCATGAATATTCTCCCGATTCCGGCATTGGACGGTGGTCATGTATTCTTCTTGCTATACGAAGTTATTACGCGCAGACAGCCTAGCGATGCTTTTATGGAAAAGGCGCAAACAGTGGGTATGACGCTGCTATTATTGCTTATGGCTTTTGCCGTATTCAATGACTTTAGGAATTTTCTGTTCTAACGAACGGTTATAATTGTCGGAACAGTTTTTATACTACAAACGAAAAGGTCGGTAGGAAATCCGCATGGTTTTTCCTACCGACATTTATTTATAACAACCTTCTAAAAACAGGAAAACAAAAAAGTCCTTTAAAAGAAGAGGATATCACGTGGAGTTTCCTATTCCATTAAAGGACTTCATCATTTTATCATCTATTGCTACAGCCAAACGCAGACTGAAGCAATGGTATGATTAAATAAGATATTGTGAAGAGATACTTTCGTTCTCCATTACTCGGCGAATGGTTTCGGCAAGCATATCGCTTACGGTGAGTTCCTTCACCTTCTTGCAGCTACCACGATAGGGGATGCTGTCGGTGAATACCATTTCGCTGAGGGCAGAAGCCTCAACACGTTCATCAGCAGGACCAGACATGATGCAGTGACTGGCAATGGCGCGAACGCTGTTGGCACCGTTAGCCATGATGAGGTCGGCTGCTTTGGTGATGGTACCGGCAGTATCTACGATGTCGTCAACCAAAACAACATCCATGCCCTTTACATCACCAATGATTTGCATATCGGCAACTTCGTTGGCTCTCTTACGGCTCTTGTTGCAAAGCACCATAGGACAGTCAAGATATTTGGCATACGAAGCAGCACGCTTAGAACCGCCAACGTCAGGACTTGCAATGCAGAGGTTGGGCAGGTTAAGGCTCTTAATGTAGGGGAGCATCACAGTTGATGCGTAGAGGTGATCGACGGGAACATTGAAGAAACCTTGCTCCTGATCGGCGTGAAGGTCCATCGTCATCAAACGGTCGATACCGGCTACACTAAGCAAATCGGCAACAAGCTTGGCTGCGATACTTACACGCGGCTTGCTCTTACGGTCCTGACGTGCCCAACCGAAGTAGGGAACTACAGCACAAATGCTACGAGCAGAAGCACGCTTAGCGGCATCAATCATTAAAAGGAGCTCCATCAAGTTGTCTGAATTAGGGAAGGTGCTCTGAACGAGAAATACGTCGCGTCCACGAATACTTTCCTCATAGCTAACTTCGAACTCTCCATCAGCAAATCTTGTTACCGTGAGGTTGCCCAGCGGACAGTCAAGTGCCTCACAAATTTTCTCAGCGAGGTAGCGTGATGCTGTACCTGAGAAAACCATAAATGAGCTATTGTTCATTGTTGTATAGTGAATATTGAGTGTAAAAAGGTTTCAAAGTCGTAGCAGAAACTTTATGCCGTAATCTGCCGGCAGGTTTCGCTCTGCGAATTGTTTCAGACAAGCAATCAGTCGGCTGCCTTGCGGAGTTTGCGGAAATGCAAAATCAATTCTTTAAAATCGGCAGTGGAATGAATGCTGAATTTATTCCAAATGTCGCCGAGTATGACTGCACCACCAAAACCAAGGTCTTTAACCTGCGCTATGTTATCGAGGTCGATGCCGCCTAAAGCCATAACCTTACGGTCTATCACCTTTTTGCTGGCCAATTCGCGCAAATCGCCCTGACTGAAGGTGGATGAATAATTTTCTTTCGAAATACTATCGAAAATGGGTGATAAGAACACATAGTCGCAAACCTTTTTGTGCATCATCACTTCATCGGCCGTATGACAGGAACAAGAAATGTGCCCTTTGTACTTTTGAGGCAACTCAGGGTTACGATGATTTAAATGAATACCTTTAAGATTGTATTCGTTCTTTAAATAGAAATGATCGTGAACAACAATACGCTTGCGATAGCTTTCGGGAATGAGCGTAAGCAGACGTTCTGAATATACGGGTTCCGTACTGGGTTTTCTGAGATGCAAAATCTCAAGCCCTTCATCGAACAAAGCGTTCAGAATCTGATGTTCTTCAACGAAAAAATACGGCGTGGTCATTAAAATCAGTTTCATGAGTCTGGCTTTTGAGAGCGTGACGTGCAACTTTTAACAGGAGTTGCAATAGGGGCAAAAATTGCTGCGCCAATGGTTTCGAAATCAGGCATAATTATTCGAAACTATGGATATGTTTTGATTTACTTCATCAAGAAACAGCACTTCTTTGCTGCAAAGGTACAATATTTAACGCATTTAAGGAAAGTATTTCTTACAATTTTATGAAGGACGGCACATAATAAGTAGATGTTGAAAATTAGTTTATATTATTCTAAGTGGATGTTCATCATCATTTTTACATTTGAACCAGCGTTATGGTGCCGTAGCTAATCGTTCTGTACTGAGGTATCGCCAGGCTTGGCGAAGCATTTTTCCATAAAAAACTGCCAAACAAAGCCAAGGGCTTGCCGGCTCTTGACTTTGTTTGGCAGTGTCGTTTAAAACATTAGCAACTTCGCGCCTTCGAAGCTGCGAACAGAACATTATGCGGCTATGGCGTATGCCACCCATGCGGCTAAATAGGCAAAAAGCGTTGTATAAACGGCTGTAAAGATGGCCCATTTCCATCCGCCACTTTCGTTCTTTATGGCTATGATGGTTGCAATACACGGGAAATAGAACAGCACAAATATCAGATAAGACAGGGCTACGGCCGGTGTCATATTGTTTTGCAACGCTGATAACAAATGGCTGTCGGAAGATGCATCGTCAGCATCGATTTCTTCGCCGGCATACATTACGGCCAGTGTACTTACAACCAGTTCCTTGGCACCAACTCCCGACAAAATGCCGACACTCATTTTCCAATCATATCCCATGGGCGAAAGCACCGGAGCTATGAAACGACCGATGCGCTCAAGATAGGACATGGTAGATTCGGCGGTCTGCGCAGGTTCTGCCGTTGCGATTTGAGGCTGCACGTCCGTTGCACCGTGCGACTGATTGGTTGACACGACGGTAGTTTCTGCCACAGCTGGGGCTTGTGATGATTCGGTACGAGGGAAATAGCTCAATGCCCATATAATAAGGGAGAATACCAAAATGATTCCACCCATCTTACGCAAATACTGTCGGCCTTTTTCCCACGTATGACGCAGCACTGACTTGGCTGTGGGCAGGCGGTAGGGAGGCAATTCCATCACAAACGGAAGGTCTTCGCCACGCATCAGAAATTTACTGAACAATCGGGCCATAATAATGGCTCCCAAAATGCCCAGTACGTAAAGGCCTAACATGACCCAAGCTCCGTAGCGCGGAAAGAAGGCACTAATGAGCACAACATAGATGGGTATGCGGGCTGAACAGGACATGAAGGGCAACACCAGCATCGTAATCAGGCGACTTTTGGGATTTTCGATGGTGCGGGTTGCCATCACAGCGGGTACATTACAGCCAAAACCCATGACCATGGGGATGAACGACTTGCCATGTAATCCCATGCGGTGCATAAACTTGTCCATGATGAAAGCTGCTCGGGCCATGTAACCCGTATCTTCGAGCAGGGATATGAACAAATAGAGTATCAAGATATTGGGCAGGAACACAATTACCGAGCCTACACCGCTGATTGCACCGTCGACTATCATGTCTTTCAATAGCCCGTCGGGCATCAGATAGTTGACAAAATCGGCAAATTTTGCGACCAGCCAGTCTATCCAATCCATAGGATAGGCTCCTAACATGAAGGTGACATAGAACACCAGGAACAGAAGGGTAAAGAATATGGGAAAGCCTAAATAGCGGTTTGTAACGATGGCATCTATCCGCTCTGAAAGACTTTGCCCCGACTGACGGCTTTGTTGGTGGTAAGTTTCACGCAGTGCACCTTGTATAAATCCGTATTTAGCATCGGTGAGTGCATTGTCGGGACTGTCATGCAATTCATTCTTTAACCGCAACGTTTCTTCGTATCGCACGGCTACCAATTCATCGTGTTCGGGCAAGGTTTCGACCAACTTTTGTGCTTCGGCGTCGCCTTCCAAAAACTTCAGTGCCAGATAACGCGTTGAATACTTAGAGCGCAACGACTGATTTTTCTGAAAAACCAACTTAATGCGGTCGATGCTTTTTTCGAGTTCAGTTCCGTGGTTTACATGAATGTGGCGAGCTAAGGCCTCATCCGTTTGATTTTCGTAAACTGCTATTACCTTTTCAAAAAGTTGACGCACACCATGTCCGGTACGCGAAATGGTGGGTACCATCGGAACACCTAACAAATTGCCTAGCTGGCGATAGTCCAATTTGTCGCCACTGCTTTCCAATTCATCATACATGTTCAGTGCCACTACCATGCGCTGATGCATATCAATCAGCTGGGTGGTGAGGTATAAATTTCGTTCGATGTTCGAGGCATCCACCACGTTAATGACCACATCGGGCATTTCGTCTATCAAATGCCGACGTACGTAAAGTTCCTCGGGCGAATAGGCTGAAAGCGAATAAGTTCCGGGCAAATCGACAATGCGGAAATTATATTCTTTTTCGATGGTGCGCTGACAAGCGGGCTTTTCGCCACAACAGGCACTTCCGAAAGAGCATCCGGCACAGGCGGCTGGCTTACATGACGTCTCCTTGACATCTGCAGAACCTACAGCAGGCACTTTTACCTTCAGGGTGAAAAATCCTTCTTTGGCTCCAACAGTTACACCGCTGTAATTACCTACATGCTCATGACCGCCCGAAGCGACATTGAACAAGGAGGTTTTACCGCAATTCGGATTGCCCACCAAAGCAACGTTGATAAAACGGCGCTTGTCGGCCGCCAACCGCTCCATCCGGCATTCTATCTGCATCTTCATTTCCTCGGTTTCATCTGCTCCCGAAGGAAGTGCGTGCAAAGAGCCGTCTGGATGAATGCGAGCATCGTTTTCGGCTTCAGCCTCGCTGATAACCTCTACAAGCTGGGCCTCTTCGCGACGCAGCGAAATTTTATAGCCCATTATTTCATATTCTATAGGGTCGCGCAGAGGCGCATTCAATATCACCGTCACAGTCTTACCTTTTACAAAGCCCATCTCGACGATACGTTTACGAAATCCTCCATGACCCGCCACCTTCACAATTACACCGCGTTCGCCTGTATGTAAATCTGATAATTTCATTTGCTTATACGATTGTTTAAAAGGTAATCACTGTCATTATTTGCAACAGCATACCCGCACACTAACCCTAACCAATAAAAAATGCTTATAAGTAATTATTGAAAAATGCGATTTTTCGATACGAATGATATACTTATTCCTTGTAAGGAAGCATACACTGGTCGGGGTAGCCGCAAAAGGGTATTCCGAATGTAAGGTGCAAAATTACTTGCTTTATTGCACCTAACCAATACCTATTATAGGGTATTTGCCATTTTTACCCACAGATTACAGACATTTGTCCACTATTACGCGAATTACGCGATTTATCTCCCTGTTTCACCCACCCCGAAACTGCGTAAGTTTTTGTTTTTACAAAAATCGATGAAGGGATTTTTACATAACATTTTGTCATACTATGTATTATTTGTACTTTTGTTTGCATGAAATCGGCACTGCTCATTCATGCCGGTAATACATGTAATAGCGTCTGACAAGATGAAACCTACAATAGACTTTATTTTGGTTTACGAACCGCAAAATGCCCATTGCGCTGAAACCATCGAAACCATTCTGAATACGGACTGCGTCAATCAGTTGTTTCTGATTGCCGGAAACTCTGATGCCGCCCAGGATGCACAAGCTGTGACAACGCAGAATGCCAAACGGTGTAGCGTGCTGCAAACAGACAATGTTAATGGCACCAAGTTCCTACGGCTGATTGCACCCAAACTGGAAGCTAAATTTACGCTTTTCTACCTTAGTTCACACGACCTGAAGCTGGGTTATCGTGCTATAGAGCGTCTACTGCAAACAGCAGGATATCACGCTGACAACTTTGCCGACAATGACCCAAATTCGGCCTTGATGCTTTATTCCGACCGTTACGACTCTAACGGCTTGCATCCCACAATTGATTACCAAACCGGATCGCTACGTGATGACTTCGACTTTGGTTCGCTGCAACTTATCAGAACTTCGGCTATACGCCATTTTCTAAACAACGGCCGGAGTCCGCGCTATCGCTTTGCCGGACTTTATGCCCTACGCCTGTTTATCAGTTCAAAAGGGGAAATAGTGCATTTACGCGAACCGCTTTACAGCGAAATCGAAACAGACTTGCGTGTTTCCGGACAAAAGCAGTTTGATTACGTCAATCCGCGAAACAAGGAGGTGCAACAGGAAATGGAAAGAGCCTGCGCCGAACACCTGAAACAAATCGGAGCCTGGCTTGCACCTGACGAATTGAACGAACTGCCGGCTGATACTACGGTTTATCCGGTTGAAGCCAGCGTTATTATTCCGGTGCGTAACCGCGCCAGAACTATTTGCGATGCGGTAAACAGTGCGCTGAGTCAGCAGGCCGATTTTACGTTTAACGTCATTGTTATTGACAACCATTCAACCGATGGTACCGCTGAGGCTTTGCTTCAATATGCACAAAACGAACAGGTCAAAGTGCTATGCCCCACTCGCCACGACTTGGGCATAGGCGGTTGCTGGGACTATGCTGTGCGCTCGGAATACTGCGGAAGGTTTGCCATCCAACTAGATTCGGATGACTTGTATGCTGCGCCCGACACTTTGGAAAGAATTGTCGCGGCCTTTCAGCAGCAACACGCGGCTATGGTGATAGGTAGCTACCGCATGGTTGACTTTGACTTGAACACCTTGCCTCCCGGACTTATTGCTCACACAGAATGGACTGCCGAAAACGGACGAAATAATGCACTGCGCATTAACGGACTGGGGGCTCCACGTGCGTTCCGTACCGACATTTTACGACAAATAGGTTTCCCGAACACAAGCTACGGCGAAGATTATGCACTGGGACTCTGCTTTTCGCGTTATTTCCGCATAGGACGTATTTACGACGAACTATACCTTTGCCGACGGTGGGAAGGTAACTCGGACGCAGCCTTGAGCATCGAAAGTCAGAACCGAAACAATGCTTACAAGGATGCACTCCGCACCATGGAGGTTCAAGCGCGTCAGGCATTGGTCAAACGTTGGAATCATCCGCTTAACGAAGAAGAAATCAGTAAGTTCTTCGATTGGCAGCTCACCCGCTGGGACGAGGCACGCGAACGCTATGAAGCGCTGGCTTCACAGGTTCAAACCCGTGTTCTGCCTCCGGAAGATGGCGAACTGCGTGTACAATACAATCCTTCGCGCATCGTGAGCACCGGTGCGAAGGTCGACAAGAAGTCATTGAGAGCCCGTCCTTGTTTTCTCTGCGAAAATAACCGGCCTGACACGCAGCGTGCCTTGCCGGTGATGGGAAGCATTGAGGTTTTGGTAAATCCATTTCCTATTTTGCCTCACCACCTGACAATTCCTACCCGCCGACATACGCCACAAGATTTCAACCGCTTTGCTTCTTTGCTCGACAAACTGGCCTGGCAACTGCCCAACTATGTTGTATTCTACAACGGTGCGCGCTGTGGGGCTTCTGCACCCGACCATGCGCATTTGCAGGCAGGTTCAAAGGGTTTGATTCCCATTGAGCGTGATTGGAAAATTTACGAAAATCACCTGGAACGCATTTATCCGTCGAACAAAGACGAGGAGGCTGAATTAGAGGAGTTGGGATATAACCCTAAAAACGGTGGTATTTTTTTACTCAAGGACTATGCTTGTCCGGCTTTTGTTGTGCAAGGACCTGCTGCCGAGAAAAATCCGCTGTTGCTCAACAAACTGATGAGTGTGATGCCTATAGAAGACAAGCGTACGGAACCTGACTTCAATTTGCTTTCCTGGCGACACGAAGGCGGACCTACGGCCGAAGACTACTTGGTTACTGTGGTTTTTCCGCGCCGCAAACACCGTCCTGATTGCTATTTTGCCAGCGGACGCAGCAAATATTTGGTGAGTCCCGGTGCTATCGACATGGGTGGATTGATTATTACACCGCGTGTCGAAGACTTCGAACGCATCACACCGCGAATAGCACAAAATATATTGCGCGAAGTAACTTTGAACGATGCAGATATTGCCAATATTGCTAAAAAACTGCATGGTGGAAAACGTAAAACAACTACACGCAATGAAACCGAAACCAAACTGACGGAACTGGTCAACGAAAATGTGACGGTTGGCATTATGCGTGCTTCAAAGATAAAGTTTACACTCAACGGAAACTTTACGGCTAAAGGCGAAACCATTTGTGGGGCGCAAGAAGCGGAATGTGTGGATGGTGGGGTGCTTTGGAACAACAACATTTACAGCGAATTGCTGCTTACACCCACCAACGATGATGCGACCTTTACGATTGAGGACGTAACCATCGGCATATCATTCCATTGGGAAAAACATGAGACACAAACCTTCAAGGGTAATTTACGCTTGATTGTCGACGAGGAAAAACTGGTTGTTATCAACGAATTGCCTGTCGAGGAGTATCTTGTCAGTGTTATTTCGTCTGAAATGAACGCTTCTTCCTCCATTGAGTTGCTTAAGACTTATGCAGTCGTTTCCAGAAGTTGGGTATACGCTCAAATGCTGAAACGCAGACAGGGCAACAACACAACTGCTTCCTTCTTCAGTTTTGCTCGCCATGGCGAAGAATTCATTCGCTGGCACGACCGCTCTGACCATACGCTCTACGATGTATGTGCCGACGATCACTGCCAGCGCTATCAAGGCATTACCCGTGCATACTTGCCTCAAGTTTGTTCGGCTGTAAAAGCTACAAAAGACAAGGTGCTGCTTTACAACGGCAACTTGTGCGATGCCAGATTTTCAAAATGTTGCGGTGGAGCAACCGAACAATACAGTTCGTGCTGGGAAGATAACGACTTTGAATACCTGAAACCTATTCGCGATTGGAACCATGCTACCCTGCCAGACCTCAGCAACGAAAAAGAAGCTGAAAACTGGATACGCTCAACTCCCGATGCTTACTGCCACACTGACAATAAAGATTTGTTGGCACAAGTACTCAACGATTACGACCAAACTACCACCGATTACTATCGCTGGCGCGTAGAACTCACTCAGGATGAGGCTTTACAGCTCATCGAAAAACGCACGGAACAAAAGTTTGGGGCTATTCTTGATTTGCAACCCGTTGAACGTGGAGCAAGTGGCCGACTGATCAAGTTGCGTGTGGTGGGCACAATCAACCGCATGATTGTAGGTAAAGAATTGGAAATCCGCCGTCTGCTTTCTGAAACCCATCTCTACAGTTCTGCCTTTGTCGTTGAAAAACAGGACATAGACCCGACTACTGGCATTCCTGGAAAATTCATCCTTTTGGGAGCTGGCTGGGGACATGGTGTCGGCCTCTGCCAAATCGGAGCAGCCGTGATGGGCGAG
>ERZ780167.2088-NODE-2088-length-16248-cov-6.667387_pt1 | contig 16248 bp, 9 predicted proteins | sample MGYA00510982_ERZ780167 | MGnify/ENA primary metagenome ERZ780167 (study PRJEB29588, sample SAMEA2146107) | human gut metagenome | biome: human gut; feature: human-associated habitat; material: faeces | place: Denmark | collected 2008/2010 ... | reverse complement strand
ACATAAGGGGCTGCGGCCCCTTATCAACCCTGGGGTTTTTTGACAGACTGAAAGGCCGCAGCCCATTTGGACTGCGGCCTTTCCCTTTGTCATTCCACCGTAATCTCGTGCGTCATTCCGTCGTCTTCCAGCTTTACCGTGCCCCGGCTTTTACCGCTCAGGTGCAGTATGTATACTGCTTCGCCGTATCTGTATTTCACAGTGTACTCCTCAAATGGCACCGTAGGCGCTATGCGCAGCGCATCCTTCTCCCTCCGTATGCCCAGCATATCCTCAAGGCATATCTTATACAGCCACGCTGCGGCCCCCGTATACCACGTCCAGCCCGCCCGTCCGGCATTGAGTCCGGAATACACGTCCCCCGCCACGGCATATGGCTCCCCCTTGTATTTTGCCGCCTGCGCCCGCGTGAGCGCGTGGTTTATGGGATTCAGCGCGTCGAACAGCGCGAGAGCCTTCTCTCCCATGCCCAGCTTGCAGCAGGCCTGCACTGCCCATACGGCGCCGTGGGTGTACTGCCCGCCGTTTTCTCTCACTCCGGGAACGTAATCCTCGATATACCCGGGGCGCTGCCGGCTTTGCCCTGTAAATGGCGGCGTGAGCAGCTTTATCATACCCTCCTGATCGTCGTAAAGCATGCTGAGCATTGAGTTCACCGCCTCGTCGGCATGTTCACCGCCGCATATTGCCGCCCAGGCCTGGGATATGCAGTCTATCTCGCAGGCAACGTTCCCCTTTGCGCCAAGCGGTTCGCCGCTGCCGTAATACGCCCGCCTGTACCACGCGCCGTCCCATCCCGCCTGCTCTACGCAGTGGCGGAGCTTTCTGGCCTTTTCGGCAAAGCGCTTACTGTCCGCTTTCTTGCGGCAAATTTCGGCTAAGCAGCACATTTTGTCCAGTACGTCCAGCAGGAACCAGCCCAGCCATACGCTTTCGCCGCCGTCGCGGCCCACATCGTCCATGCCGTCGTTCCAGTCACCGCCGCCCATAAGGGGCAATCCATAGCTGCCGAAGCCTATGCTCTCCACCGCCCTTACGCAGTGCTGATACAACGTCTCCGTGTATGATGAATCCGTAAAGTCGTCGTATAGGTCCTTTGCCCCGCCGGGTATCTCCCTGCCCTCAAGGTAGCTCACCTGCTCGGTGAGTATGCTTTGATCGCCCGTCAGGTGAACGTACTCCCACAATACATAGGGCAGGAACAGCCTGTCATCGGTGATGCGGGTGCGCACGCCCCGGCTCGGCTGGTGCCACCAATGCAGCACGTCCCCTTCCCTAAACTGCTTTGAGGCGCAGAGCAGTATGTGCCGCCTTGCCCGTTCGAGCTCAGTGTGCATCACGGCAAGCATATCCTGAAGCTGATCCCTGAAGCCCACGGCGCCGCCGCACTGATAGTAGCCGCATTTAGCCAGCACCCTTGCGGAAAAGGCCTGATACAGCAGCCGCCCGTTCATCATGGCGTCCATGGCTGCGTCCGGGGTGTGTATCTCAACGCCATTGAGCCTCCGCTTCCACAGCGTCCTGACATTATCAAGGACTGCGTCCGTGTCCTCATTCAAGCATTGCCGGATCTCCTCCTCGCCGCCTTCGCCCAGCGCGAACACCAGCCGTATCTCCTCCCCGGGGGCAACATTCACCTCGCTGCGCAGGGCGGATGCTCCGCTCCGGCTGCTATCGCCAGTCAGTACATCGGCGTCCCAGCCCCGGCCGAATATAATCTCCCTGTCAGAGCACTTTTCAGCCTCGGCGTTTATCAGGGCGATATACGCCGCGTCGCCGCCCTCCTTATCCAGCAGGTTCCTTGCGCATATGCCGGATTCCATCGGGTATGCGTGTATCCCATGCCTCCTCTGAACCGGCCCCAGCGCCCACTCCACTCCGTACATTATACTCAGCTCCCGCCTTGAGCTGCCGGGATTGGCTATACTCAGCACCGAGTATTTTACGTTGAACCGCTCATGGACGAACACCGTAAGCTTGGTTTTAAGCCCGCAGTCTCCTGACAAAAACTCCGAATAACCGTAGCCGTGCCGTATTATGCGCCGCCCCTGCATAAGGCTCGCGAAGGGCGAAAACGTCTCGCCGCTTACCGTATCGGTTATCAGCATGAACTCCCCCTGCATATCCTCGGCTGGGGAATCGTACCACGGGGTGAGCTTATGCTCCCGGCTGTTTCCCCGCCATGTATGCCCGCCGCCCCGTTCCGTAACTATGCAGCCGAAGGTATCGTTGGCTATCACGTTGCACCAGGGCATGGGCAGGCTTTGTCCCGCCTCAAGGGTGATGACGTACTCTCCGTTTTTATCAAAGCCCCCGTGGCCGTTATCGAAGCTCAGCTCCAGCCGCCCTATGTCTATGCAGCCATGCTTATAGCCGTTATAACTTCGCATCTCCGCCTCCCTCCTGGCAGAGGGGGCAAACTGCCTGTTCAGGCTCACGTCCGCCCTTATTTCCACCATAGCGGCGCAGCGCAGCGCCGCCTCCTCCCCCTCCTTCAGCTCAAAGCCGTTGATAAGGTGCGCCCTGCCGCAGCTTATCTCCTCTGCCATTATGGCCGCCATACGCTCCCGCAGCTCGTTCCGATATTCGTTCGGGTAGCAGCCCACCGCGATAATGTCCACGGGCAGCAGTCTTTTTGCCATGTATTTCGAAAACTCCATAAGGGAGCGCAGCAGCCTCAGCTCAGTAATGCGCTGTATTTCTACCAGCAGCACAGGTCTGTCGCCGGATATACCGTGCTTCCACATTGTTTCCGTCCCCCCGGGCCCAACGGCGCCGTACTTTATGGGTATCTCCAGCAGCAGCCTTGCCGCGATCCTTTCAAATAGCTCCGCCTTCCCGTATTCCGTAGCCGTCTCCCTCAGCAGCCCGTCAGTCTGCGCCTCGCTCATGGCGAAGCAATCGTTGAGCCGCCCCTGAAGCTCGCGGCAGTCCTCCAACGCCCGCTCCTCGCTCTCGGCATAACCCATGATAAACCACAGCTCCTGTCCCTCGCCGGGAGCTACCGTCACCTCGCTCCGCGCCCCGAAATACGGCAATACCGGACATTCGGCGTTTTCCGTTTGCAGCATTGGCTGCATCATGGCCTGCTCCGGCGTTTTCAGCCGCCCCAGCGCCTTTAGCCTGTCCGCACAGTAATTCACCTGTCCCTTTGATATCAGCCTGCCGTACAGCCAGCCCGCAGCCTTTCCCCGCTTTTCAAACAGCAGCGCGCCGTCTCTCATGTGGGCATCCACCTTCAGCCTGTTGAAGGATGTGTGAGCCGTATCCGCCGCCTGCGAGCTCAGGCACACGTCAAAGAACGCCCCCAGTTCTATATGTTTTTCCTCTGTGCCGGTGTTTTTTACGGTGATGCGCCGCACCTCGCCGTTCTGCCCGACTGCCGCGCATATCTCCATCCGGCAGGATATGCCGTCGCGGGCGTTATTGAATTCCGCCCTGTACGGGTAAAACACGGCTTCAGCGCCCCTTGCAGCATCCCATGCTTCACTCCCGCACCGCACCACCAGCCGCACGCCATTTCCGCCGCGTATATGGTCCGGCCGCCAGCGCGTAAGCACTATATCGCCGCACTTTGAAAAGCCGTCTCCGTCTTCGGTCACGAACAGCGTATAGCTGCCGTTGGTCAGCAGCTGGCATTCGGGTATACTGTACCTTTCGCGTATTATACGCGGCCGCGCCTCCTTTCGCGCGCCGTTCCTCTGCACCCTGCTTTCAGCCGAATGCAGCGGTTTTATGCGTATGCCCCTGGCCGGAGCGCGTTCCTCTGTAAGTATTTCAAACGCGCGCATTGCAGGGTATGACATAAAGTACTTCTCTATCGCCCCATCGCACAGCGCGTTTGCTATGGCGCACATGCTCATGCCCTGATGGTGCGCCATAAAGCTTTGCACTACGGCATGGTCCTTTTTCTGATCCGGCCGGCCCTCGGTATAGTCCAGCGCCTCGTACATGCCGTATGGGCCCAATCCCCCCTCCCCTGTAAGCCGCCTTATGTTTTCGCATGCGCCCCTGGGATCAAATGCCAGGGCGAGCATCGTCGAATACGGCGATATTACCCTGCTGCGCTCCCGGCAGCTCATAAGGCTGAGCCGCTGCAAGCCGAAGGCACGGTACTGATAGTACATGTTGCGGTCAAATGCATAGTAGCCTGATTCGGATATACCCCATACGCCGCCATAGCGCTGCCGTTTCTGCGCCTTTACGGCGTTCAGGCAGCTGTTGTAAAGCAGCGTATCGGGTACCGCCCCAGTAAACAGCACCGGCATAAGGTACTCGAACATCGTGCCGCTCCAGGATACCAGAGTACCGCCCAGCACCGGCGCCATCTGACGCCCGAGCTTGAACCAGTGCTCCGGCTTTACGCTGCCGAGAGCCACCGCTATAAGGCTCGTCAGGCGCGCTTCCGAGGCAAGAAGGTCATACCACGAATTTGACAGCTCGCAGGCATCGCCATCGTATCCTATCCTGAAAAGCTTCCGCTCCGCATCGTAAAGCGCCGAAAAGTCCGTTTCCCTTGCCGCCCGTTCAAGGCGCGCCGCCGTATCCTCACGGCCGTATTTCTTAAGGGCCATTGAGCCTGTAATAAGACAGGCGCAGAAGTTGCCGCTGTCCACGGTAGAAACATACCGCGGACGCATCACCTCCAGCGTATCAGTTCTGTACCAGTTGTAGAGGTGCCCGTGCCACTTCTGCATTTTATCCACAGTATCCATTGTGCCGGACAGCCTCTTTTCCAGTTCATCAGCCGTAATAAGCCCCAGCTCCGCCGCGGACACCGCCGCCGCCATTGCCATGCCTATATTTGTGGGCGACGTATTTACTGCGGGGCGTTTTTCCGGCTCCTGCTGAAAGTTATCCGGGGGTATATATCCCCTGCCCTCTCCGGCAAATGTCTCAAAAAACGCCCAGGTCCTTTCCGCAATATCCTCAAGCAGTTCTCTTTCGTCAGGTCTTGGTTTCTCCTTGGGAAGCCTCCTGTCCAGCGCCCATATTGCCGCCGGCATAGCTAACCACAGCGCGGCAAAAAGCGCCGCGATGGCCGGCGTTTTGCCCAGTATTGCACCCGCGGCCATGACTATGCCCATGACCGGGCATATGTACAGCGCGCCATAGTAGCCGTTTACTCCCTTTGGCCTTGAGCCGGTCTGAGCTGCGGTCTGCCATTCCAGCATATGCCTGTGGGACACCAGCATTCTGTAAAGCGTGCGCCTCTGGGCGTCCGCCGATCGCGCTGAGGCGTATGGCAGCGCCATTATGTCCAGCCCCGCCCGCGCAGCCGGCAGCAGCATGTCAGCCGCCATTCCCAAAGGATCGGCATTGCGGGTAAACGCCGCCCGAAACGGCAGCGTTATAAGCTCCGTAAAGAAGCCGTCGCAGAGAGCAAAAAGAGCCAGCGCTATATGCCACCCCCCGCCGGTATACGGCATTAGCAGCACCGCATACAGCACGCTGGCAGGCAGCATGCACCTTCTCAGGTTATCAAGTATCTTGCGCTTGGAAAGCCAGCTTAAAGGGTTATCCCGTTTCACCCCATCTGCGTCCCTTACCCAGTCCTTCAAAAAGGGCAGCAGCTGCCAGTCGCCCCTGAGCCACCTGTGCTGCCGCTTCCACCAGGGTATGAACGCGTCCGGCTCGCTGTCGTATAGCGCGATATCCCCTGCGTAACCGCAGCCGCAGAAACAGCCCTCCAGCATATCGTGGCTCAGCACGGTGTTTTCGGGTATCCACCGCATGGCGGTATCCATGAATGTCCGTATGTGGAATATTCCCTTGCCGCCGAAGGAACCGCGGCCGAACACGTCCTGATAGAATTCAGGCGCTGTAGGAAAATAGCCGTCCACACCGGTAGAGCCCGATATTATCCTCGCAAAAAAGCTCTTTGCCGCGCCCTTCGATGTAGATGCCATGCGCGGCGCTATCATTCCGTAGCCCCGGCGCACCGTTCCGCCGAATATCTCCGGAGCGTTCAGAGGGTGCTCCATGCAGCCTATCAGCTCTGCTGCGGCTCCGGGGGGAAGTATGGTATCACTGTCCAGCGTTATGCAGTATTCTATACCCTCCGGCAGTTCATTTGTAATAAGGCAGAAAGGCTCCTTGTCCCCTTCACATATAAGCTTGGCAAGGTCGCATATGGCTCCCCGCTTGCGCTCCCGGCCCATATATATGCCATCTGCCGGGGCAAAGCTGCGATGCCTGTGCAGGCAGTAAAACAGCGGTTCTCCATCCCCTGAAAGGTACTTTTTATTCAGCTGCGCCGTAAGCTCCCTTTCCATTCGCAAAAGCCCGCCCTCACCCTGTTCGCGCTCCTTTGGGCCGTCCTTAAAATCCCCCAGTACGGCGTAATAGCAGCCCTTGAGTCTGGTGGCGAGATAATGGTTCTCAATGTGCTCAAATACTGCCCTCAGGCCCTTTTCGTCTGTCACAAGCGCAGGTATCACTATAAGGGTCTTATTACCGCCTGTAAGGTTCTTCTCCGCAATCCTGGGTATCACCCGGCGCGGGCTGAACCTCAGCCATAGCCTTACGCTTATGCCGGAGGCCACCGTCCACGCGGGAATAATGGCCAGTATCAGCGGCGCTATGCCCGCCGTTGCTCCAAGCCATACGAGGAGCAGGGCAAGGGTTATATTGAAAATCTCGAATTTCCAGAGCTTTTTGTCCTCGCTGCTTTTCTTGAAGCGCAGGTCTGGCCTAAGTACGTTATAAAGCCGTTCCCTGCCCTCCATAAACAGATACCAACCCGCCTGACCCTCTTTTCCTTCTCCGCTCTGGGCAAGGCGCACTGCCTGCCGGGCTATAACCTGCTCCGCAGCCCCCAGCCGCATCGAAAGCCTTTCCACAGAGGCGCGGTAGTAGCTTCTGCTGCGTCCGTCCATCTTGCCGTATACCGGATCCCGTCTTAGCTCCCTGTCGGTAACGCTCAGGTCCTCAAAGGCTTTATTCCACTCCATGCCGCCTATGAATCTGAGGCTCCTTATGACGTTATCCGCCCGCTGGGCGCTGCGCCGCCGCATCGCCGCCGCCTTGGCGCAAAGCCCGTCTATGCTCTTATCCTCCAGCTGCAGCTTTGCGTTTATCAGCTCCGCTATCCCTTCGTCGTGCTCCTTCATCATGCCATACAGGCATTCGCACAGCACCGGATCCTCCCCGAGACTCAGCCTGTCTATAATCGCCTCCCGCCGCGCCCGTTCCTTTATCCTCTCCAGCTGGGCAGCCGCGCTTTTTGCTGTTTCCATGGAATTCTCCGCCTCTAAGGCTCTTTCGCATTCCAGTGTAAGCAGCTTTACCAGCGCCGCATTGAGCATGTTGGGCAGCTCCGCCACCTCTGCCATCGTCAGCGGCGTTACGCTCTGATACGCCTCCATGAAGGCGTATACCGTGGCCTCGTCTATACGTCCGTCCCGTCTGCCGGCCATGCAGGCGGCTATATCGTATATCCGCGGGAGTCCGGCATGGCTGCCGTGCAGCAGCACCGGCAGGCGCTTGGGCCTTTCATCGCAGTCGTTCAATACTCGCTCAACTATATAAAAATCGCGAAACAATGCTTCGAGGGCGCCCCATTGCTCCTCCCTTTCCTGCATTTTTTTGTATATGGCAATAAGCGCCTTCCTGTCGGCGGTGAGCTGAAGTGAGCTTCGCCTGTTTTTTCTGGCGGAAAGGCCCGCACGAAGCTTCGCCTCCTCGCTTAGCTCGGTCTGTGAAAAGCAGCTCTCGTTTAATTCGTTATATGTCCTGTTTGGCAGCATTGTAGCCTCCCTGTGTTTTGCATGGTCCTTTTAGTATTGGCAGGGGGCTTAAAAATTAACATACAAAAAGCCGGACAGTGCCGGCCGTTTATTCGTAGTTGTGCTTTTTTTGTTACTTTTTATCTTCCTCGCTAAGGGATACTCCGTCCCGCGCCATGCGGTCGAGAAGCATCTGGTTGCGCAGTTCAAGGAGCTTGTTCTCCTGCTCCATGTGCTCCAGCTCTTTAACTATCTCATCGAGGAACTGGTCCACCTCGACTATATCGTAGCCCCAAAAGGCTCTGTTGAATTGCTTTTCTATTATATCGCTCTTCTTCATGCTACCTCTGAATTGTGCAATTGCAGCCCTGTGCGGGGATAACCCCCGCACAGTCTGAAATGCGAGCCTTTATCAGATCACGTCAACGTCGGTACGGTCATCGTTGCCGATAACGTCATAGTTGGTGGGAGCTACAACGAATATACCGCGGGAGATCTTGTAGATGGTTCCATCGAGGGCATAGATAGCGCCCGCCATGAAGTCCAGTATGCGCTGTGCGCAGTCGATCTCAAGCTCTTCCATATTGACGATAACGGGTTTGCGGCTCTTAAGGTTGTCGATGATGTTCTGGGTATCCTCATAGCTTACGGGATGATACACCACCATCTTCATGGGCGCCGCCGTGGGAAGGCTTACCACGTTATTGCCGGCGGCGGTCTTTCTCCTGCCGCGGTTGCCGAGGCTGACTACGTTGTCCTCAGCCATAGACTGCTGCTCATCGTTGAAGTAATCTTCGTTGTACCCTTCATCGTCCACATCCTCGATGCCGATAAAGTCCATCAGTTTGTTAAGAATTCCTGCCATGTTGTCCTCCATTCAATTAAATAAAATAGATTGTTTAATTGGCGCTTGGAGAAAAACACTGTGATAATTGTCAGGCTCGGGGCTCTCTGTCTCTACGCCCTTGCCGCAGCCGCCGGTCTTGCGCCAAATATGGCCGTTCCCACCCGTACCATGGTAGCGCCTTCCTTTATGGCCGATTTATAATCCCCGCTCATGCCCATTGAAAGCTCCCGCATATCCACGCCGGGAATACCCGCCGATGCGATATCCTCAAATAGCCTTCTCATAGAGGCAAAGTACCTTCGCGCCTCCTCCTCTCCCACAGCAGGGGGCACGCACATGAGTCCCTTCACCCTTATGCCGGGCAGCTCGGAAATTATCGAAAGTAAGTCCTTAAGCTCGCATGGGGCTATCCCACCCTTTTGAGCCTCGCCGCCGATGTTCACCTCGGCAAGCACATTCTGGGTTATTCCCGCCTTTACGGCAAGGCGGCTTATCTCTTTGGCAAGCTCCAGCCTGTCCACAGACTGTATAAGGCTTGCATTGCCTATTACATATTTTACCTTATTGGTCTGCAATTGTCCAATCAAATGCGCGTCAAGGCCGTTTTCTTTGAAAAAATCCAGCTTGTCCCTGAACTCCTGCGCCCTGTTTTCGCCCACATGGCGCGCGCCCGCGGCAACCGCCTCGGCTATGCGCCCCGTATCTACAAATTTTGTAACGGTTATGAGTTTCACTTCGCCTTCGCCTCGCCCACACTGAGCGCAGGCTGCCGCGATGTTTTCCATCACCGTCAGATAATTGTCCCTTATGCTCAAAATACGCCACCGTCCTTTCGGTCTTTGCCGCTTATACCGCTACTTTTTATACCTCATGCCTTCTACGAGGCCATCGCCCGTTATCAGCGCCTTGTCGCCGTTTAGGGCTATCACCGTCACCGGGACGTCGCCGGTGCTTGTGGTTATGTAGCTCTCGCCGTTTTTGGATTTTACCGCAGCGGCATTCATCTCAAGGCCGGTAAGCTGGGCCGTCACCGTAGCTTTGATCACGCGAATGCTGAGCAGCTCGCCTATGTTTTCGGTAAACTCCAGCATATTGACTATGCCGCCGTCACACACCACAGGCTCCAGTGCGGTAGCCGTGTATGTTACGTCATTCATGCCCTCGAAGGTCACGGTATATGTCTGCCCCCCCATAAGGCTGGCTCCCTCTGAGGGTGAGGTTATGAATGCGGCGTACCATTTGTTTGGATCTACCAGCCTGAACAGAAGGCTTTCGCTTGTGGCGGCGTTGACGCCGCTTTCGCCGTTGATTATCTTCTTTATGACGTCTGCGCTTACCACGTCCAGCTTTTCCCCGTTGAGCACCAGCTCATAGCCATCGAAATAAAAGCTCACGAGACCGGTCATCTTGGCGTTCACGGTGCTGGTGTACTCGGCTATCTGGGCCAGCTTCGCCGTTTCCTCGGAATAGAGGGAATTCAGCTCAACGTCCGCCTGTACGGAATTTTTCAGGTATACGGTACGCTGGTTCAGCAGCTCCTTCATGCTGCGCTCAAGCTCAAGCAGATCATCATCGCCGCCCTCTGAGACGTTGGAGGCTATCTTGCTTTTAAGCTCGGCTATCTGACCGTTTACCGAGGTAAGCTCGGTGGACTCTATTCCGTCCAATATCGAAAGCTGCTTTTCGTATATCTTCTGCTGTATTGTAACGAGGGACTGGGCAAGCTCACTGCTGTATCCCCATTTGTACACCGTCGCCACAGGCACCTCGGCATTTACGCTGGCGCCCTCGTCCACAAGGTGATCCACCATATCGAACTTGTCCACTGCTACGGTGCTCTCATTGCGTATTATTACGGTCTCCGGCATCAGCTTTGCCTCCATAGTGGCGTTTTTCAGCGTGCCGCCCCCGCCGTTGGGTATTATCAGCACCAGAGCCACCACTATGCCCAGCAGCACCAGCATGGTAAGGTAAAACCTTCCGCTGAACCTTACTTTTCTTCTCCTCGCCATCTGCGCTCCTTTTATATACGGCTTACGCCGTCTCGAATATCCTCTTTACTTCGGTTTCCCTCTTGTTTACCCTGCCAACGAATGCTCCCGCCATTCTTTCTGTGTCCAGTACTCTTGGAATGATGTCTTGGACGCTTTCCATGGTAACGCCCTCAATGCGGCGAATAAGCTCCTCATCGGTGTATAGCCTTCCTCTTAGCTCGCCGCGTCCCAAAGAGCTGCTGCGGGAAGCAGTGCTCTCAAGGCCTAAGAGATAATTGCCTTTCAGCTGCTGCTTGCTGCGGGCGAATTCTTCTTTGGTTATGCCGTCCTTCTTGACGGAATCTATCTCCCTGAGCATAAGCTCCACCACCTTGGCGGCCTGCTTTTCCCCGGTGCCGGCATAGAGGGTGAAGTAGCCGGTATCGGAATAGCTCGTGGGGTATGAGTACACGGAATACGCCATTCCGTGCTCCTCGCGTATCTTCTGGAACAGCCTGGAGCTCATGCTTCCCCCAAGGGCATTGTTGAGCACCAGCAGCGCAAACTGCTCCTCGGTATCCCCTGGGAAGCCGGGGAAGCCCAGGCATATATGCACCTGCTCTATGTCCTTTTCCACCGCTCTGAAGCGTTTTTCCTTTATGAGCTGGTTCTTTGGGGGTACGTAGCTGTCGCCCCGGCCCCGCCTGTCAAAGCGCTTATTCACCGCGGCTCGCAGCTCCTCCATCTTAAAGTTGCCCGCACAGGACACCACCATGTTCTGTGGTATGTACCGCTTGTCCATATATGAAAGTATATCGTCTCTCGTAAATGCCCGTACTGTGTCCTGTGTGCCCAGTATTGGCCTTGCAAGAGGGCTGTCCCCGTATATGACGGCGCTCAGCGTCTCGTGGGCAAGATCCTCCGGGTCATCCTCCAGCATGAGTATCTCCTCGCACACGACGCCCTTTTCCCTTTCGATATCCGCAGGATCAAGGCTTGGGCGGCAGGCTATGTCGCTTAGCATGTCCGCCGCAAGGTCGATATTTTCACCCAGCACCTTAGCATAAAAGCAGGTGCATTCCTTGGCGGTGTACGCGTTTATGCTGCCGCCCACCGCGTCCATCTCCGCCGCTATGTCAGATGCGCTGCGGCTTTCTGTCCCCTTGAACACCATGTGCTCTATAAAGTGGGATATGCCGGATTCGGCGCCTGTTTCATACACCGAACCGGCCTGTATCCATACCGCCATGGATACCGAGCGGAATCCGGTCATCTCCTGAGCTATGAGCTTTACACCGTTTGGAAGCGTTTCTCTTACTATCACCTTTTGCCCTATTCCGATAGGCCCAGCACATCGCCTGTGCATGTAAGCCCAATTCCTTTCTCTTCTATCGCATTTATTATGCCGCCCAGCGCCTCCTTACAGGCCGCCGTAGGCCGAAGCAATATTATGCTTCCCTCAATAGGCTTTTCAGGCAGGCGGGAAAGTATGTCCGCGGCAGTGCCCTTGGCCGTCAGCAGGTCTATCGTTGAGGATACCGCTGTTAATTTCAGTTTTTTTGCTGCCAGCGTAGATGTTACGGTATTGCGCGAGCCTTCGTAGTATATCGCAGGCTCTGCGCCGCATATCTTCTTTACCGCCTCGTTGGCCCTCCTCACGTCTTTTACGGTCCAGCCTATGCCCCCGTCCATGTCGGGATAATACCCCATGGAGGCTATCTCGTGGCCTTCTGCGGCCATGCGCATAAGCAGCGCGGGATTGTTTTCAGCCCATTCTCCGCTTACGGCAAACGTAGCCTTGATGCTTTTATCTTTTAGTATATCCAATATATCCGGTATGGCTGCCGCATTCCAGCTCACCGCGAACTGCAATGCAGCCCTTTCGCCGCTGCCACGATACTGAGGCGCCGAAACCGGCAGCACGCCGCCTGGCTGTGTAGCATGATACATCGCTATTATCAACGCCGCAAGGAAAATATTTGTCAACAATCCGCTTAAAAAGCTGAGTTTTCTGCGCATATGCCCCGTACCCCCCATGTAGACAATCTATGAGGGTACAGGCAGTTTAAGAACATACGCCTTAAAAATCAACATGCGGGCGGAATAATATCCGCCCGCACACACAAGCTGTTTTATTATTTCTTCGCGTCGGGCAGGAGCTCCTTGCGGGTAAGGTCGATCTTGCCATCGGGCTTGATCGCTATGACTCGTACCAGTATCTCGTCTCCTATCTGAACCTCGTCCTCAACCTTCTCTACCCTGTGATTTGCCAGGCGGCTGATGTGCACCAGGCCCTTCTTACCAGGCTTGAGTTCTACCTGTGCGCCTATGGGCAGTATGTTCACTACCTTGCCGAGGAACACGCCGCCGACCTCTATATCGCGGCAGATATCGTCTATCATGCGCTTGGCGGCAGCCGCGGCTTCAGCATCGGGGGAGGCGATAAATACACGGCCGTCATCCTCAAGGTCGATCTTTACGCCGGTCGCTGCGATTATGCCGTTTATGGTCTTTCCGCCGGATCCGATTACCTCGCGTATCTTATCGGGGTGTATGCTGAACTGCATGATGCGAGGAGCATAGGGGGACAGGTCTGCCCTGGGCTCCTTGATGGTCTCTGCCATCTTGTCCAGTATGAACAGACGGCCCCTGCGTGCCTGCTCAAGGGCGCGGGTAAGTATCTGCTCATCTATGCCCTTGATTTTTATATCCATCTGAATGGCAGTGATGCCCTCGCGGGTGCCGGCTACCTTAAAGTCCATATCGCCAAGGAAGTCCTCAAGGCCCTGTATGTCGGTCAATACGGCGATATTGCCGGTGGAATCGTCCTTGATGAGACCCATCGCAACGCCTGCTACGGGCTTCTTTATGGGGACGCCAGCGTCCATAAGCGCAAGAGTGCTGGCGCAGATTGAGGCCTGTGAGGTGGAACCGTTGGAGCTTATTACCTCGGAGACCAAGCGCATGGCATAGGGGAATTCCTCCTCGGAGGGGAGCATGGGTACCAGAGCGCGCTCAGCCAGTGCGCCGTGGCCTATCTCACGCCTGCCGGGGCTGCCGACACGGCGTACTTCGCCCACGCTGTAGGGAGGCATGTTGTACTGATGCATGTAACGCTTGAAGGTGACGTCATCAATGCCGTCCAGCTCCTGTCCCTCGGAAAGGGGCGCAAGGGTGGCTATGGTCATTACCTGAGTCTGACCCCGGGTGAATACGCCGCTGCCGTGTACGCGGGGCAGTATGCCGACCTCGCTCCAGATGGGGCGTATCTCGTCCTGTGCGCGTCCGTCGGGGCGAATCTTGCGGTTGATTATCTTATCCCTTACGATTTCCTTAGTAAGGTTGTAGAGTATCATGTCTATATCGCTTGCGGAATCGGGATATTCCTCTGCGAAGTGCTCGATGACCTCCTGCTTTACCTGCTCGCTGCGCTCCTCGCGTACCTTGCGCTCAAAGGTGTCAAGCTGCCACTCCACCTTGTCTCTTGCGTACTCGCGTACCAGCTCAGTGAAGGCTTCGTCGGGATGATATATGTTGACTTCCATCTTGGGCTTGCCGCACTCGGCCGCTATGCCCTCGATAAAGGCCACTATCTTCTTTACTTCCTCGTGAGCCGTCAGTATGGCGTCAAGCATTTCCTTCTCGGAAAGCTCATTTGCGCCGGCCTCCACCATCATGACAGCGTCCTTGGTACCTGCAACTGTAAGGTTCAGCTTGCTCTTATGCCTCTCCTCCAGGGTGGGATTGATAATATACCTGCCGTCTACCATGCCGACCGCCACAGCGCCGGTAGGGCCTGCAAAGGGGGCTTCGCTCATGGCCAGAGCCGCGGAAGAGCCTATCATGCCCAGTATCTCGGGCTGGACGTCGGGATCCATTGACAGTACGGTAGCTATTACCTGAATGTCGTTGTAAAAGCCCTTGGGAAACAGGGGACGGAGGGGACGGTCGATAAGGCGGCTGCACAGTATGGCCTTTTCAGAGGGACGGCCCTCGCGCTTTATGTAACCGCCGGGTATCTTGCCCACGGAATACATCTTTTCTTCGAATTCGATGGACAGGGGAAGGAAATCTACGCCGTCCCGGGGCTGCTTGGCCACCGTTGCATTGACCATAACCACAGCGTCGCCCATGCGGACGAATGCGCTCCCGCCTGCCTGCTCGCAGTACTTACCGGTTTCAATGGTAAGGGTCTTTCCGGCGAGCTCCATTGTGAATGTCTTGCCTTGCATGTTCATGCTCCTTTTCATACTCTCTTATTATAAACCAATTTATTATACATTATTTGCCGGCATATGGCAACAAGAAAAAGGCCCATCCTTTTAGGACGGGCCTTTAAAGTCGCCTGTTTTTATTTGCGCTTCTTACCCATTATGGCAGCGCCGGCGCCCGCGAGGGATATCAGCGCCATGCCTATTACGGACACATCGCCGGTCTTAGGGGTCGCAAGGCAGTTGTACCCGCCTACGCGGAAGGTAGTCCTGTAGTTCTGGCAGGGTACGCAGTTGCTGTAGCGTGTGCATACGCTTCCGCAGCCCCAATGACCGCAGGGGTTGTTGTAGTAGCAGGGGTCATAGTACCAGTCGGGACGGCAGCTGTAATCCGTCCTCGTGTTGGTATAAGTCTGGCCGTTGAACTGCACGGTCGCGGTATATGTATAGTAGCCGCAGTTATTTATGCTGCTTCGTGTCGGTCTTACCTGACAAGTAACTATCGCATTTTTTTCTTCGCAGTTTCTCTTGCACTTGAATGTCGCAGTAGCGCTGCTCACGCCGCACCAGTTCCAAGTAGGATCATCATAATCATGACCAAGGGCGGGACCATCAAACACAGTCACATGACCGCAGAGTCTACACTGCTTAGTCCAATGTCCACCGTTTGTACACGTCGGTATGTTGTTTCCTTCAGTTTTGGGCTCCTTTGTGGTTTCGTCCCACTGATGGAGTTCCTTAGCCAGTTCTCTTCCACAGTCCGTGCACACCTTTTTGTGATGAGTAAACCTACCTTCTGCCTCGGTGGCGTACTGTTCGTATTTAACATTGATACAGTTACATGTTGGTTTAGAGGTATTAGCGGGCTGCTCGCCGCCGCCTTCTCCGTCACTCGTATGCGGATTTTGTCCTCCAGATTGACTGTCGGTAGGCTGCTGTGTCGAAGGTTCATTTGTGGCAGGCTGCTGTCCTTCGGGCTGACTGGCGGCAGGCTGCTGTGCTGCGGGCTCATTTGTGGCAGGCTGCTGTCCTTCGGGTTGACTGGCGGCAGGCTGCTGTGCGCCGCAGACGCACTTGCCATCATCATTAAAGATATGCTTTACCGTTTTGGTTTCGCCGCAACCATAGGTCACGGTATGCGTACCGTCCTCGTTGTCCACATATGTAGGGGCTGACTCCCCGTCGTGCGTGTGTTCACCTTCCCCTTCCGCCAGCGCAGGCACTGCGACCAGCAGCATGGCCAGAGCCAACATAATGGCAAATAATCTTTTCTTCATAAAAAGCCCTCCCTCGCTTTTTGCTTTGCCAGCTTCTTTTCTAAGGATATTATACCCCTTTGCGTATGAATATACCAAAGCTAATCTGTGAATAAAATATAAATAATTCGGCGAATCGTGCCGTTCCCCGCAGGGCGGCGCAAGATGTTGTGCCGAATAATAATGATCCCCCGGCAAAGCCGGGGGTATTTCTTAAACGGGCAAAGCCCTATG
>ERZ780167.2081-NODE-2081-length-16289-cov-4.111864_pt1 | contig 16289 bp, 10 predicted proteins | sample MGYA00510982_ERZ780167 | MGnify/ENA primary metagenome ERZ780167 (study PRJEB29588, sample SAMEA2146107) | human gut metagenome | biome: human gut; feature: human-associated habitat; material: faeces | place: Denmark | collected 2008/2010 ... | reverse complement strand
TATGCGAAAATGCGACGGAAAATCGTTGGTGCTTTTTGATGAGCTGGGAGCAGGAACCGATCCTAACGAGGGAGCGTCTCTTGCAATGGCCATTCTGGAACGGCTTATACAGTACGGCACAAGAACCGTTGCCACTACTCATTACAGTGAGCTTAAGGCGTACTCGCTTACAACTGCCGGCATAGAGAATGCATCGGTTGAGTTTGATGCCTCAACGCTCAGGCCCACCTATAAATTGTCGGTGGGAGTGCCTGGGGCAAGCAATGCTTTTCTTATATCGCGCAGGCTGGGGCTTGACGAAGGCATCATTGTGCGTGCCAGCGAGCTTATGGACGGAGAACAGATACGCTTTGAATCCGTGCTGCAAAAGGCGGAGCAGCATAAGCGCATGGCGCAGCAGGAAAATGAAAAGGCGCTTAAATTGCGTATGGATACGGAAAAAATACGCATGGATACGCAACGCCTTCAGGAGGAACTGCGTGCTCAGCAGGATGCAATTATTGCAAAAGCGCGTGTTCAGGCAAAAAAAATCCTGGAAAATGCCGATTTGAAAGCGCAGGAATATATTGACGAGCTTAAAGCGCTTAAGGATAACTGCAGTGATGAAGCACTTATACGAATGCAGACGCTGCGTAAGGGCATGAAATCGGAATTGATTGAAAAACAGAGCATAAAAACGGATAAAGACCTGAAAAGCCTTGATCCCTCCGTTATAAAGCCCGGAATGACGGTATATGTGCGTTCACTTGCCCAAAATGCAGAGGTATGCTCTGCCCCGAATGCAAAGGGAGAGGTAAAAATACAGGCAGGTGTTATCCGAATGGATGTTAAGGTAAGCGATATAACCGTTGCACCGCAGCAGGAAAAAAAGAAAAAAAGCAAAACCGGAATAAGCCGTGATGCCGCTGCCGTGCCTATGAGCCTTGATGTACGCGGAAAAACGGTGGAAGAAGCGCTGCTTGATATTGACAGATATTTGGAAGAGGCTGCATACGCGGGGTTCAGCGAGGTAACGGTTATCCACGGCAAAGGTACCGGAGCCCTGCGCGCAGGCTTGCGTCGTGAACTGAAAGGTCATCCGAGAATTAAAAGCATGCGCGACGGCAGATACGGCGAAGGGGAAAACGGCGTTACCGTAATAGAACTGAAATAGTATTTAACCGGCAAGGCCGCTTGCTGTTGTGAATAGAATCCGTATTTTTTCAGAAAAATTGAAATATATTCACATTTTATTCATTCCGTCTGCGGCGCAAATATAGTATAATAATATCAACAAAGTTTTGGTGGGATTTTTCATTTTTACGAAAGCTGAGGTTAACGGCCATATGAAAACGCGCATTTTGGTTATTGATGATGATGTACATATCAGCGAATTGCTGAAGCTCTACCTTGAAAAGGAAGATTATGAGGTGGAGGTTGCTCATGACGGCGGTGAAGGGCTGGAAAAATTCAAGAGCTTCGAGCCTAAGCTTGTACTATTGGATATCATGCTTCCGGTAATGGACGGCTGGCAGGTTTGCAGAGAGATAAGACGGATTAATAATACGCCTATCATTATGCTCACCGCCAAAGGCGAGACATTTGATAAAGTGCTCGGCTTGGAGTTGGGGGCGGATGACTATATAGTTAAGCCCTTTGAACCCAAAGAGCTTATTGCAAGGGTCAAGGCAATTTTGCGCCGTACAAATGTGAACGAGGATACGGTAAAACAATACAGCTATAATAATCTCACGGTAAATATTTCGGATTACACAGTGGTTTATTACGGTAAAGAGCTTGATATGCCGCCTAAGGAAATAGAATTGCTGTTTTTCCTTGCGTCACATCCCAATAAAGTATTTACAAGAGAGCAGCTGCTTGAGCAGGTATGGGGCTTTGAATATTTCGGGGATTCGCGCACCGTTGATGTGCACATTAAGCGCATCCGTGAAAAGATGCCGGTTTCCGAAGGCTGGAGCATAAAAACGGTTTGGGGCATCGGATATAAGTTCGAGGTCAAGGATCAAAATTCGTAAAGAGTGTGTTTTGTAAAAAATACTGCATTATTTATTCTGGAGTCGTGAATTATGCTGGCAAAACTGAAAAGCTCCGTGCTGGCCAAACTTATAGCCATATATATAATTATTGCATTCCTGCTTGTTGGTGTATTGGGGCTTACCATTACCGGCGCATGTAAACAGGAGCTGCTGAAAATACGCTTTCGCCAGCTTAACGAAAAAGCGGTTTCAGTAGGTCAGATGCTTATGCAGACCGGGATTTCGGAACAGCAGCTGCTGTATTCCGGCGTTTTGCAAAGCATAGCGCAGGAACATGATGCCGTATTGCAGATAGCCCACAGTGACGGCTGTATATTTGCGGAGTATGACGGACGCGCGGCCGGCGCTATGAAAAACGGCAAATATATTGATACTGCGGCAATGAAAGCGGTAACTGCGGGCAAGGTATATTCCCGTATGGATTACCGCAACGAAAACGGTGAGTCTACATCCACCGTAACAGTGGGTATTACCTCCATAGAAGGAGAGCTTAAGTATATAGTGGCTATTCATGCAAGCGATGCCAGCGTTGATAACGCATATCTTCGCATACTGGGTAAATTTTGGATACCGTGCGTTGTGATTGTCGGTCTCTGCATTGTACTTATTCTGCTGCTGAATTACAGCATTACAACGCCGCTTGTTGAAATGAATTCCGTAGCTAAGGAAATAAGCCGCGGAAATTACAGTAAGCATGTGCTGGTAACAAGCTCTGATGAAGTGGGACAATTGGCGCAAAGCTTCAATGCCATGGCGGACGAGCTGGAAAAAACCGACACAATGCGCAAGGATTTTATTGCAAATATAAGCCATGAGCTCCGAACTCCGCTTACAAGCATAAACGGTTTTGTGCAAGGCATACTGGACGGTACAATTCCTGCTTCTGAGCAGCGGCGTTATCTTGAGATTGTACTGGCGGAATCGCAGCGCCTCAGTCGACTCACGAGAGAAATGCTGGATCTGTCAAGGATTGAATCCGGCAAGTATAAGATCAGTAAAGCCGTGTTTGATATAAATGAATTGCTCAGGCGTGTCATAATTACGCTGGGAGATAAGCTGGAAGAAAAAGAAATCGATTTTGTTGCCGATTTCAAAGAGGAAAGAATTTGCGTCGCAGCAGATGCGGGCTGTATCGAGCAGGTCTGCGTAAATCTAATGGATAACGCCATAAAGTTTACGGATAAAGGAAAGAATATTACCGTTACCAGCGAAATTGTCGGAGGAAAAGCGCGCATAACCATTGCGGACGAAGGAAAGGGAATAAGCAAAGAGGATTTGGCTCATATATGGGACAGATTTTATACAGAGAATAAATCGCGCAGCGGCAACAGCGGAATGGGACTTGGTCTTTCCATAGTAAAACGATTACTGGCCGAACATGGCGAGGATATAAATGTTGAATCGGAACCTGGCAAAGGAACGGCGTTTTCATTTGAACTTGAACTTGCACCAAAAGGCTCCGGCGCCATGAAACTGTAAAAACAAGTTGATATCATATTTATCATATAAATGCTCTACATATGCATGGAGGTATTATGGAAAACTATAATGATTATAACAACGGATTTGATGGTAAAAAGCACCGTGGCAAAGGAATGAGAAGCGGCGTTGTGGCGTTGATAGTAATTATCGCCATTGTCGTGGGAACGGTAGGCGGTGCGGCGCTGATATACTATTATACGGGCGGCAGTCAGAATCATCCGATTGAAGGAACCAATGCACCGGCGCCGTCTGACGGCGTTACGGTTATCCCGGGACAGTCTGACAAGCCCAATGTAACCATAAATCCTTCTTTTGATCCCAATGTAACGGCGCTTCCGGAGATTACGCCGCCCACCATTGACGGCACAGAGCCGATAGCGGATATATACGAAAAAATGAAGGATACAGTGGTTTTTGTCAGCAATTATTCTGATGAATCCACTCTTTCTTCAACGGGATCCGGTGTTTTTATCAGCAGCGACGGCTATATAGTAACAAACTATCATGTTATAGAAAATGCCGTTAAAGTTACGGTCAGACTGTATGGCAGCGATGAAGAACACCGTACAACGGTAGTTGGCGGTGATAAGCGAACCGATTTAGCAGTGCTCAAGCTTAACGGCGGCACATATCATGCGGCGGCGCTTGGCAGCAGCGCGTCCCTCAGAGTGGGACAGTATGTGGTTGCAATAGGCAATCCGCTTGGCTATGAATATGCAGATTCGGTAACGCACGGAGTTATAAGCGGGCTTAACCGTGCAGTCGACGAGAAGGGAATACGCCAAAGACTCCTGCAGACGGATTGCCCGATAAACCCCGGCAACAGCGGCGGACCTTTGTTCAATATGAAGGGCGAGGTTATAGGCATAACCAGCTTAAAAGAAGTCTACACGACAGGCGAAGAAGGGCAGATACCGGTTGATAATATAGGTTTTGCCATTCCGTCCGATACAGTTAAAAGTATTGCATTGACGCTTATTTCAAAAGGAAAAATCGAACGCGGCGCATTGGGAATAACAGCCCAAACAAATGTACAGAATAATAACGAGGACGGCGTAAAGGTGGTTGAGGTAACTGCCGGAAGTCCGGCAGCCAAGGCAGGCTTGAAAAAGGGTGATATTATCCGCGCCATTGATGGGGTAGAGGTTAAAAAAATGGAGGATCTCTCCGAACAGCTTTCTTATAAAAGCGTGGGGCAGACCGTAACAATCAGGTTTGATCGCGGTATCAAGGAAATGACCGTTAATGTAACCCTTACCGTGCTTAATGAATAATTTTCACACGCTGCATTTTTATTAAGGTTAAAAAATTTATAGCGGTAGGAACATACTTTCCTGCCGCTATATTTTTATAATGAAACCTAGGCAAAGCAGCGGGGTAAAAAGGCATAAAAAATGAGTGTTCATAACTCAAATCCGTTATGAACACTCGATATGGTGCGGATGACAGGACTTGAACCTGCATGAAATCGCTCTCACACGGACCTGAACCGTGCGCGTCTGCCAATTCCGCCACATCCGCAAAATATGCCGCAAGACGATATCATCTCACGACTTTATTATTATAGATTAGGGCAGGGGTATTTGTCAAATGGAATTGTTCGGCTTTTGGAAAAACACATTATTGACCGTCTGCCTGTATGCGATAAATGAAAGTCAGGTGCTTTCACCGCATTCTTTCAAAAGCGATGCAAACTCGTCCTGCTTTATTATTCGCACTCCGAGATTTATTGCCTTGCTGAGCTTGCTTCCGGCGTTTTCGCCGGCAATTACCGCAAATGTTTTGGAAGAAACCGAGGAGGAGCATTTGCCGCCGAGCCGTTCGATAGCGGCAGAGGCTGCGCTCCGCTCCATGCCGGCTAATGTTCCTGTCAGAACAAAGGTTTTACCCGAAAAAAAGGTATCGGCCGCTGCAGTCTGCATTTCGGCGGGGGAGACTCCTTGACCGAACAGGTCGTCTATCATGGCGTTGTTAAAAGGATCCGAAAAAAATGATACTATGCAGTCCGCCACGGTATCGCCTATATCGTCTATGCCGGCAAGCTCTTCTTTAGTTGCCGTGCGAAACCTGTCAAAGCTGCCGAAATGCGAGGCACAATCCTTTGAGGTGCGTTTTCCTACATTTTCTATTCCCAGTGCAAATATGAAGCAATCAAGGCTGCATCGGCGTGAGGCGCCGATAGAAGCTATAAGATTATCCGCTTTCTTTTCTTTCCATCCCTCCAGCGTAAGAAGATTATCCTTTGTAAGCCTGTAAAGATCGGCAGGGGGGGATATCAAGCCGGCATCTGTCAGTTGTATAATGCTTTTTGAGCTGAAGCCCTCAATGTCCATGGCCTCTTTAGAGGCGTAATGGTTTATGCGTGCAATTATTTGCGGTCTGCAGCCCAAACGGTTGGGGCAATACAGCAGCATTCCCTTTTCTATAAGCTTCGTACCGCATGCGGGACAAACTTCAGGGGTTATTATATCCTTTTCGTGCGGATAATCGGAGGCTACGCCCATTATTTCGGGAATTACATCATTTGAGCGGCGCACCCATACATCTGCACCTATGCGTACCTTTTTGCGTGCAATGTCGAATCTGTTATTAAGAGTGGCACGCTTTACCGTAGCCCCGCCTATATCTACGGGGGAAAGATGTGCAAGAGGTGTGAGCTTTCCGGTACGGCCCACTTCCCAGCTTACACTTTCAAGACGGGTTATTACCTGTTCGGCATAAAATTTATATGCAATAGCCCAACGCGGATATTTTTCCGTAAAGCCCAGCATGCTTCGGGTTGCAAAATCCTTGATTTTTATAACCGCTCCGTCAATCTGGAAATCCAATTCATCGCGCCTTTGCGCAATGCTTTCAAGCTCGCCTATAAGCGTATTAATACTGCTGAATGTTTTGCAGTACGGGTTGACGGGAAGGTGCTGCCGTCGTAAAAATTCCAGCATTTCGTCTTGGTTTGCAAAACTTATACCTCTGCTGTAACCGATATTATATACAAAAACATCCAGTTTTCGTGATGCAGTAACTTTCGGATCGAGATTGCGCAGCGCACCGGCGGCGGCATTGCGCGGATTTTTAAGAGGCTCCTGCGCAGTTGCGTTATATTTATTGAATTCGGAATAACGCATTATGCATTCGCCCTGAACTTCCATTGTTCCGGTAAAAGGGATGGTGTGGGGAATGTTGCGTATGGTAAGAGCCTGCGCAAGTATGCCTTCGCCCACAATGCCGTTGCCCCTGGTAGCTGCTTGGGTAAGCTTGCCGTTTTCGTAGGTAAGATTTACCGTTAAACCGTCGAATTTATATTCAAGGGCGAAGACGGGCTTTGGTAATTTTTCCGTTGCGGTGCGATTATACTGCTCCACTGCGTTGTTGACTCGCGCTTCCCAATCAAACAGCTCCTGATATGATTGAGCCTTATTCATGCTCCAAAGCTGTCCCAGATGTGTGTGCGGTGTAAAGCCTTCAAGAGGTTCTCCGCCTATGCGTTTTGTGGGGGAACCGTCAAGCACGGTGCTGGTTTGCTCCTCCAGCTTTTTAAGCTCGGAATAAAGAGAATCCCATTCATCATCCGAAGCGATGGGGGAATCAAGCACATAATAATGATAGTTCAGCTCGTTGATGCGGTTTATAAGCTGTGTCATTCTTTCAATAGGCGTCATAGATAATCCTCCGTAACCGTTTATGCTAAAAATGACGGCTGCAATGCAGTGAATAAACTCGGTTAAATCGAATGCGACCCGTTAAGGGCGAGTTTTGCTGCAATATAACGGCATCATATCTTTTCAATGGGAGCAACCGCCGCCGACAGCTCTTTTATGCCTTTGCCTTCAAAGGCTATCTGCAATATCTGATCCGCACCGCTGCCTTTAACGCCTATTATGCGTCCGTGTCCGAAGGTTCGGTGCATCACACATTCGCCTATGCGGAACGAGGCATCCGAAGAATGTGCAGGCTGAGCGGCAGAAGTAAAGGAAGCAGAAAATCCGACACGCCGTGTAGCAGTCTGAGAAGATGCCCCGGAAAATCCGGAAGACGGACGCCGTTCATTCCTGTTTGTTCCGTAGCCTGAAGTGCCGTATTGTGTGCGCATACCCTGATTATAGCCGAAACTTCCCTTATTCATGCTTCCTGCGGGACGCGCGGAAGTGCGTTCCAACAATTCTTCGGGTATTTCGCGGATAAAGCGCGACGGCAGGCTTTCGGTTATGTATCCGTGGGACATTCTTTGGCGCGCGCAGGTAATATAAAGCTTGCGCTTTGCACGGGTCACGGCAACATATGCAAGACGCCGCTCTTCTTCCATTTCGTCTTTTTCCTCAAATGCGCGACTGATGGGGAATATTCCGTCCTCAAAAGCCGCAATGAATACATTTTTGAATTCCAATCCTTTGGCACTGTGCACTGTCATCATGTTTACGGCGCCGCCGTTGCCGTCCTCGTCGGCGGCCTCAATATCATTTACAAGTGTTACCTGTTCGAGATAATCCTCCAATGTGCCGTCGGGATTGCTTTGCGTAAACTGTGCGGCATCGTTTATCAGCTCGTTAAGGTTGTCGGCCCTGGCAGCCGCTTCAGCTGAGCCTTCATCACTGTACTGCTTTGTAAGGCCGGTTCTTTCAAGCATATAGCGCACGGCATCAGCCGGCGGAAGCGCGGCGCACTGACCGGCGCAGTCCTCAATCACGGAAATAAAACCGGCCAGTTTTGCCGCGGTTTTTGCCTTTATGCCGTAATCCTCCGGGAACATAGCCACGGAAAAAAGACCTTCATTATACAGTGAAGCAGCCTGACTGAGCTCGTCAACCGTGCTTTGGCCTATGCCTCTTTTCGGTACATTGATAATTCTGCGCAGACTGATTTCATCTCTTGAGTTTACAATGACGCGCAGATATGCCAATGCATCCTTGATTTCAGCCCGTTCGTAAAAACGGTGTCCGCCGTATATCCGAAACGGTATTCCGCGCGACATAAATGCCGCTTCAATATTTCTTGATATTGAATTTACGCGGTAAAGAACCGCAAAATCAGAGGGAGAAGCGCCTTCACGGATGCCTGCGGCTACAATACGGGCAATAAACGCTGCCTCGCTGCGATCGTCATCAAATTGCTGCAGTGATATTTTTTCTCCCTGACCGAGCTCGGACCATAAGTGCTTTTCGGTACGGTCCGGATTGTTTTTGATAATTGCGTTTGCAGCGTTAAGTATGTTGCCCGTCGAGCGGTAGTTCTGTTCAAGCTTGATTATTTTTGTGTCTTTATAATCATTCTTGAAATTGCGTATTATGGAAATATCGGCACCGCGCCAGGAATATATGCTTTGGTCGTCATCGCCCACTACACATACATTTTTCCATTTGGCGCCGAGATATTTAACAAGCCGGTACTGCGAAGCGTTTGTATCCTGATATTCATCCACCATAATGTAGCGAAAACGGTTCTGATATTTCTCAAGAATATCGGGACGCTTGTCAAATAACTCCAGAGTTTTCAGTATAAGGTCGTCAAAATCGAGGGCGTTGTTCTTTTTAAGGCCGCGTTCGTATTCCCGCAGCAGCTCGGGAAGAAGCCGCGCAAGGGGAGTGAACTGGTCGCGTGATAATTCTTCCGGAGTGCGAAAGGAATTCTTTGCATTGCTTATGGCGGATTTGAGCATTTTAACCGGGAATTGTTTTATATCGATATTCATGCTGTTGCATATCTGGGTTATGATTTTTCCGGTATCGTCATCGTCAAATATTGTAAAATTGCGGCTGTACCCCTCCAATGCTTCAATATCGCGCCTGAGTATTCTTACACATGCCGAGTGAAAGGTGGCTACAAGAATACCGTCGGAGGCATCGGCACACATGGAAGCGACACGCTCCTTCATTTCGTTTGCTGCTTTATTTGTAAAGGTGATTGCAAGTATGCTGTACGGCTGCACATTGCAGTCAAGGATCAAATGAGCGATCCTGTGTGTAAGCACTCTGGTTTTGCCGCTTCCGGCACCGGCAAGTATCAATAATGCGCCTTCGGTGGTATTTACCGCTTCGTATTGTTCTTTGTTCAATTTTACGGAGTTTATAAATGAATTCATATGTAAAATAATATCTTCGCCATTTGGCGATCCTTTCAGAGGAAATGCTTACAGGCGCACCGTGCCTTTTATATTGCCTCCGGCTTTTGAAAATACCGTTAAAGCAGAATTATTATATCATACTTTGCCGCACAGGTCACGCGTAAAAAATTAAACCGCGTTTGCGTTCGGAATATCAAGTGTGCAAATGTGAAAAACAAACAGAAAATGATTAAATTTTTGTTGAATTTATGCGCTTTAATCTTTACTTTTATACGCTGTCAATGTATAATAAAAGTATTCTGTGATTATTCTGCTTTGATTTCTTCATTACGGAATTTGCAGTAAACATGTGTCAATACAAAGGAGCTGTTCAGTTGGAAAATACCGTTGTGCAGATATTGCCCAATGATTACGAAGCCGAGCGTTCCTGCATCGGATGTATATTGCTTTCATCTGATTGCGCGGGAGCGGTTTTTGAGCGTGTAAAAAACAAGGAATATTTCTATCGCCCGAATCATCAGGAGCTTTACGAAAGCATAAGGGCGCTGTATAACAGCGGCCGGGCTATTGATACCGTAACACTGATGAGTGAGCTTATGCGCCGCGGTACGCTTGAGGTCATAGGCGGCGTGGGCTATCTGACCGAGCTTACCGGGGCAGTGCCCAGCGTGGCAAATCTGTCTTACTATATTGATATTGTGGTGGAAAAATACAAGCTTCGCCGGCTTATCGCGAGTGCAGGGCAAATAAGCAAGGACAGCTTTGATCAGCAAAAGGATTCTAAGGACATCATTGCATCGGCGGAAAGCGATATTTTTTCAATATCAATGAATAACGAATTGAGTGCCTTGGTGCCCGTTAAGGATGTACTGCCCGATGTGTATGAGCAAATAGATCAATACATGCTTACAAAAGGCAAGGTTTCCGGGGTGGCATCGGGTTTTAGGGCGTTAGATGCAATGACGGGCGGTTTTCAGAAATCAAACCTGATAATAATTGCCTGCCGTCCCTCGATGGGAAAAACATCGTTTGCACTTAATGTGGCAAGCTATGCAGCCATTGCGCAAAGGGCGCCTGTTGCAATCTTTTCTCTTGAAATGAGCAAGCAGGAGGTCGCAATGCGTCTTGTCAGCGCAGAGTCGGGAATAAGTTCGCAGCAGATAAAAGACGGCGAAGTCAGGGAAGAGGATATGGAGCCGCTCAACCGTGCGATGAACAATCTTGAGCATGCACCTATTTATATCGATGATACGCCCAGTATTACGGTGCCGCAGGTTCGCAGCAAATGCCGCAGAATAAAGGATCTCAAGCTTGTAATTATCGACTATCTCGGTCTTATGGGAACTTCCGGCCGTTCGGACAGCCGTCAGAACGAGGTAAGCGAGCTTTCCAGAGACCTCAAGGCGCTTGCGCGAACGCTGAATGTTCCGGTAATCGCGCTTGCACAGCTTAACCGTGCCAATACGGCGCGAACCGATAAACGCCCGATGCTTAACGATCTGCGTGAGTCGGGCTCGATTGAGCAGGATGCCGACCTTGTTATGTTTATACACAGAGAGGGCTACTATTCCGACAATCCCGATGCAGACAAAACACTTGCGGAAATTATAATAGCCAAGCAGAGAAACGGAGCAACGGGTAAAATTGAGCTTACATGGCAGGGCGAGCTTACAAAGTTTCTTGACAGATCATACCGCAGCGAATGATTTTTATTTCGGTGCCGGCGGGGATGTGCCCCCGTGCAGGCTCCGAAAACCATATGCATTATTTCAGCTTCTAAAAATTCGGGAGGATATACCATGATTCAGGTTACGAACCTTACAAAGACTTACGGCAGCAAGGTGGCGGTAAACAACATAAGCTTTACCGTGGAAAAGGGCGAGGTCGTAGGTTTTCTCGGGCGCAACGGTGCCGGAAAAACCACCACGATGAATATGATTACCGGTTATATTTCATCGACCGGCGGCACGGTCACCGTTGACGGCTGTGATATTTTGGAGCAGCCTTTGGAGGCAAAACGCAAAATCGGCTATCTGCCGGAGCAGCCGCCGGTGTACACGGATCTTACCGTGAATGAATATCTTGATTTTGCCGCCGATCTCAAGGGCATTGCAAAAAAGAACCGAAAGAAACATCTTGACGAAATAAAAGATCTTGTCAAGATTGCAGATGTGTCAGGACGGCTTATCGGCAACCTTTCCAAGGGCTACCGTCAGCGTGTCGGTATGGCTCAGGCTTTGGTGGGAAACCCGGAAATACTTATTCTTGATGAACCTACGGTGGGCCTTGATCCCAACCAGATAATAGAAATACGCAAGCTCATAAAACGGCTGGGAAAGGAGCATACGGTCATACTTTCCTCGCATATTCTTCCTGAGGTGGCGGATGTTTGCGAGAAGGTCATAATTATCGACCGCGGAAGCATTGTGGCACAGGATACCATATCAAATCTCAGCAGCGGTACGGGGGAGAGCAGCGTGCTTTCCGTCAGAATCGCCGGAGGAGAAAATCAGGTTCTGCGCACCGTGCGCGAAATTGCCGGCGTATTAAAGGCGGAAAGCCTCGGAACGCGTGAGCCGGGAAGTATTGATGTTATCATTACCACCAATAAAACCACGGATGTGAGGCGGGCACTGTTCAACGCCGCCGCGCGCGCCGGCACTCCGATATTGCTTTGCCGCTATATGGATATAACGCTTGAAGATATTTTCCTGCAATTTACCGGCAGCAAGAGGGAGGAGCAGTAAAAATGAATGCAGTATACAAAAAGGAATTGCGCGCATATTTTTATTCGCCGATAGGCTACGCCTTTATAGGCATCTTTATGCTTATGCTGGGCGTAATATTTCTCGTAACAAACATTTCCGGCTCTTCGGCCGATTATGCCGCCGCTCTGTCGGGAGCATCCAGCTTTTTCGGCTTTCTTGTTCCGCTGCTTACAATGCGTTCCTTTGCAGAGGAACGCCGTACAAAAACGGATCAGCTGCTTCTTACATCGCCGGTGCGCATCGTTTCCATAGTCTTGGGCAAATTTTTCGCAGCCGTTACGGTTTTGGCGATAACGCTGCTGCTCAGCTTCATATATCCCGTTATACTTGCAATACTGGGCTCGCCGAGCTGGGGCGAGATAATATCGGCATATGTAGGTTTTTTGCTTATGGGGTGTGCAAGCATCGCCATCGGTATCATGATCTCCGCCGCTACGCAAAGCCAGGTGGTGGCTGCGGTGGTAACCTTCGGCGTATTTTTCATGCTGCTCATGACAAGCAATGTAATAAAGCTGATAAGCTCTGAATTTCTCCGCCGGACGCTTACGGCGCTTTCGCTGTTTGACCGCATGCGGGATTTTACCTCCGGCGTACTGGGGCTTTCCCCGGTAATATACTACTTTTCCATCTGTGCAGTCTGCATTTTTGTAACTGTGCGTATCATTGAAAAAAGAAGATGGAGCGGCAATTAACGGGCTGCAGAAGCAAATGCGTACAACTATTCAGGAAAGGTGCCATATCAGATGAAAAATACGGATGAGAAAAACATAAAACGCTTAAGAAACGATAAGCCTGCGCACAATTCTTCAAAGGATAACGGCGTTAAAGTGGCAGCTGATGTAAAAAAACGCGTAATTCGCGGCGGCTTTTCCACTATTATGGTGGTGCTTGCAATAGCCATTGTGGTGGTGCTTAATGTTATTGCAAGCGCGGTGGAAACAAAGGCCGGACTCAAGATCGATCTTACCTCAAATAAGATATATTCTCTGTCGGCTCAGACCGAGAGCAATATTAGGTCGATAATGAATAAAAAAAATGAAAACGGCGAATATTCCAATGAATTCGTTATTTATAGCTTTGCTAACGACTATACGCAGGATAATCTTATAGGCAAAACGCTGGAGCGCTATGCTGCTTTAAGCAACAATATAACTCTCAGTGTTCTTGATCCCGCAAAGGACAGCATACTCAGAAATAAATTTTCCGGCGTAAGCGATCAGGTTGAAGATAAGACGGTTGTAGTATTCAACAGCAAAAAGAATTCCTTCAGGGTAATAAAATACGAAGATATGTATTACACCGATAAGGAAAACAATGTTTCCTACTGGACTTTAGAGCAAAAGCTTACAAGTGCATTTATGTTTTTAGATTCGGGCAGGGCGCAAACAAACGTATATTTTCTTACGGGTCACGGAGAGACGGTTACGAATGTGAAGTTTTCAGAACGCGCAAAGCTCCTGAAAGAGAAGCTCGAAGAAGAAAATTTTAAGGTAGATAATATTGATTTGGCAATGAACAATCTCCGCAGCGGTGATATTCTTATAGTCATAGGGCCTTCAAGCGATATTTCGGAGCAAGACCGTGACAAAGTGATAAAGTTCCTTGATGCCAATGGCAAGGCGCTGTTTTTTCTTGATCCTTCGAGCAGCAGGCTTAAAAATTTTGAGGCTATACTTGATCATTATATGATCAAATTCAAAAACGAAATAGTTTATGAAAATGCTGAATCAAGACATACTCAGAACAGCCCCTTAGACTTGGTCCCCGAGGTGATTTCAAACAAAGAAATCACCAACGGTATAATCAATTCAAAAAGCAGCGTTTATGCGGGCAGCTGCGCTTATATAGAGGAATATAATCCGAGCAGCGATCTTCTTACGGTGCTTCCGCTGCTGAATACATCTGACCGGTCGGTCTGCATTCCGTATGAGGATTATATAACGGGCGCATATGAGAATAAGATGAGCGAGTATACAGAAGAAAAGCGGCGCTGCATAGGTTTGGCACTGTATCAGAAGGATTCCTCCAGCATGCAGATAGACGAAGGAACCCGCATCTGTGTATTTTCGAGCTCTGAACTTGCGCTTGGAGAACGCTCCGGGTCCGCGGGGAATGTCAGCCTTATCAAAAACTGCGTAAACTGGGTTGATAATAAAACCAATACGATTTCCATCTCCGGAGTGCAGATGAACGCTTACGAGCTTTCCATTGCCGATGCCGCTACCGTAAAAACCTTAGTAACCATCGTTATCATTGTAATTCCAGTGCTTATTCTGGGCGGCGGCGTAATCATTTGGCTTAGGAGGAAAAATCTATGAGTGCTTCGCACAGCAGCATCAAGGTGATGATAATCTCGCTGGCATCGGCGGTGGTTCTGCTTGCGGGGCTGCTTATCGGCTTCTTTGCAATAAATAAGGAAGAGACAGATCAAACCGCCGGTGAGCTTATACCGCTTATTGCCTGCAACGAAAACGAAATAAACAGTCTGCATATTGAATCCGCAAGGGATACATACAACATCGTATCCGACGGAGTAAAGGATTACATTCCTCAGTGGCGCATTGAGGGCAGGGATAATACGGATATCGATCAGTATTCCGTTAAAACCGTGCTTAACAGATGCTATAAGCTCAATGCCCGCCGTGAGCTTGGCACCGTTGATATATCCGACAGCGAAATGATGGCGGCATACGGCTTTGATAAGCCTACCGCCACTGTTACCGTGGACTACAAGGACGGCATCAGGACCTTTGTTGTGGGTGCGGCTTACGGTAAGGATTATTACATGTATGAAAAAGGAACGGGAAAGTATTATGTGGTTCCCTCTACGGTAGGGTTATATTTTTCCATGACGGTGGATGAGCTGCGCACATTGCCTTCTTTGGCTGTGTCAATGGGAAATGTGGGGGTTATTTCTCTTCGCCGCAGGGACGCAAAGGATATGAACATCGCATACATGCCGTCCTTTATTTCCGGCTCCAGCGTGTGGCAGATGACCTCTCCCGTAAGCGGCTTTGCGGACAATACCGCCATTACCGAGTATACCAACAGCATTTCCGATTTTAAGATGAGCCTTTATGTGGATTCTGCGGTAGGGGAGGATTTGGCCAAATACGGGCTGGAGGAGCCTTATGCTACCCTTGTGCTGGCACCTCACGTGATGGGCGGTGAAAGCTCCGATAAACCGTCGCAGATAATTGCGGTGGGGGATCCGCTTAAGGAAATAGAAGGCTACCGCTATTGTTACAGCTATACCTTCAAAAAGGGCGACGAGGTTGATGCTTCAAAATGCCGTCTGTATGCAATATCGGATGAAACCTTCAATAAGATATTCAATGTCAATGCAATAAATATAGTGGACCGTAATGTCCTTATGACAAATATAGTAAACGTTACAAGCATTGATATGGAAATTCAGGGCAAAAAGAGCACAATGAGCATTACAAAGAAAACCCTGCTGGATGACGACGGCAACCCCATTGTTGATGAAAGCGGAAAGGCAACATACGAAACCTTCTTCGATATGCAGGACGGGCAGCGTCTTAAGGCGTCCTGCGCCCGCGCCTTTTTTTCAAGGCTTATTACATTGAAGATTTCCGCCTTTGTGCGTGATGACGATCCGCAGGAAATAGGGAACAAGGTATTCGATGTGGCAATACATACGGATATCAAACCTTACGGACTTTCCGACAGCAAGGTGTTTGTGGATTTAACGGCTGAAGCATATGAGCTGGACAGCAATTATTATGTTCTGCGTTTTCACGGTCAGAAGGAGAATTCCTGCAAAATAAGCCGTAAGCAGCTGGACGAATTGTTTGAGGCATACGACCTTATGCTGAAGGGAGAGCTGCCGGCATTGCGTGATTGACCTGATTTAGCTGCAAATGTACAAATAGCAGTAATATATAAATAAATATCCACCCGCATAGCGGGTGGTTTTTCATT
>ERZ780167.2079-NODE-2079-length-16289-cov-26.680054_pt1 | contig 16289 bp, 12 predicted proteins | sample MGYA00510982_ERZ780167 | MGnify/ENA primary metagenome ERZ780167 (study PRJEB29588, sample SAMEA2146107) | human gut metagenome | biome: human gut; feature: human-associated habitat; material: faeces | place: Denmark | collected 2008/2010 ... | reverse complement strand
GAATATCAAGATTTGAGCAAGTCTTTGGAAGTTCAGCAGGCTTCACTGAAGAAATGCCAGTCTGAATTCAAGTCCCTTCAAGAAACAGTTCCTCTTACAAGCAAGACGATGAAAGAGCTTAAGCATCAAATCACCGCCACACGAACTGCACTTGAACGCGCTGTTCCTGGCTCCGATAATTGGAACCAGTTAAACAAGGCACTTCAAGAATTAGTAGTGAATTGCTTTCAGATTTTGTATATTCGTTCTTTGAACACAATATTATTACCGTCAGTTAATTGACCAGCCTGTTGTGAATTGCTTTCAGATTTTGTATATTCGTTCTTTGAACACAATAACGGACAAAAACTGATACTCGTATGAGCAGTTGTGAATTGCTTTCAGATTTTGTATATTCGTTCTTTGAACACAATAACCGCTTTGGTATTAGCGCAAGATGACAGTTGTGAATTGCTTTCAGATTTTGTATATTCGTTCTTTGAACACAATCAACGGCAAGTGCACCGAGAACGACAAGACGTTGTGAATTGCTTTCAGATTTTGTATATTCGTTCTTTGAACACAATCGCAAATAGACTTCAAAGAATAACAACTAGTTGTGAATTGCTTTCAGATTTTGTATATTCGTTCTTTGAACACAATCTTATACAAATGCGCTCGAAAGCTGCGTTAGTTGTGAATTGCTTTCAGATTTTGTATATTCGTTCTTTGAACACAATTTGTTGAAGCCGACCACATCGTTGATGTAGTTGTGAATTGCTTTCAGATTTTGTATATTCGTTCTTTGAACACAATTTCGTGCCAATTCTGTATCACGAAATTTGTGTTGTGAATTGCTTTCAGATTTTGTATATTTGTTCTTTGAACACAATTTTTCTGCCATATCACATTTAACTAACTGAGTTGTGAATTGCTTTCAGATTTTGTATATTTGTTCTTTGAACACAATACCGAGAAAGATTATATTCTTGCGGTGAAAGTTGTGAATTGCTTTCAGATTTTGTATATTTGTTCTTTGAACACAATAGAATTGTAATACGCCATAGATGTACGCATGTTGTGAATTGCTTTCAGATTTTGTATATTTGTTCTTTGAACACAATAAAAACATTACAAAGAGATTTTGAATATTTGTTGTGAATTGCTTTCAGATTTTGTATATTTGTTCTTTGAACACAATGTTTACCCATTTCATTCCAAGGGTGTTTGGGTTGTGAATTGCTTTCAGATTTTGTATATTTGTTCTTTGAACACAATGTATTCGAACGATAGTCTTTACCCATACGAGTTGTGAATTGCTTTCAGATTTTGTATATTTGTTCTTTGAACACAATACCAAATGTTATGGTATAATTCTGCATAAGGTTGTGAATTGCTTTCAGATTTTGTATATTTGTTCTTTGAACACAATAGGATTTGTGTAGAACGATGAGGTACAACGACTTACGATAGGTGTTCAAGAATCAAAAAATCCGGCTTTTGCCGGATTTTTTGATTTGGGCGTGCGTGTTTTCAGAACAATTCCAACTGGATGCCTTCTTCTGGAAGACTTTCTGATTTCTGCGAGTTGAAGAGTTCCATTGCGGCGAACTGCTTGTCGGTTATGCGGAGAATTCCAACTTTCCCTTTGGGCGGAAGGAAAGACTTTGCCCTCTTTATGTGGACATCCGCATTCTCCGCACTTGCACAGTGACGAAGATAGATGGAATACTGGAACATTACGAAGCCGTCGCTCATCAACTGCTTGCGGAACTCCGTCGCAGCTTTAACCTCCTTCTTTGTGTCGGTAGGCAGATCAAAAAACACCATAACCCACATAACACGATACTGACTTATCCGTTCTGAGCTGGTCATTGCAAGATCGGATATATGACCTGCTTGGATTCTCCGCAGAAGCATTTAGCCAATGATGCGGAAGTGGTAGTCGCCGCTATCATCAGCGGACTTGTCACCCCATTGATTCTGACATCAGTCATCGGGATGGACAAAAGCCTTGCCTTCATAGATGTGTTTAGCTCCAACGGACCTTCCTCTTTCACTATCTGATAGACAAGTAAATCAACATACGGGCGATATGGCTCCATAATGTCATCAGCCAGACAATAAGCATTATACTTGTTTCTGTGATGGACACCCAAGGTCGGTAACAGGCCGCTGCAAACCAAAGCTCTGGCTACAGTAGCGCGGACAATGGCATAGCCGTAATTCAGGAGGTTATTCGGGGCATCTTCGTCCCGCCCTCGAATGAAACCTCTGATATTGTCAGAGAAAAGATTCTTCCAGTAGTATGCCGCTGCTCGTGCTTCAAGATTATCAGGATCCCCGCTGCGTACACAAGTCGCCCATTTAAGCATATTCGGATGCTTTTCGCCTGTGGCATATTCAAGGACCGCTGCTTGATTGACAATTTTGGATTGGATAGTCTGCTGCCATATCTGCTTCTTCAGCGGAAGCGAAGCGTCAATCTGCGAGCGGAAACGTTCGTTCTGGAGCGTGTGTCCGTCAAGAGGTAGCATCAGCCCGGTCGGAAGATGGGAGGAATCGCAGGTTATGACCGCGCAATTCTCTTTAAGAAGACTCTCCAATAAAGCCTGCGTAATTGTGATCTGTTTGTTGTCAAGCACTACCGATGCGATGTCCTCAACCGGAATAGTCTTAACTACTTCCTTCTTTTCCTCACCGGAGGCCGGTTTGTAGACCACAAGCTGACCTAATTTCAGTGACAAGTAGGCAGGATTTCCGAAATAGAGTGTGCGCTTAATCATATTCCCCGACGGCTACGATTCTACCGAGATTGTCTATGCGGACCTTGACGAGACCCTCAAGAGCGGATGCATTCCTAATACGTTTCCAAGTGATTCCTTTCAGTGCCTTGTTCTCCTCTACGGTCGTTTCAAGATGAAGCCTGAAATAGTAGTCCCCGGTAGTTATCTTCTGAACCCTATACAAATTCGGACTAATCTCCGCATAATTCCTAGGATCTGTCAAATCATAATCCAACGGATTGAACCCCGTCTCTGAATTCGGGAAGACAAAATACTCATTCTGTTTCAGGGTGAACAAGAATTCCCAGCCTTCATCTTTATTGTAGTTCCGGTCAATCACGTCTAACCCATGAGATTTGGCGATGGTCGCCTCAAGAAAAGATACCGGATGCTCCTGCAATTTTCCTGAAGAATCTCTGAATATGGCAATGTGATGATTGTTGCCAGGAGTCACAAAATCAGCCCCTATTGTTTTACCGGCATCATCAATGATTGGCTTGCCATCCTTGTCCCTCTTGAACCGGACGGGAACCGGATTCGCAGGACCGGACACAGTCACCCTCTTGATCGCGATTCCCTTCTCCTTGTTGAGCCAAATCGGATTCTCGTCAAGATTCGAGAAAGCCTTTGCAGCCTTGCCGTCAAATTCGTCAAGACGAGCCTGAAGAATCTCACGAATCCTTTTATCAATGACTTTCTCTATCTTCAGAGTAGCGTCAATAGGCTTTCGGCCAGTGAACCGCTGTCCCATAGTCACTGTCCTCACTTTGGCCGGGACCTGCTCCGAATGATGTTCATCAACCCATATCGGATTCTTTTCAGGCGAATTCTTGCCGGTAAAAGCCTTCTTGGGGTCTCCCCCAAACTCTTCCAGTCTTCGCGCAAGGGCATCCCTGAACTTTTTCTTGCAGACAGTCGTAATCCTTTCGGTGTCAAACGAACTACCGATCTTCTCATTTTCTTTGGTCACATATTCCAGACTGCTCCCATAGATGGTTTCATTGTGCAACGGTCCCCGAGGTGTAAGTTGAGTCTTCCTGTTTGCCCCTCCCTTGTTCTTTGTCACATTGACGTTTCTTGTGCAGACCTTGTTCTTTGCCTTGAAGGAGATGAGAATGTCGCTCAATTGTTCTTTCGCTTGTCTCCGGAACTCATCCAAAGGAATCGGCGGGACAAAGCGGTACTTATCGTTGCCGTCCTTGTAAAGGAACTTGTCCTGCAAAGCCTTGACAATGCCGTACCTGTCTCCGGCGCTTAGATTACCGAACTTGATGTCTTCAAGGTCATAATCCCTAAGATCCAGATCCTTCTTGTCCCAAGAGACAACGTCAATTTTAGAGTTTAAGTGATTGAGATACTGGATGAACTGACGGCGTGTGAAAGCGATGGTCAACGCATCCATCGCATGATGGCGATGGTCATTCCGTTTTGTCCAGTCTTGGATGAACGGAATTCTGCGTCCGTCCTTGTCTTCTCTGACACCGGTGAGCCCCAACCGGGCATATTTCTCCCAGTTCAGCTCCTGCATCACATTCACAAGCTGCCAGTCTTCACGGAGCCTTGCCGTCACAGATCCTGTTGTCGGGACAACGAATTTGACAAGTGACTCAAGAATCTCCCTTGCTTTCTTTGCAATATACTGACTGTCACGAAGTTCTCTGTTGATGAAATCTTCCGGAATATCCTTGCCCTCCATCAACAGCCATTTGGCCTTCGTCTTGGAAATCCCCTTGCCAATCAGGCCATTGACCCTATCGCAGTATGCCTGGACTCGGTCTCATCATATTTCGATTTGACATAATCCATTGCCGTCTCCTTTCCTTTCTCAAGATTACACTGTCTTGATTCAAGTGTCTTGTTGGCAAAGGAGTCATTGAATATGAGAGCTTGCGGGATTATGTGCTCAATGTCAAATTCTTTGGAGAACAACTTGTCTTTAGGAATATAAGTGTTGCTATAAAGAGTCTTGAACCCGTTCTGTGCCAGTTCCTGGTACAGGCGGTAGCGGATGATGTCGTTACGTGTCGGAAACTGGAGGAAGAAAGGCTCGCCTTTTAGTATCTCAATTACTTTCTGGCTTTCCGCAGTCGAGGATGCAATATCCCTTTGTGCCTCCTCTCTTTCTTTTGCACTCTTTTTCAGTTCTCTGGCCATTTCGATGCGGATTTCGTCAGGCTTGCCATAGACATCTATGACGGAATTCACAACATTGATCATTTGGTTGAGGATTTTCTCAACCACTGGGTTACGGAGGCTATTCTTCGGCAAAAGGGAGAGGCGGTCGGAATATTCCTTAGTGTCAAGCTCTTCTTTGGTCAGCGAGCGCTTTGAGTGACGGTAACCGGCCATCGCGCAGGCTGCAGTATATTCAAGACCATCTTTCATATATGGCAGGATCTTCCTCATCGCCTTCGCACTTAGACTACCATAGTCGGGGAGGAATGTGCAAGAGGCAAGTATCTTTGCCGATCCCTCATCCATTGAACACAAGTCCATTATGCATTTCACGAGCGACTCATTCCCGCTTGCGGACTTATCACCTTCGTAGGAATATAGCAGATGCCACAGTCTGTAGGAGTCCTGATTCTCAAATTCCGGGGAGGCCAGAGAGGAATCGAAATGGAGAAAACCTGTCTTGAATCCCTGCTCTTTGAATATTCCCTCAATCCTGACCATTTGGTCTTCAGAAGAGAGTTTGGAGAGATCAATGTCGTCATATCCCAAGTTCTCGGCAATCTTGAAGCATGCCTTCATCAAGGTCGCCATTGTGCGGTTGCCGTCAACTTCCTTGAAATTGACACTCTGTCCCTTTGTGGTCTTGAACAGCAGTTTGAGGAGATCGCTGTCTTTGAGTTTGTCCTTGAACATCAACTCTTTTGCGATGACGGACTTGTCTTCGTCATCAAGGGCGGCTCCGTTGACGAAGATGTTGTTGATTGTCTGCCAGATCTTGAATTCCTGGAACAAAGGAGAGGAACGCGGACATACTCGTGGCCCGATGTTTTTCATCTTCTTCACGCCATCAATGGCGACCTCAATATCTTTGGTTTCGAGCTCACAGAGACTGATAAGCCCTTTCTGACTCTTTAGCGGACGTTGGTAGAAGATGATTATGTCCCGAAGTCTCTTTTTCAGTTCATGGGTAAGTTCGGTGTGATATTTCGACTGTACCGTCCAGATTCTCTCAAACTCATCAAGATAGTCCTGCCTGTAGAACACAATGTTTTTCAGGCTATTGTTAGGATTATCCTCAATTCTTTTCAATAGCATCTGACTGACGGTCAAATTGTTGAGATATAGTTCTTTACTTCTATCGCTAATCTTGCTCAGGAGGCCACTGAGAGAGGCTTTCTGGCCGTTGATTTCTTGTAGGGCACAGGTCAGGACTTCCATATTAACTTCCTGTGTGGCAGCCAAATGCCTGTATCGGTAAGCTTCTTTTAGCCTTTCTTTCCCGGTGAAACTACTTTTCAGCCCTTGAATGCCCAGTTCGTCACGGCAGATCGCCCAGGTCTGGCTCTTGTTCCTGTCAGACAGCTTCCTGTAAAGTTCATCGGTTAATTCAGTATGAAAGGATTTCTGGAGTGCCCATATCCTGTCAAACTCCTCCTGCAAGTCTGATTTATAGAACTCTGGAATAGCGTACTTGCCTTCGAGCATACGCTGGTAGACATATTCCCCCGGAGTCAATCCTTTGTCGTACATCTCCTTGGCGACGGCCATTCCGTCAATGGCCTGGCCGTCATCGCTTGAAACCATTTTTCGGGAACTCTTGTAGCCCCTCTTCTTATTTATCTGTAGTAATATTCTAGCCAGGTCGCCAAGAGTAACCTCTTCCGATGCGGACTTAGCCCTAAGCCGTAACGTACGGAAAGTTGACCCTGGACCGGTCTCTGAAAATATGAAGTCATTACCAATCCATCCTGTACTTTTCAGTTCTTCGATCAAGGCCTGCCTTCTTAGTTTATACCTTTGGAGATTTCGTCGCATTCCACGTTTTTGAGTCCTAAGGGCATTTGTGGTAATGCTTTTGCCATTTTCAAAACTCGTTCTTTCATCCACTGTAAGGGGAATGACACGTACACCGAGTCTGACAATCTCTGATTTCTCGTCAGAGAATGGCTCTGCTTCCTTTACCAGCGCCCAGCCTATGCTGGTAGTTCCGAGGTCTAATCCAAGAATGGTTTTCATACGAGGTATATTATTTATAACGTGTTATTATAACGTGGTTGAACTCGAGGCTTATTAGTCTTTATCCGCTAATTTAGAATAATTATTTGGATATTCGCATCTTTTCGCTAAATTTGCAACATCTGAAGCAATTCACAATAAGGATTATTCCGTTGTGAAAACACTTAAGGCGGGGAGCATATGCTTCTCGTCTTTTTCTTAACAGGTTTTCTATAGGCCAAGGATCCAGGATCAAGTCCAAAACCTTGTATTAAGTAATCCTTAAAAAACAACTTGGTTATCTTTGATTGTCTTTTCGGTCTGGCTATCTTTCCTCATCAGTCATGTGCCACCGGCACACTCCTTCTTCCAAAAGACATCTATCCTCGAAAACACAAAGAAGTTGTTTTGATTTGTTTGAAATGTTCTTAGAGGTGAAATAATGGTCGCGAAGGCATCGCTTTATGGCGAAAACGTCTCCGAAAATGGACGCGTAGAGACTTTCGGTGGCGTTTAGAGACCAAAATGTCTTTGGAGATGGCAATCTGGGGTGTCAATGGCGTTCTCCACCACCTCGCGAAAAGATATATGTGAATCCATGCTTTACCCTTGATCCAAGAAAACACATTATGGATAAGATGCGAATCAGAGATAAATTCACTAAATTTGTAGGAACAATTTAAAAATGGAGGGCATTATGATATTAAAGGATCAGATTGAGGCTCTGCATCAGCGGTTGGAGACGTTGGGGAGGTGTCTTTGACATCTCTGGTAAACGTGGGCAGGTAGCCGCATTGCAGAAGAAGACGGAGTCGCCGGACTTTTGGAACGACCCTAAGGCAGCCGAGGTGTTCATGAAGAACCTGAACGGTGTAAAGTCTTGGGTCACAGGATTCGACAAGGCTTCCACCGAGGTGGATGATCTGGATGTTCTGTACGATTTTGCCAAGGAAAGTCTGGGCGGAAGCACCGACGAGACAGTCACCACAGCGGAGACGCAGGAACTCGACGAGTCATATTCAAAGGCGGTTGAGGATGTCGAGGCGTTGGAGCTTAGGAATATGTTGGGCGCGGAAGGGGACAACCTTGGAGCCGTGCTGACGATAAATTCCGGAGCGGGCGGCACCGAGGCGAACGACTGGAGTTCGATGCTGATGAGGATGTATATGCGCTGGGGCGAGAGGAACGGTTACAAAGTGACTGTCACTGACCTTCTTGAAGGTGACGAGGCGGGAATAAAGTCGGCCACGATCCAGGTCGAGGGCGACTATGCCTACGGCTATCTCAAGGCTGAGAATGGTGTGCACAGACTCGTGCGCCTTTCTCCGTTCAACGCCCAGGGCAAGCGCCAGACCACATTCTCGTCCGTTTTCGTCTATCCTTTGGTCGATGACACGATCAACATCGAGATAAACCCTTCGGACTTGGAATGGGACACGTTCCGTTCCGGTGGCCACGGCGGCCAGAACGTCAACAAGGTCGAGACCGGAGTCCGCGTGCGGCATATCCCTTCAGGGATAGTAGTGGAGAACACGGAGTCCCGCTTCCAACAGGACAACAGGCAGAACGCCCTCCGCATCCTCCGGTCAAGGCTCTATGACCTTGAGCTGAAGAAGCGTCAGGAGAAGCAGGCCGAGATCGAAGGCACGAAAAAGAAGATCGAATGGGGCTCGCAGATCCGCTCCTACGTCCTTCATCCGTACAAGATGGTCAAGGACCTGAGGACCGGCTATTCCACCGCCGACACCCAAGGCGTGCTGGACGGCGACCTGAACGAGTTTATGAAGCGCTACCTGATGCAGGAAGGCTCCGGCGGCACGACCGCTCCGATTGAAGACATTGACTGATAATCACTAAAAATATTTCATTAATATGGCAGAATTCAAATACGCTCCGATGTTCCAGCTGGGACCGGACACAACTGAGTACTACAAGCTGACGAGCGAGGGCGTGTCCCTTGGCGAGTTCGAGGGGCATCCTGTCCTTAAGGTGGCTCCTGAGGCTTTGACTATGCTTGCGAACGCCGCTTTCAGGGATGTGAACTTCCTTCTGAGGCCGGCACACAACCAGCAGGTCGCCAAGATCCTGAGCGATCCGGAGGCTTCCGACAATGACAAATACGTGGCTCTGCGCTTCCTGCGCAACGCCGAGGTGTCCGCCAAAGGCAAATTGCCTTTCTGCCAGGACACAGGTACAGCGATTATCCACGGAGAAAAGGGACAGCAGGTCTGGACCGGCTTCGATGACGCCGAGGCTCTCTCGAAGGGCGTTTACAAGACTTACACCGAGGAGAATCTTCGCTACAGCCAGAACGCTCCTCTGGATATGTACAAGGAAATCAACACGAAGTGCAACCTCCCGGCCCAGATCGACATCGAGGCTGAGGAGGGTATGGAATATAAGTTCCTCTGCGTCGTGAAGGGTGGCGGCTCGGCCAACAAGACCTACCTCTATCAGATGACCAAGGCTGTCCTCAATCCTGGCACTCTCGTGCCTTTCCTTGTGGAGAAGATGAAGACTCTCGGAACGGCGGCCTGCCCTCCTTACCACATCGCGTTCGTGATCGGCGGCACATCGGCAGAGAAGAACCTTCTGACTGTAAAGCTGGCGTCAACCCATTACTATGACTCCCTGCCTACGACCGGTGACGAGACCGGACGCGCTTTCCGTGACATCGAGCTGGAGAAACAGGTGCTTGAGGAGGCTTACAAGATCGGTCTCGGAGCACAGTTCGGAGGCAAGTATTTCGCACATGACGTCAGAATCGTCCGTCTGCCTCGCCACGGCGCGAGCTGCCCGATCGGCCTTGGAGTAAGCTGCTCGGCCGACCGCAACATCAAGGCGAAGATCAACAAGGACGGTGTCTGGATCGAGAAACTTGACGATAACCCTACACAGTGGATTCCTGAGTCCCTGCGCCAGGCCGGTGAGGGCGAAGGCGTGGTCGTTGACCTCGACAAGCCTATGAGCGAGATCTGCAAGCTTCTCAGCCAGTACCCTGTCTCCACCCGTCTGAGCCTTAACGGAACCATCATCGTGGCCCGTGACATCGCTCACGCCCGTCTGAAGGAAAGACTTGACAGAGGCGAGGATCTACCGCAGTACTTCAAGGATCATCCAGTCTTCTACGCCGGCCCGGCCAAGACTCCGGAAGGAATGGCCTGCGGCTCAATGGGACCTACCACGGCCAACCGTATGGACCCTTACGTTGATCTCTTCCAGGATCACGGCGGCAGTATGATCATGATCGCCAAGGGCAACCGTACCCAGGTCGTCACCGATGCCTGCAAGAAGCACGGTGGATTCTACCTCGGCTCGATCGGCGGCCCTGCGGCTGTCCTCTCCTACGAGAGCATCAAGAGCATCGAGTGCGTTGAATATCCAGACCTCGGAATGGAGGCCATCTGGAAGATCCGCGTCGAGAACTTCCCTGCGTTCATCCTCGTCGATGACAAGGGCAACGACTTCTTCAAGCAGTTAGGACTTTAATCAAACACAAATACACAGGATGAAGAATATTGTCACCCTGATGATCGCGGTTGCGCTGCCTGTTCTTATGGCCGCGCAGCCGCAATCTTCTTTTAAGCTTGAATGGGCCTCGACCGGCTCGCATTGTGTCATCGGCGGCGGCCCTTCGTTGGACTACCAGAAGAAAGCCTTCAATCATTCAGCCTGGCGTGGGGAAAAAGTGTTCGCCCAGGCTGTTATTTCATCGGATACGGAACTGGAAGATGTCACATTGTCTGTGTCTGACCTAAGCAACGGCAAATCCGGGATAAAATCCGGGAATATTTCAGTCCAGTTCGTCTCCTTCGTGGTTTCGGATCTGTTGGACACGACCAAATACGGCCAGTGCGGCCAGAGGCAGGACAAATCCGAATGGGGCGAGGTTCTTGTCGCGGATGTGCTTGACCTCAAGGAATCTATGAATATTCCGGCGGGAAGGAAGCAGCCTGTCTGGATGACGGTCAATGTGCCTTCCAATGCGAAACCAGGGAAGTACAGAGGAAAACTGACGGTGTCCTCAAGTAACGCCAAATCCCGCAGCCTTCCGGTGGAACTTATTGTTTCAGACCATATTCTGCCTCCGGATAGCGATTGGACTTTCCATCTCGATCTGTGGCAGAATCCATATTCAGTGGCCCGCTATGAGAACGTTCCTCTTTGGAGCGACGCTCATTTTGAGGCGATGCGTCCGGTTATGAAGATGCTTGCTGATGCTGGCCAGAAATCCGTCACCGCTACCATCATGAACCGTCCGTGGAATGGCCAGACAGAGGATGCCTTCGGCTCGATGGTCACCAAGATCCGCCGCATCGACGGTACCTGGCTCTACGACTACACGATTTTCGACCGCTGGGTGGAGTTCATGTTCTCCCTTGGAATTGATAAGCAGATCAACTGCTACTCAATGATCCCGTGGGCGTTGGAGTTTGACTATTACGATCAGGCTACTTCCTCGAACACGACAATCCAGGCCACTCCAGGCAGTCAGGAGTACAATGAATATTGGGGCTCTTTCATCGCTGACTTCGCACGTCATCTGAAATCGAAAGGTTGGTTCGAGAAGACTATGATAGCGATGGATGAGCGTCCTATGGAATCCATGCAGGCGGTGCTTTCTCTTATCCGTAATATTGAGCCGGGCTTCAAGATTTCATTGGCCGGGAACTATCATGAGCCGATCAACCATGAGATTGCAGATTTCAGCGAGGGATTCGCTCCTAAGAAGGAGTTCCCGGAATCAGCCAAGGCCAAGAGAAAGGAACTTGGATTGACAACGACAATCTACACCTGCTGCGCGGAGGCTCATCCGAACATGTTCGTGATCTCCGATCCTGACGAGGCCGCATGGCTTGGATGGTTCGCCCAAGCCGAGAACTATGACGGTTACCTCCGCTGGGCCTACAACAGCTGGACCTTGGATCCGCTCACTGACACTCGTTTCCGCACCTGGCCTGCCGGTGACTGTTTCGTGGTTTACCCTGGAGGCCGCGGCAGCGTCCGTTTCTCCAAACTGGTCGAAGGCATCCAGGACTTCGAGAAAGTCCGCATCCTCCGCTCCCAGTGGCAGAAAGAAGGCAACGAGGCCAAACTCGCTCAACTGACCGAAGTCCTCAAGCCTTTCACCTCTGATAAGATCCTCGAAGAAGGTCCGGCCAAAGCCCTCGCCGCCGCCAAGTCCTTCCTTGACAAACAATAAGGCGAGCATCATTTTTATGTAAAAATGATCTTGTCGGGCTTGCTTATTCTCTTGGGCGACGATTATGGGGTAAAATGTTGCCCGAGGGTGTCTGCTTGCACTCTCGGGCAACAAAAATGAGGGAAAATGCTACTTGACCTTGATGGAGTTGAGGAGGTCGAGCTTGCCGGTGTCGGTGAGGTGGATTATGAGCTCACCGAAGAGGGTGTTCTGCCAGGCGAACCAGGCGCGGGTGAACTTGCTCGCATCATCCTTATAAAAGGACTCGTGCATAAAGCCGGTGCCGGCGTCGGTCTTCATCAGTGTCTCGACGCACCATTTGATCTCCTTGTCGTCCTGGGACGTGAAGGCCTTCATCATTATGCTCATTGGCCAGATGTAGTCGTAGCCGATGTGCGGACCGCCGATTCCCTCGCCGGCCTTGCCTTTGAAGAAATACGGATTGTCCTCGCTCCAGACGAACCTGCGGGTGTTCTGGTAGATAGGATCGTTAATGTCAATATCTCCGAGATAGGCCATCGCCAGAAGGCTCGGCACGTTGGCATCGTCCATCATCAGCTGGTTGCCGAAACCGTCCACCTCAAAGGCGAAGATCTTGCCGTACTTCGGGTGGTTCACGACGGCATATTCATAGAGAGCTTTCTCCACTTCGGCGGCGAGGTCGAGGCATTCCTTCGCGAGTTTCTTGTTGTGGTTGACCTCGGCGAGGATCTCGGCGGCCTTGCGCAAAGAGGTGACAGCGAAGAAGTTGGAAGGAACCAGGAACTCGAACATCGTGGCGTCGTCGGACGGACGGAAAGCTGAGGCGATAAGGCCTACAGGCTTGACAGGGTTGCCGCGGCCGTCGTTGGACTTGGTGTCGAACTGGCGGTCTGTCTTTCTGGCGAACCTGTAAGGACCCGGGCCATCCTTGCGCTGCTGCTCCTTGAAGGTCTTTAGGGTGGCCTGGATGGAATTCAGCCAAGTTTCTCCGAAAACGGAATCGTCACCGGTCACCTTCCAGTACTGGTAGGCGAGACGGATCGGGTAGCAGTGTGAGTCGATCTCCCATTTGCGCTCGTGGTCGTAAGGATTCATATCCGTGAGGTCGGACTCCCACTCGCTGCCGGTAGGGCCTTCGTTGAAGGCGTTGGCATACGGATCCAAGCAGATCAGCGAGAACTGGCAGTTGATCACGCCGGCGAGCATATTCTTAAGATGTTCATCCTGATTGGCCAGCTGGATGTATGGCCATACCTGCGCTCCGGAGTCACGTAGCCACATCGCATGGATGTCACCGGTGTAAACGAAGGTCCTGAAGTTGCCGTCGTCGTCCTTGCCGAAGTGTACGGTGGTGTCAAGGGTGTTCGGGTAGCAGTTGGCGAACATCCAGGCGAGGCGCTGGTTCTTCAGGATGCCTTGCATCTGGGTGATCTTGTTCTCGACGGCCTCGGAGCGGAAAAGACGCTTTTCTGGAGCCGGACGCTGCGACTCGTAGGTTTTGGTGTTGCTCGTGGCAGTCGCTTTGACAGGCTCTGCGGCCAGACTGGTTGGCTCTGCGGCCGGTTGGTGATCCTGCCGAACCACATCGGCCGGTGCCTGGGCTTGTGTCAAAGTACCAGAGAGCAGAAAAATGGCCGAAGCCAGAAGTAGTGTGCGTTTCATAATTTATTTTTCATTAGTGTATGAATATGGTCTGTCCTCCTTCGCGGTTCCTCTCACCGTGTCAGGCTCGGACCCTACAAGATAAACAATATTCGCTCCTTCTGCAAGGTCTTCATGGCGGAAATAGTTCCGGCTCCACTCTTTCCCGTTGATTCTCACGCCTTTGACGTAGAAGTTGTCTTTGGAATTCTCCGGGGCTTCAAGCGAGACGACGCTTCCGTCAGGCCGGGTGATGACCGCTTTCTTGAACAGAGGAGTACCGATCGCATATTCATTGGATCCAGGGCAGACCGGATAGAATCCGAGGGCGGAGAATACGTACCAGGCGGATGTCTGGCCGTTGTCCTCGTCGCCGCAATAGCCGTCGAAGTTGGAGTTGTAGAACTTGTCCATCACCTCGCGGATCCGCTGCTGCGCCTTCCAAGGCTGGCCGCACCAGTCGTAAAGGTAGAGCATATGCTGGATCGGCTGGTTGCCGTGGGCGTAATTTCCCATATTCATAACCTGCATTTCCCTGATTTCGTGGATAGGGAAGCCGTAGTAGCTGTCATCGAAGATCGGTGGGATTGTGAATATGCTGTCGAGCATGCTTGCGAACACTTCGTCTCCGCCTATAAGGTCAATCAGGCCCTGAGGGTCGTGGAAGACTGACCAGGTGTAGTGCAGGCTGTTGCCTTCGGTGAAGTTGCCTCCCCATTTCAGAGGGCTGAACGGCCTCTCGAACGAGCCGTCGAGGTTCTTTCCGACCATCAGCCTGTACTCCGGATCGTAGAGATTCCTGTAATTGAATGCGGCCTTGGCGTAAGGCGCAAGCTCTTCCTCGCTGCGGCCCAGAGCCTTGCCGAACTGGTAGATGCACCAATCATCGTAGGAATATTCAAGAGTCCTGGCGGCATTCTCGTTGATGCCTACATTACAAGGGACATAGCCGAGGCTGTCGTAATATTCCCAACCGAGTCGGCCTGTGGCATCCACCTTAGGGTTAACGGCATGTGCACCGTGGGTGACGGCCTTCCAGAGCTCTTCAGCATCGTAGCCGCGCAGACCCTTGAGCCATGCATCGGTCACGATTGACGCTGAGTTGTTTCCGACCATACATCCCCTGTGCCCCGGACTTGACCACTCCGGTAGGAATCCGCTTTCCTTCCAAGTGTTGACCAGCCCTTCCTGCATCTTCACATTCTCGTCAGGATAGACAAGGTTCAGCAGCGGGAACAGGCATCTGAATGTGTCCCAGAAACCGGTGTCACCGAACAGATAGCCCTTGTGGACGGCTCCGTCGTAAGGGCTGTAATGTACCCTTTCGCCGTCCGCGTTGATCTCGGACAGATCACGTGGGAACAGGACCGACCTGTAAAGGCAGGAATAGAATGTGCGCAGATTGTCGAGATTGTCATCCTCCACTGCGATGCGGCCCAGAACCTCGTTCCATCTTGCTCGCCCGGCCTCGGCGATCTCATCGAATGACCTGCCGCCCAGTTCTTTGAGATTGATTTCCGCCTGCTCCTGGCTGATGAATGAGGACGCGACCTTGAGGTTGACCTTCTGACCTTTCACCGTCTTGAATCCGACCATAGCGATGTGTCCGTCAACGGTTTGTGTCTCGAATGGAGTGTCGGAAACCACCACGAACCAGTTTCGGAAATTCTCGGTCACGCCGCCGTGGTTTGCGGTCGAGTAGCCTACGATCATATTCCTGTCACCTATGACTTCGGCATTGCCGCCGCTGTAGGCATCGACCACGAGGTAGGACATCTCCTTTTCAGGGTAGGTGAGTCTGAACGCCGCCGCCCTTTCGGTAGGGGCGAGTTCGGCAACCACATCGTGTTCAGCGAGATAGACCTGATAGTAGTAAGGCTTCACGGTCTCCGCCTTGTGCGAGAACCAGCTCTGCCGCCCCTCCTCGTCATAAACCGGACCTGTGGTCACAGGCATAATCGAGAATGAGCCGTAGTCGTTGATCCACGGACTCGGCTGGTGAGTCTGCTTCAAACCTCTGATCTTGGTCGCTGAATATGTGTATGTCCATCCGTCCCCGTTGGCACCTGTCTGAGGTGTCCAGAAGTTCATTCCCCACGGCAATGCGATCGCCGGGTAGGTGTTGCCTGTCGAAAGTTCGTAAGTGGACGCCGTGCCCATCAGCGGGTTCACATAGTCCACAGGATCCTCCATCCTCATTCTCTCCGGAGATCCGCACGCCGCGGCTATCAAGGCCACAGCCAAAAATATTGATCTTTTTCTCATCAGTTCTGAATATTTCCGCTAAGATACATCAATTTCCATTGGTTCGGAATAGTTCCACCGTCTTGTTCTACTTTATGACTTCCAGGTGTGAAAATACGCGCACACCTAAAACATCATCCACTTGATGACAAGCGAGTTGCGCTTCCAGGTGCGAGCATATTCGCACACCTGAGAGTCGTTGGCTTCGGTACAGGTCGTTCTATTCGTGTTTATGACTTCCAGGTGTGAAAATACGCGCACACCTAAAACATCATCCACTTGAT
>ERZ780167.2077-NODE-2077-length-16314-cov-9.146934_pt1 | contig 16314 bp, 14 predicted proteins | sample MGYA00510982_ERZ780167 | MGnify/ENA primary metagenome ERZ780167 (study PRJEB29588, sample SAMEA2146107) | human gut metagenome | biome: human gut; feature: human-associated habitat; material: faeces | place: Denmark | collected 2008/2010 ... | reverse complement strand
TTCAAAAGAAAGCTGTACTTTTGCAACCATAAAACAATATAATAACTTATAAAAAACAGTATCGCTTATGAAAAGAAATGAAGTAATGGCACTCATCACTACAACCATATTGATGTTTGCCGTATGCCTCTCAGCTTCGGCTAAGGGAAAAAGAAACGTGGAGCGGGGAATGACCAAGCAGGAAGTGATTGCCATTCTCGGAGAACCTAAGCTCACCAGTTTCGATATGTATGGAGACAAATGGGAATATGCTAAATATAATAATCTGTTTGGAGATTCCAAATACATCACGGTTTTCTTCGACAGAAACGGGAAGGTGGTGCAATACAACACGAGGATTATAGAACCGAACAGCCAGCAGTCGAATGCTCAGCAGCCTCAACATCCTGTTCCTCCTTCATTCGACGGAGTTTATTATCCCAATCCAGGAATGAACTATGGCTATTGTCTCGACGATGCTACTTTCTCCAGACTGTATAATAAAGTGAAGAATGCAAGCTTTGATGACAACAAGTACGATCTGATAGAAGTGGCAAGCCTCGGCTGCTACTATTCTTGCGCTCAGGTTGTGCGCATGATGAAGATATTCCCTTTCAACGACGAACAGCTGAAAGCGCTCAAAATGATGGCGCCACATATCGTGGATCTTCAGAATACAGGCCTCATCTATAAAGTATTCAGCTTTGACAGCGAAAAGGAAAAAGCTGAAGAAATCATCAGAAATAGCAAATAAATAAGGTGATTGATGCGGATTGCAAATCCGCAGAGTATAAAAGGTTAGGTCATTTTTTGATGCCGGATTGCAAATCCGGCAGGACGCCTAACGGATACCAGATAACCACAGAATCAAATCCGTGAGCAAGATGCATCTTGCTCACGGATTTTTCTTTCCCCCTCCCTTTCCATTTTTTCACAAAAATCACAAGGATTGTTAAAATTGAAACTTTAAGATAAACTTTTCCGTCTAAATGCAATCAGATTAATATCTTTCTGAAATAAATAAAACAGGTAAAAAGAAAATAGAAGAAGATTATGAACGGAAAAGTAAAAAACGCAATGGCAGCTCTGCTTCTTGTGGCGGCACCATTGGCTACGCAGGCAAAACAATGGTCGCTGAAAGACTGTATCGACTATGCGCTTGCCAACAACATTTCGCTTCAGAAGACGCAACTTACCAAGGCCAGCGCCCAAGAAGATTATCTACAGTCGAAAGCGGCATTGCTTCCTTCGCTCAGTGCCAGCACCAACCAAAGCGTGAACTATACGCCGTGGGTAGCTAGCGGAATCAGCGGAGACGGTTTCTCGAGAGCAAGTATAGACAAGGTTTATTACAATGGAAATTATTCCGTATCGGGAAACTACACCATCTGGAACGGGAACAAGAATCACAATCAGATTAAGCTGAACAAACTTGCTGCCGAGGCTGCCGATCTTGATTCTGCCACTCAGGCTATCAAGCTGCAGGAACAGATTGCACAGCTCTATGTTCAGATTCTCTATTCTACTGAGGCTATCCAGGTGAACAAGGAGAGCTATCAGTCGAGCTTGCAGAACGAAGAGCGAGGCAAGGAGATGGTGAAGATTGGAAAGATGAGCAAGGCTGATCTGGCACAGCTCACCGCTCAGAGAGCACAGGATGAATTCAACATCGTACAGGCTGAAAGCAATGTGAAGAACTACAAGCGACAGCTGAAAGAACTGCTTCAGATTACAAGCGATGAGGCGTTCGACATCGAGATTCCTAACACTACCGATGAGATGGCACTCGCTGCGGTTCCTGCCCTGAATGGTATTTATGAAGCCGCACTCGACAATCGTCCTGAGTTCAAGACCTTCCAAAACCAGTTGGCACAGAACGATTTGAGTATTAAGATTGCAAAGGCAGGCAAGCTGCCTACCATCAGTGCCAACGGTGGTGTTACGACCAGCAATACTTCCATGAACAGTACAAGTTTGGGCAAGCAGCTGAAGACCAACTTCAATGTTGGAGGCGGCATTGGTGTCAGCATTCCTCTCTTTGAGAACCGCTCTACCAAGACACAGGTGAACAAGGCATTGATTCAGCGCGAAAACATCCAGCTCGACCTGAAGAACCAGCAGACTCAGCTCTATTCTACCATTGAGAATTACTGGTTGCAGGCTACCACCAACCAGAGCCAGTTTAAGGCGGCAAAGGTTAGCAGCGAGAGTGCCCAGACCAGTTACGATCTGCTGAGCGAGCAGTTTAAGCTGGGATTGAAGAATATCGTTGAGCTCAGAACAGGAAAGGATAACCTGCTCAAAGCGAAGCAGAACGAGCTCCAGGCCAAATACCTCGCCATCCTCAACATCAATATGTTGAAGTTCTATAAGGAAGGACATATTTAACTCCCCAGTTTATTATTTCGAATAAAATTAATCTGAATATAAATGAAAAAATTGAGAATTAGCAAAATCTGGATTGCTGTCGTGGTGATAGTAATCGTTGCCGTGGCGGCATGGGCGATGTCGGGCGGAAAAAAGGAGGAAGATATTAACTTCAAGGAGGAAAAAGTGGCGCTGAAAACCTTGCAGAACAGCGTAACCGCTACGGGTACTATCGAGGCGGTGACCTCTGTAACCGTGGGTACACAGGTGAGCGGTATTGTCAACAAACTCTATGTGGACTACAACTCCCAGGTAAAGAAGGGACAGGTCATCGCAGAACTCGACAAGACCAATCTCCTGAGCGAACTGAATACTGCGAAGGCAAACCTAGCCAGCGCACAGAGCAGTCTGAACTATCAGGCTGCCAATATGGAACGCAACAAAACCCTTTACAAGAAGGGGCTTGTCAGCGCCGATGAATACGAGAATGCACTCCTCACCTATCGCCAGGCGAAGGAGCAGGTTGCCTCTTCCAGGGAAAACGTGCAGAGAGCACAGACCAACCTCGGATACGCTACCATCACCTCTCCTATCGACGGAACCGTGATTTCGAAGAGCGTAGAGGAAGGTCAGACCGTAGCTGCAAGTTTCAACACCCCAGAGCTCTTCACCATTGCCAAGGATCTGACCAACATGCAGGTAGTAGCCAATGTGGACGAGGCTGATATCGGCAATGTAAAGGAGGGCGACCGAGTAACTTTCACCGTAGATGCTTATCCTGATGACACCTTTGAAGGAACCGTAAAGCAGGTGCGCCTGGAAGCTACAACTACCAATAACGTAGTAACTTACGAGGTAGTGATTTCTGCTCCAAATGCTGATTTGAAATTGAAACCGGGTCTTACAGCCAACGTTACCATCTACACTCAGGAGCGCAGCGGCGTGCTCGCCGTAGCCAACAAGGCTCTCCGCTTTACCCCTACCAAGGAAACCGTGGGCAAGGACATGAAGATTGTAGACTGCAAGGGTAAAAACAAGGTTTGGACATTGAATGGCAACACCCTCACCGCTCATCCGGTAACCATCGGTCAGAGTGAAGGAATCAATACAGAAATCACCAAGGGATTGAAGCAGGGCGATAAGATTGTTACGGAAATCGTGGTGAATGTTCCGGAAGAGGAGGATGCTCCACAGCAGAGCCAGGGACTGATCAGCGGTCCGGGTCCTAGAGGAAAGAAGAAGTAAGGGGAAAAGTAAAAAAGAATCATTATGTCTGAAACATCAAATAACAACGAGAACAAGAAGGTGGTGATAGAGCTCGACAACGTGCGCCGCGACTTTCTTGTGGGTGATGAAACCGTCCATGCCCTGAAAGGCGTAAGCTTCAAGATCTACGAGGGCGAGTTCGTTACCATCATGGGTAAGTCGGGTTCCGGCAAATCCACCCTGCTCAACCAGCTGGGCTGCCTCGACACCCCTTCCAAGGGTGAATATTACCTGGACGGCGTGAGCGTGCGCAAGATGAGCCGCAACGACAGAGCCATCCTGCGCAACCGCAAGATTGGCTTCATCTTCCAGAACTACAATCTCCTGCCAAAGACCACGAGCGTAGAGAATGTAGAGCTGCCGCTGATGTACAATCCTGCCATCAGCGCAGAAGAGCGCAAGCAGCGTGCCGTCGAAGCTCTGAAGGCTGTAGGACTGGGCGAGAGACTCTATCATAAGAGCAATCAGATGTCGGGTGGACAGATGCAGCGTGTAGCCATCGCCCGTGCACTGGTGAACAATCCTGCCGTGATTCTCGCCGACGAGGCAACGGGTAACCTGGACACGAGAACCAGTTTCGAGATTCTTGTCCTTTTCCAGAAGCTCTACGCTGAGGGCAGAACCATCATCTTCGTAACCCACAACCCAGATATCGCCAAGTATTCCAGCCGCAACATAGAATTGCGCGACGGACACATCATCAGTGATACCTATAATGACAACATCCTTTCGGCAGCAGAAGGCCTTGCCGCCCTGCCAGCCAATACGGACGAATAAGGGAAGGGAAGTGAAGAACGAAGAGTGAAGAGTGAGAAGTGAAGAGTGAAGAATTCAACAGCTTTACTAATCATAAAGTTCAATGTTCAAAATTCAAAGTTCAAAGTAAATGAATTATCAGAATCTTTTAAAGATAGCCCTTCGAGCGATAGCAGCCAACAAGATGCGCTCCTTCCTCACAGCCCTGGGCATCATCATCGGTATTGCAGCCGTGATTACGATGCTTGCCATCGGACAGGGAAGTAAGGCGAGCATCAAGGCGAACATCGCCGAGATGGGTAGTAATATGATTATGATTTCGCCGGGTGCCGACATGAGAGGCGGTGTGCGACAGGATGCTTCCTCGATGGAGACCCTGAAGCAGGCAGACTACCAGAGCATCAAGGAGGATTGTAATTACATCAGTGCCATTTCGCCTACCGTAAACAGTTCGGGACAGTGGATCTACGGCAACAACAATACGCAGAGTTCCATCTATGGCGTGAACCAGGACTACCTGAGCATCCGCCAGCTGAAGGTGGCAGATGGAGAAATGTTTACCGATACCGACATCAAGGCAGCTGCCAAGGTCTGCATCCTGGGTCAGACCGTAGTGGATTATCTTTTTCCCGACGGCAGCGACCCGATCGGCAAGGTAGTACGTTTCAACAGCATCCCGTTCCGTGTAGTAGGTGTGCTCCAGAAGAAGGGTTACAACTCCATGGGAATGGACCAGGATGACCTCGTGCTCGCCCCATACACCACCGTGATGAAGCGAATCCTGGCACAGACCTATCTGGGCGGAATCGTATGTTCTGCCATTACCGAGGAAGCTTCGCAGCCGGCTCAGGATCAGATTTCAGAAATCCTCCGTCGCAACCATAAGCTGAAGGACGCTACTGCCACCACCGAGGCCGATGAGGATGATTTCAACATCCGTTCACAGGAGGAAATCTCCAGCATGATGAATTCCACCATGTCTACCATCACCATCCTTCTGGGTAGTGTAGCCGGAATCTCCCTGCTGGTGGGCGGTATTGGAATTATGAACATCATGTACGTTTCCGTTACCGAGCGAACCCGTGAAATCGGTCTCCGAATGAGTGTGGGAGCCAGGGGAATTGACATTCTGAACCAGTTTCTCATCGAGGCGATTCTGCTCTCTGTGACCGGTGGAATCATCGGAGTGATATTGGGAGTGAGTCTGTCGCTGAGTCTGAATGCCTTCCTGCACATAGCCACTCAGATAGAGCCTTGGAGCATCATCATGAGTTTCGCCGTCTGTACCTTCACCGGCGTGTTCTTCGGATGGTATCCGGCAAAGAAGGCAGCAAGACTCGACCCTATCGAGGCAATCAGATACGAGTAAAAAACTGATTAGTTTTTTCTGAAATATATCTGTTTTATCAAAACTTTATTGTATTTTTGCAGAAGAATTCAATAAACTCAAACTCAATTGAGTTCATCTGGATAAAATACTCAAGTTTCGAATGTGGTCCAAGAACGGGCTGAAGGCCCAAAAGCTCTTAGCCCAGGGCAACGCCCTGGGTATAACGGCAACCTACAATGCGCCCTGTAAGGGCAAAAGCTTTGTATATTGCCTGGTACTTGGAAGCTTTTGCCCTTACAGGGCGACAGGCTTGCGTCCATAAAAACCCAGGGCGTTGCCCTGGGCTAGGAGCTTCTGCCCTTTCAGGGCGTATGGAGTTTACTTGCGGAACTTGAGTAAAATAGAAATAAACTTGAGATAAAACAGATAGAAAAAAGAAAAATGAATACAGAAATATTATCAGCAGATAAAGACCCGATGGGCGCAGCCATTCTCGACTTCCAGAAGCAGGGGAAGGCGGCCCGACTGAGAGTGCTCTCTTCGATGTTCGAGGAAGATGAAATGCCAGTAACCCATCTCTTCAGAAGCGTCCCGAAAATGCCGCTGCTGGAGCAGAAAGCCTTGCAGCTAGCCAAGGGACGGGTGCTGGATATTGGAGCCGGCAGCGGTTGCCATACGCTCGCCCTGCAAGAGAAGGGCTTTACGGTGAAGGCGATAGATATTTCGCCTTTGAGTTGCGAAGCGATGAAGTTGAGAGGGGTGAAGGATGCGGAATGCATCAATCTCTTCGACAATCATCTGGGAACGGGTTTCGATACGATTCTCCTTCTGATGAACGGAACGGGAATTGCCGGAAAGATAGAACATCTCCCTGCCCTCTTCCAGCGTCTGAAGGCGTTGCTGAACCCGGGCGGTCAGATCCTCATCGATTCCTCTGATTTGAAATATATCTACGAGAATGAGGATGGAAGTTTCGACATCAATCTGAATGGAGCCTATTACGGAGAAGTTGATTATCAGATGATTTACAAGAATATAAAAGGCGACCGCTTCGACTGGCTCTACGTGGATTTCCCATTACTGAAATCCATCGCCGAAACCTGCGGGTTGCATGGTGAACTCGTGGAAGAAGGCGAGCATTATGACTATCTGGCTAGGTTTTTCTAATGATTTCAAAGGATTTTTTGAAACTTCATAAAAGGATTTTCTAAAAAACATCATAAAAAAGTGAAGGAGCTAAGACAAATGTTCTTGGCTCCTTCATTTTTTTCCTCCTAACCTATTTTATTTTATCGTTGAAATCGTGACATCTGAGAACTCGTTCATGTAATCAAGAATCTCCATGGTGTGGAAATCGCGCTTCGCCTTGATTTCTATGTTCGCTTCCAGGAATTCCTCCTTCGAGTAGCGGCGCTCTTTCAGCTCATAGGAATGAACTTCCAGGCCTTTCTGCTTGATTTGCTTGATAAACTCCTTCACGCTTTCACGAGATGGCGCGGTGAAGGTCAAGTCGATGGTAGTTGTTCCTAACTGCGGAATCAAGTAGTTCAATACTTCCAGTCCCAGCAGCACCATCGCCGTGGTAATAGCTGCAGCCATATACATTCCCGTACCGCACGCCAGACCAATAGCCGCTGTCACCCACAAACCAGCCGCCGTAGTAAGACCACGCACCACATTCTTCTGGAAGATAATCGTTCCGGCGCCCAGGAATCCAATGCCTGAAACCACCTGCGCAGCCACTCGCGAAGAATCCTTTAAGTCAAATCCGAATCCATACTGGGAAACGACACAGAAAAGCGCACTTCCCAATGCCACGAGAAAGTGAGTACGGAAGCCTGCCTCCTTGGCACGATATTCTCGCTCTATTCCTATCGCACCTCCTAAAAGTAGGGCGAGAGACAGGCGAATGGTAAGATCAATATAGGTTGCATCCATATTATTCCTTTCTTTTATAGTTTGCTTGCAAAGATAATATAATTCGAAGACTATACAAAATAAAACTATCATTTTTATTACGAAAACATCTTTTTTCTTTGGTAATTCAAGAAAAAAGCGTACCTTTGCCACGAATGATGTTCGCATCAATATACATGATTCACCTTTTTTAAACGACAAAAGATATGAAGATAACATTATTTTTGCTCTTGGCAACAGCTGTTGTCGGCAGAGCACAAACAACCACAGAGTTGCTAACAGTTGGCACTGAAGCACCTGACTTCCAAATCACCAATGACAAGACAGGCGAGAAAATATTCCGTCTGTCCGATTGGAAGACCAAGACCGATGCAGACGGCAAGGTTGTACCAGGCGTATGGACCGTACTCGACTTCTGGGCTTCATGGTGTCCAGACTGTCGCAAGGACATGCCAAAGGTAAAAGAAATATCAAAAAAATATCTCACGAAGATACAGCTTGTCGGGGTTTCATTCGATACCGACAAGGAAAAGATGAACAAATATCTCAGCAGCAACCACTACGACCAGTGGATGCAATACTGCGAGGGAAAGAAATGGAAGGAAACTCAGATTTCCAAGGATTACCACATCTCATGGATTCCAACCTCCTATCTCATCGACCCTGAGGGAAAAGTATACTTCTCTACCGTCAAGGCCGAGGAAATGATGCAGAAACTGGACTCGCTCAACAATTTAGGTAAGCTAACAGCCTTTATAGAGATGCCCCACTACCCTGGTGGAAAGGCGGTCTTGATGAAGCAACTATCCGTCAATACCAAGTTTCCAAAGTTGTGCCAAAAGTATAAAGCCGCAGCCAAAGTAAAAGTGGAATTTATCGTCGAGAAAGATGGAAACGTCTCTGATGTCGGAATACAAAGTTACCAGGTGTTAGACAACCCTAACGGCAAAGATTTCAACAAGCTGTCAGGAGCTGAGCAAACCCAAGTCCGCTCACAAATTCGCACTCTCTTCGAACAGGAAGGCATCCGTGTTGTGAGCACATTGGGGAAATGGACACCCGGCAAAATAAGGGGCGAGGCTACACGCGTACACTATACCGTTCCCATTGTATTCAGACTACATTAGAATGGGCTGACAAATTTCAAAACACGTGGTATGACCAAACAGGAAATCATCGACATTCTTGGCGACCCCAAGACCAAAAGTTTCGATGAATATGGAGACAAATAGAAATTCTATAAATTCACAAATACACATTATTTAATAATATATATGGCAACAGTTGACGACAAGAAGATTATCTTTTCGATGGTGGGCGTATCTAAGATTATCCCACAAAACCAGAAGCAGATTCTGAAGAACATCTACCTATCGTTCTTCTACGGAGCAAAAATCGGTATCATCGGTTTGAACGGTGCCGGTAAATCTACGTTGATGAAAATCATCGCAGGACTTGAGCAACCTACCCAGGGTGAGGTGGTTTGGAGCCCAGGCTACTCTGTGGGCTACTTGCCTCAGGATCCTCCGCTCGACGAGAACAAGACCGTGAAGGAAAACGTGATGGAGGGTGTGCAGAAAATCTATGATGCACTCACAGAATACGAGGACATCAACAATAAGTTTGGTCTCGAGGAATATTACGGAGACCCTGATAAGATGGACAAGCTGATGCAGCGCCAGGCTGAGGTGCAGGACATCATTGATGCAACCGATGCCTGGAACATCGACTCCAAGCTGGAGCGTGCGATGGATGCTCTCCACTGTCCTCCTGGCGATTGGCCGGTAACCAACCTCTCTGGTGGTGAGCGTCGCCGTGTGGCTCTCTGCCGCCTGCTCTTGCAGAAACCGGATGTGCTCCTACTCGATGAGCCTACCAACCACCTGGATGCTGAGAGCATCGACTGGTTGGAGCAGCACCTGCAGCAGTATGAGGGAACCGTCATCGCCGTAACCCACGACCGCTATTTCCTCGACGACGTGAGCGAGTGGATTCTGGAGCTGGACCGTGGCGAGGGTATTCCATGGAAGGGCAACTACTCTTCATGGCTCGACCAGAAGACCAAGCGAATGATTCAGGAGGAGAAGACTGCCTCTAAGCGCCGCAAGACATTGGAGCGCGAGTTGGAATGGGTTCGCATGGCGCCTAAGGCACGTCAGGCTAAGGGTAAGGCTCGTCTGAACTCTTACGAGCAGATGCTCAACCAGGAGCAGAAGGAGCGCGAGGAGAAGCTGGAGATCTTCATCCCTAACGGTCCTCGTCTGGGTAACAAGGTGATTGAGGCTCAGCATGTAAAGAAGGCGTTCGGCGAAAAGGTTCTCTTCAACGACCTCAACTTCATGCTTCCTCCTAACGGCATCGTAGGTGTAATCGGTCCTAACGGAGCCGGCAAGACTACCCTCTTCCGCCTCATTATGGGATTGGATCAGGCAGACGGCGGTACATTCGAGGTGGGTGAGACCGTGAAGCTGGCTTATGTTGACCAGCAGCACAAGGACATCGACCCTCAGAAGACTGTTTACGAGGTGATTTCTCAGGGCAACGAAACCTTGCGTCTGGGTGGCAGAGATGTGAATGCACGTGCTTACATCAGCCGTTTCAACTTCTCAGGCACCGACCAGAGCAAGCTCTGCAGTGTTCTCTCGGGTGGTGAGCGCAACCGTCTGCAGTTGGCATTGGCATTGAAGCAGGAGGGCAACGTATTGCTCCTCGATGAGCCAACCAACGATATCGACGTGAACACGCTGCGTGCCTTGGAGGAAGGTTTGGAGGCATTTGCCGGTTGTGCAGTGGTTATCAGCCACGACCGCTGGTTCCTCGACCGTATCTGTACCCACATTCTTGCCTTCGAGGGCAATGGTGAGGTCTTCTTCTTCGAGGGCAGCTATTCTGAGTACGAAATCAACAAGGCACGCCGCCTGGGCGATACAGAAATCAAGAAGGGTCGCTACCGCAAGTTGATGGAGGAATAAAGATTCGGAAAAGAATTAAGATTCAAAAAAGAATTAAAATTTCGAAAAAGATAAAGAACAAAAAAGCCCAGGGCAATTTGCTCTGGGCTTATTATTTTTCAGATATTTCACTGATTGCTAAAAAGCAGAATTATTTCACTACTACCTTGCGGATAGAACCATCACTCATGCGGATGATGTTGAGACCCTTCTGAGGTGCAGAGATGCGCTTGCCATCAGCAGAGAAGCGAGCCACCTCGCGAAGCTCTACACTGTTCCACTTGTTGGCAGCAATGCCAGTAGAAGTATTCTTTTCGCAACCTACATTGTCGATGCAGACATAAGTAGAGGTGTTCAGATAGCCATAGCTCTTATCTGTACCATCGAAACTAACGCTCAAGGAAACCACCTTGCCCAAAGAAGAAAGGTCAATCCAATCCCAGTCTGTCAGGCAAGTCCACTCAGACTCATTTTCTGAACGGTAATCAGCCAGATAATAATCTACAGAAGCAGTTGACTTGTCTGCCTTAGTACCGATAAAGATTACCTTGAACCAAGAACCCTGCTTAAACTTATTGGCAGCTCCATTGCCATTCTTCACGCATTCTACAACCCAAGCAGAGTTGGTGATGTTCATACCCTTTACTACTCGTCCATCAGGAGCATCAGCCACCTTGATTACTTCCATAGGTGTATTAGGAAGAGAATTTCCATACAATACTCCGTAATTGGTAGAACCCTCAGCACCATGACCTGCAGCAGAATTCCACTGGTCTTTCTCATAAGATTCAAATGAGGTTGCTGTCATATTACTGTAAGAGCATCCCATCCAGGAACCATAAGTTGGGTTTACAGAGTTGACAAACTCATAAGAACCACTCTTGAAAGTACCAACCCATTCCGGACCATAAGCACCAGATACTTCCTCTGCATTATCAGCAGGCCCCCACCAGTAGCTCTCAGGCTCCAAAGTCAAATCGTCGAAGGTTGCCACAGCAGCATCCTGCGAAGCCTCAGCAGTCACTGCTGCATTGTTATCCTGTGCATTCGCTACAGATGAAACACTCAACAAGGCTGCAACGAAAGCAGCCGACAAAGAATACGAGTAATTTTTTTTCATACTTTACATTATTTATTATTAATAACTAAATTTTCTGTTTGATTGATAATTCGCCCCGGAAGAGAACTTTACTTGAAGATTATCTTCTTGCCATTTCTGATATAAATTCCCTTCTGCGGAGTAGCCACACGGCGACCCATCAGGTCGTAATAGCTATCATCCTTGGCGGCAAACTTACTGTCGGTCTTAATGACTGAAAGGCCTGTAGAGGTACGAGGGGTGATGATGATAGGATTCTCATCATAGCCTTCTACCAGATGAAGATCCTGGAAGCCTGTTACCTCGGTAGAAGTCTCGCCTAGCCAGCCACAATACTGGAAGGTTCCGTTCACCACCTTCACGAAGTTGATTTCCTCCAAATCCACGTGGTTGCCCTGCTCATCCACCGCCCAGTCGATATCGAAGGTGGAGTAATCATCATCGTTGAGAGAAGCATCCACGTAGCCATACGAATCCTTGGCGTAGCGATAGAGCACCCATTTTTGCGAAGTCTCTGTTCCATAATTCACGGCATTGTTAGGCAATTTACCTCCCTTGAAAGTCAAGGTTTCTCCTTCCTCCCACAAAGGCCAGAAAGACTGCTTGTGGAATGAAATCTTCATGTGGTAGCCCGTAGAATCCCGGCGTTCACCATTCTTATCAGTCCATGAAGCCTCCCACTTGATGTAGTTATCAAACGAAGAGAACATCTGCGAATGCTCTCCTTCCTCTGCCACTGGCTTGTGATAGGTGATGGAGAAATCGTGAATCTCATCTGTATAATACTCAGAACCAGCCAGCTCATACCACTTGCAGGTGTTCACATCATTGCCCACACCCACATAAACAATACCAGGCTCAAAAGAACCGCCGATGGTCTCCTTGCCATATTTCGGGTCACCGCTGCTATAGAAGCCATTACCCTTGATGCGGAGGTCGGAACCTCGCTTGTTCTGCACAGGGTGGTCGAACTTCACGGTTACGTATCCGCCGTAAGTACCCAGATGCACAATCTGACCATCATTCAAGGCTTCGGTAGCCTCCTGGCAAACCTCCTCGTGGGTGGTTCCCTCCTCAGCCTGAGGCATGATATTGACAAACTGGCCTGGAGCTGGATGCAACTCCACAACTTCCACATTCTGTGTCTGTGCCGAAGCCACTCCCATGGAAAGGCTCAGCAAAGTGCTCATTAAAATTCTATTCATATCTTTCATCTTATTTGTTTTCATAAATCGGCAAAGCCAGGATATGTGCCGGATTCACATACGTTTTCTGCGGCGCAAACACCGGCTGTCCCTCCTTGGTGTAGCCATAAAGATAACCCGCCGAGCCATAACTGCCCGCATCCGTGAAATACACGTTTTGGGTATAAGGCGAGATGTAAAGCTCGTATGGCGAAGTTATCTCCTTGATTTTCTGGGTAATGGCTTCACAGAAGATACCATCTTTCACCTCCTGCGTCTTAGGATTGATGGTCTTGATGGAATAGACATACTCACCCGTATTATAGGAGAATTCAGAACCTACGGTGTAAAAAACATCCCCATCCGTACTGTTATAGGTAGCAGGGAAATCGAAGGTTTTCACCTCATCTGTCTTGCAATCCACAATCACGGTCTTAGGCTTCACATTGTAATAATCTCCGCAGGAATTGATGCAGAGATACTGTCCTGCCTGCGATATTTCGCCATAGAGATTGATGCAGCCCGTATCGATGGTCTTGATGGATTTCATCGTTTCAGCATCCACCACCTGCACGGTGGTTTCATACCCATGTCCCTCAGAGAAAGCGTAGCCTCCGGAATTTGCCACATAGAGTTTGCCCTCATAAAGACGCACTCCTTCTGGCTCCCAGCCCACCTCGCAAGTGGCAACCACCTGCTTGGTCTTCACATCAATCTTAGCCACATACCCCTTTTCGAAAGTCTGGTTGCCGCATTGGTGGGCGTAGGATGTGATGTAGAGATAGTTGCCGTCTGTGCACATGCGGCGATTGTTGGGCACATTCTCGGTAGCCCCGCAAGCCGTTCCGTCGGGGTGAATATACTGGATGATGTTCGACCAGTTCACGGCGATGGCAATGAGCGTATCATTCACCTGGATGATGTCATTGGGCGTATCTCCCAGTTTGCTGCCGTTCACCTGTCGGAACCACTTGTTGGTGAGCACGCCCGCCGTTCCATCATAATAGGAAAGTTGCCCGTTATCCGACTGCCAGTTTCCCTCGTTGCAGATAATGAGGTTCTCGCCAATGATTTCCGGCTTCGGAATCATCGGTGTAATATCATCTTCTCCATTCTCGTTTGAACAGGCGACAAAACTGAGCGATAATCCTATCATCGCCAGCATTCCTAATATCTTATTTCCAAATTTTATTCTCATTTTCAGAAAATCTATTAACTATAAACTATCAACTATTAACTATAAACTATCAACCCTAAAGGTTACGCCAAATCTCCTTCCCGGCATCGGCCAGCGCTGAATCATCTCGTAACGCTCGTCAAAGATATCCTGGCACTCTGCCTCCACCGTATAGTGGCGCAGGAATCGATAGCCTATCTTCAGGTCGGTGCAGTTGTACGCCGACAGGGGGTCTTCTATGGCATTCTCCGCCGTCCAATATCGCTTATCCACAAACATGTGGGAGATGGAAGCTGTCCACCCCTTATATAATAAGGTATAGACCGCCGTCATCGACCATCGTGGCGAATAGGCGATGAAGTCATTATAGGCATCCTCCTTCGGGTTGGTGCGGTTCCGGTCATCCTGATACGTGCCCGTAAGGAGCAGGGAATGCTGACGATAATGCGCATTCACGCTCACATCCACACCCATGCAGCGGGTGTAGCCATAGTTGAGCATCGTCCACTGATACGAACCCTTCAGCGGCAAACAGACGATGCGGTCTTCCACCCGGTTGTAATACCAGTCTGCCTGCACATCGATGAAAGGCTTGCGGAAGGTGATTCCCACATCCACCTGTTTGGTAAATTCCGGCTTCAGGTTGCGGTTGCCCACCATCGTATAATAGAGGTCGTTGAGGGTTGGTGCCCGGAACACGGTTTTGTAGAACGAGCGGAGGGTCCAGTCGCCCAACGTATAGGAAGCCAGCGCATTCCACGTCATCTTATGCAGAGGTTTTGCCTTGCCCTGGGTATGGTCGGCGAGATGCGTATAAAGTCCGCTTACGCTAGCCTTCAATCCCCCATGCTGATAGAACGCCGAGAGCGAGCTTTTGCTGTCCAGGCGATAGACGTAGTGGAAATTCTTCACATCGGTGGTGAGGTCACTCCATCGCAGATCGCTGGAAGCCGAGAAGCCGAAATCGAGAATCTGATAGGAAGCCGAGAGCGCCGCATACACATCCTGCTGATGATACCTGTTGTTGGCATGAACCGAGATGTTCTCCGGATAATCCGAACGGTAGTGCAGGAAATCGTTGGCGTATTTTAATATCGCCCTGATGCCTATCGAATGCTGATTTTCCGATGAAGGCTGATGCTTTCCAAAAGGAATCTGCGTGCGATACGACAGCTGCGAGAAGAAGTTACGGTCCCATTCCCTGCCCACATCGGTGTAGGTATCCGAGAGTCGGCGCACGATTCCGCCCGGCAATCCCCGTCGGGAATTAAAGTAATACGTGTGCCATTGCAATCCCTTGTAGAAGGCGCAGCTTTCGATGCGGAACATCGTAATGTCGGAGTTGCGACGGATTCCCGTGGTGTCTTCGTACTCCGTATGATATTCAAACGGATAGTTGCCCTTGCTATGGGTAAAGGCAGCATCTATGAAGCCCCAATTCCGATAACTGTAAGCGGCTGCCAACTTGTGGGTTCCAAACGAGCCCAACTGGTAGGAAGCCTTGAGCTGAGTGCTGTCGGGGCGATGGGTCTTGAGATAAACCGTAGAGGCGGAAGCATATTCCGAAGCCGTCATCAGCATCTCCGTCTTATTGGCATTGAAGAGCGAAACCGATTCCAGTGTAGAGAGCGAGTATTTGCCCAAATCTACCGTACCGTTCTGTGCATTGGTGATACGTACTCCATCCAGATAAACGCCCACATGCTGAGATCCGAGCGACCGCACGTTCACGGTTTTCTGTCCACCCAATCCGCCATAGTCCTTGATTTGCACGCCCGCCATATATTTCAGCGCATCTGCCACATTATTGGAAGGCAGGTTTTGCAACTGCTGATAGTTGATGGATTGATGGGGAGTAACCTCCTGCATCGCCTTCACCACCACCTCGTCCAAGGCCTGCACCGAATCGGTTCGAAAACTCTGCCCATACGATACAGCATTTGCTGCCATGCATCCCACGACGCACAGCAGTAATTTTCCTATTCTCATTTAATCTCCTTATACCTTAAACCTTAATATAATAAGTAAATATCTGTATGTCTCCATCACGAACCCATCCCACGGGGTTGGATAGAATCATCGGGATCGTATTCTTTTTATATCCCAGAGATATTCTTTGGGAATTTCTTTCCGATGGCAACGGCAGGTCTTCTGACTTGCGTCCTCCCAGCATCTCACTCTATGTAAACATAAAAAGATGCAAAACTCATGGCAAGCGGTCTTCCCGAAAAAATGTCAGTGACCATGGTGCTTGCCGCAATAAGACGCTTACAGCAGCGGGACTGTCC